>Ga0315903_10002373_pt1 | contig 27777 bp, 28 predicted proteins | sample LakEriMetagenome_7_FD_203524 | JGI IMG/M metagenome (GOLD analysis project Ga0315903, IMG submission 203524) | Freshwater fungal communities from buoy surface, Lake Erie, Ohio, United States - Buoy 2 MA119 | ecosystem: Environmental > Aquatic > Freshwater > Lake | place: USA: Lake Erie, Ohio... | reverse complement strand
GTTATGTCCCACTTGGTGGCGTAGTTATCTCAGAGGCCATCTCCAATACATTTAATGACCGTGCATTTCCAGGCGGACTCACTTATTCAGGACATCCACTTGCATGCGCGACAGCGGTTGCAACTATTGATGTTATGAAAGAAGAAAAAATGCTTGAGAACGCCACCATGATTGGTGAAAAAGTTCTCGGTCCTGGCCTTGCTGAATTAGCTAAGAAACATAAAGTAATTGGCGATATTCGTGGCGGCGGAGTTTTCTGGGGAATCGACATCGTTACAAGTCGCACAACCCGCAATCCAATGGCGGCATACGGTGGAACAAGTCCTGAAATGAATGAACTTGTTGCTGCATGTAAAGCTGCAGGATTAATGCCATTTAATAACTTCAACCGAATTCACTTGTGCCCACCATGCAACATCTCAGTTGAAGATGCGGAGTTGGGTCTTGAGATGCTTGATAAAGCACTCGAATCTGTTGCTAAATATTACAAAGAGTAAATCTAAACGTTAAAGCGGAACTCGACTACGTCGCCATCTGCCATTACGTAATCTTTGCCTTCCATTCGAACTTTGCCCTTTGATTTTGCTTCGGCAACAGAACCTGCTTCAAGCAGATCATCAAATGAAACAATTTCAGCTTTAATAAAACCTTTTTGGAAATCTGTGTGAATAACACCCGCGGCCATTGGCGCGGTGTCACCTTTGTGAATTGTCCATGCACGAGTCTCTTTTGGTCCTGCAGTTAAATACGTTTGCAGACCGAGTGTTTTAAATCCAACGCGTGCAAGTGTTGCAAGACCAGGTTCTTTTAATCCAATTGATTGCAGTAATTCGAGTGCATCTTCATCGCTGAGTTCTACAAGTTCGGACTCTGTCTTTGCATCAAGGAAAATTGCTTCTGCTGGTGCCACAAGTGCTGCGAGCTTTTTCTTTAACTCTTCATCGCCGAGTTCGGCAGCATCTACGTTAAACACATACAAGAATGGTTTTGCAGTGAGCAAGTGCAGCTCTTTAAGTTCCGGTAAATCTATTTTGCTTGAAGATAAAGGTTTGCCACTTTGCAAATGCGCTTCGGCTTCTTTCATCGCATCTAAAACGCTCTGGCGCTCTTTATTTACACGAGCTTCTTTTTCAATACGTGGCAACGCTTTTTCAAGTGTCTGTAAATCAGCGAGCGCGAGTTCGGTATTAATAGTCTCCATGTCACTTGCTGGATCGATTTTTCCATCGACGTGAACAACATCGCCATCGTTAAAGACTCGAATTACTTGGCAGATTGCATCTGTTTCGCGAATGTTGGCTAGGAACTTATTTCCAAGTCCGGCACCTTCTGATGCGCCCTTAACAATGCCTGCGATATCTACAAATGAAAGTGCTGCTGGAAGGATTTTTTCTGAGCCATAAATCGTTGCAAGTTTTGGCAAGCGATCATCAGGAACACCGACGACGCCCACGTTTGGTTCGATAGTTGCAAAGGGATAATTGGCGGCAAGAACATTGTTCTTAGTCAACGCATTAAAAAGGGTGGACTTGCCCACATTTGGCAGTCCGACGATTCCGATTGAGAGGCTCACGAGGAGTAGAGCCTACGCGCCTTCGTCAGTGGTTACTGCCACGATATGCCTATGTCAGCAGCAACAGTGACCCTTCTCATTGGCCTTGCCATCGGTATCGCCCTTGGATTTGTTATCGCGACCCTTAAATCACGCGCAGCCAATGCCAGTTCAGTCGGTGCGCAAGCACAAGTAAAGATGCTCACCGAACAATTAGCTGCTGCGCAAACTCAACAAAATAACAATGTGCGCCTCGATGAAGTTCTTAGCGATGTAAAAGCTCGTATGAATACATTGACTACGCAGGCACAAGAAGCAGAGAACAAACGTTTCGCTGCCGAATCTGCGATTAAAACTCAGATCGAATCAATGCGCGTTGGAAACCAATCTTTACTTGAACAAGCAACCAAACTTGCGGGCGCACTCTCTAATTCGCAGACGCGCGGTAAATTCGGTGAAACACAATTAGAAATTCTTCTAGAAAGTGCGGGTCTTATCGAAGGCGTTCACTTTGAACGACAAGAGTCTTCGCGCTCAGATTCTGCAGATATTTCCCGTCCCGACATCACTATTGCAATTCCTGGTGGCTCTCAGATATTTATCGATTCAAAGTTTCCTTTCCATCGCTTCTTAGAAGCAGTAGATATGGAAGATCCGGATGCGCGCCAAGATGCAATGGCGCTGCATGCAAAGGATTTACTTAAGCACGTTGATGCACTGGCTAAGCGCGACTATCAAGGAGTCTCTAACTCCCCTGACTTTGTTGTGCTCTTCGCGCCCTTTGAATCGATTCTCTCCGAGTCCCTCAAAGCTGATCCACAACTGTTAGAAAAAGCATTTTCTAAACACGTAACAATTGCAACGCCGACAACAATGTTGGCTCTGCTTCGCACAGTTGGTTACGCATTTAGCCGTAATGACTTAGCGCGCAACGCAACTGAGATTCAAAACTTAGCTGGCGAATTACTCAAGCGCATCGGTTCATTACATAGCAAGCTCTCCACATTAGGTGATCGCATTAAGAGCGCAGAGCGCGCCTACAACGATGTCATTGCAACAGCTGAAACAACTGTGATGCGCCCAGCACGCAAGATGATTCAACTTGGAGTATCTAGCGGAAGCAATAAGATTGGTGCGTTGCCAGATGTTGATGACGAAGTTCGCGCCATTAAATCTGCAGCACTAGAAATTGATTACATTGACGCCGAAGAGGATGAAGAAGAAGTATGAGCCAAGAAGCCGCTAACAGAATTGCGATCTCAGGACCTGGTCTAAAGAAAGAAGGCGTCGTTGTATTGCAGACGCTATTTATCGCTCTCTTTACTCTCCTTGAACTCTGGATCCGAAGCGGTGTTGGCATCGTTACAGGATTAATTCTCTGCGTAAGTGTTTTTGCTGGAATTCGCTTTGGTCGTAAAGGCACACGATACGTAAGCGTTGTCACTCCACCTCTGGCATTTGCAGCAACTGTTTTTATCTACGCAATCGCGTCTCACGGCATTTCAATTAGCCGAGTTGGAATCGACTTTGTTGCAGGACTTGCAAGCGTTGCTCCATTTTTAATCATCAGCGCTCTGTATGGATGGTTCATGTTCTTTAATGAAAAGGCTAAATCGCGTCCATCTCGTAAATCAGCGGCATAAGCAATACATTAAAGGCATGCCTAAATTTCTAGCTGGATTATCACTTGCCCTTGCTTTAAGTTTTGCGCCAATTGCACAGGCAAACGCATATCAGCACTCAATAAGTATCGTTACTGAAGATGAAGAGCACGAAGGACCCGAGAATCCAGAACACCTAGATAAAGATAGTGATGACTTTCAATTCGCTATTTTGGGAGCCGTGATTGTTCTTGGCATTGCAGGCGTAATTATTTACCGCCGATTTAAAAAATAAAGTTAGGGCAGCGGTAACCAGGCGATCATCTCGCCCTCTTCCATAGATTTATCAGCCACAGCAAATCCGGTTGAGTGTGCAAGTCCGCGCAACATCGCAGAACCTAAGTACTCACCCATTTCAAACCAACCATCCACAACATTTCCTAAAACTAAACGCGTAAATCCTTCTGGAACTTCAATGTCATCGCCAGTCACGATTTGATTGAGTTCTACTTTTTTACGCCCCATCAACGCATCAATAACTGGTTGTCCAAGTGTTAACAATGCAACGATTGCTGATTGCGGATTTCCGGGTAAACCAACGAGTGGAACATTGTTGATGTGGGCCAATAACATTGGATGACCAGGGCGCACTTTTACGCGATCAACAATTAATTCACCTTTTAACTCCGCAATCGCTGCATGTACATGATCACGCGGACCATCTGCCGTTCCGCCAGTTGTAAAAATAATGTCGCTGCTTTTAGCAGCCTTTGCAAAGGCGTCCACTACTAAATTCAATTCATCAGAAATGTACTCTGTTGCAATTACTTCAACGCCTAATCTCTGTAACCACCCTGGCAACTGTGGACCCAGCGCATCTCGCACTAAACCATCGTGTGGCAAGCCATCTAAAACGATTTCATCGCCGAGCAGAATAATTGTGGCCTTCGGTGCGCGAACTACATCGAGTGAGTCATAGCCAGCGGCTGCTAATAGACCAATAACTCCTGGATTAAGAATTGTTCCGGCGGCTGCAAGTACTTCGCCTTTTTTACTCTCAAGTCCTGCAGGGCGAATATCTTGTCCTTCTTTTACATCGCCACTTAAGTTTTCGCCATCTACCGTTGCGACTTCCCAACGAATAATTCCAAAAGTTTTATCAGGAATGACAGCACCAGTTGCGATCTTTACAGCGGTGCCCTCTTTTAACGAACCCTTCATGGGTGCGCCAGCTTTAACTTCTCCGACAATTTTCCATGGACCTTTGCCACACACTGCATATCCATCCATCGCAGATGTTGGATACGTCGGAAGTTCAACTAGTGCAAGTGCATCTGTTGCAAGAGTGCGATCAACGCACGAAGATATTAAAACTTTCTCAGAAGGTAATCTTTTCCAAGATTCATACGCCTGGCTTCTGGCTTGTTCCCAGTGAGCTTCTTGGATCATTTATCGCTTGGCCAGCTTTTTGCTAACTTCTCAATCTTTGCTGCAATCTCTTGTGGGTTTGCTCCTTGCGCAGCAGCAACTCCCATTAAATAAGTTGTAATTGGAGCAGCTTTACGTTCTGTTGCATGCGCCGCATCGCGCGCAGCATCCAAGATTGCATCTGTATCAAATGAAACATTTAAGCCAAGTTCGGCTTGAACTGCTGCGATCCAATCGTTCATGTTCCTACTTTACTTCTTACCGCCAAATAATCTGCTCATGAATCCTGGTTCTTTTGGATCATTTGCATGTCCTTGGCAACGATCTTTCTTTGCAACGCCTTTGAGGGCTGTTTCGATGTGGTTGCCGCAACCTGACCAGGTTGGCTTACCGCACTTACGACATGTAGTTCTGCTGCACATAACCGTTCCTTTACTTTGTGATGAGTGATTTAGATGCTGGCGAGTTACTCCAAAGGAGGTACCCACCATCAAGATTTACTGCATTAAATCCCAACTCTTTTAGGAGCAAGGAAGCTGTGTGTCCACGTTGTCCCACTTGGCATGTAACCAAGAGGTTTTTATTTGTTAGTTCAGATTTACGTTCACGAATTGAATCCACTGGCATACTTTTTGCACCTGGAATTGTGCCGCGATCAAACTCTGCTTCGGTACGAACATCGATAAGTTCGTAACCCTTGTTACGAAACTCCTCTATTTGACTCCACTGCGCTGTTTCAATCAAACCAGAAATGACATTTTCTGCCATGTAGCCCAACATGTTTACAGGATCTTTTGCAGATCCAAATGGTGGGGCATAAGCGAGTTCAAGATCTGCTAATTCTGGTGCAGTGATATCTCCACGAATTGCTGTTGCGATTACATCGATGCGCTTATCAACGCCTTCGATGCCAACTCCTTGAGCACCAAGAATTTCTCCGGTCTTTGGTTCGAAAATTAACTTAAGAGTCATTTGCTTTGCATCTGGGTAGTACCCGGCGTGAGAATTTGGATGTGAGTGAATAGTTGTATAAGAACGTCCCGCAGCCTTTAAGCGTTTCTCATTCCAACCAGTTGTTGCAATCATTAAGTCAAAGACTTTAACAATCGCAGTGCCAATAGTCTTAACAGGGCGAACAGTGCGTCCATTTATATGATCAGCAACAACTCGTCCATGGCGGTTTGCAATATTAGCTAGAGGAACAAGTGTTGATTCACCATCTAAGGCATCTGTTTTTTCGGCAACATCGCCGATTGCATAAATGTCTTTATCGCTAGTGCGATTGAATTCATCGACTTTAATTCCGTTGCGTGTTCCGGTTTCAAGTCCAGCGTTTTTTGCTAGAGAAATATCTGGGCGCACTCCGATAGCTAAAATGATTAACTCTGCTGGCAAATCTGTTCCATCAGAAAGCGTTACTGTCTTTGGATTAATTGCAGTAACACTTACTCCAAGACGGAGATCAACTTTCTGAAGGCGCATTTCTTTTGCAACCAGTGTTGCCATTTCTGGGTCCAATGGAGCAAGAACTTGATCTGATGCTTCAATGACTGAAGTTGTAATACCTTTATGAATTAGATTCTCTGCGATTTCTACACCAATAAATCCGCCACCGATTACGACAGCGTTCTGTGGCTTTGCCAGAACTTGGGCAACGATTCTTTCTACATCTTCAACAGTGCGAAGTGTGAGCGCTCGTTCAACGCCTGGAATTGGTGGAACGATGGGAGATGCACCCGGACTTAGAACTAACTTGTCATAGGCAAGTGAGTATTTGTTTCCGCTTTCAAGACTTTGAACTTGTACTTCTTTCTTCACTGGATCAATGCTGAGTGCTTCAGTGAGAACACGTACATCTAGGCGAAAGCGTGCGTGCAAGCTCGCTGGTGTTTGAAGGAGTAAATCACTCTCTTCTTCGATTACTCCGCCGACGTAATAAGGAAGACCGCAATTGGCGTATGAAACATATCCGCTTTTTTCAAGCACGATAATTTCTGCATCAGCATCAAGTCTGCGCAATCTAGTTGCGGCAGACATTCCACCGGCAACCCCACCAATTACAACAATTCTTTTCATTAGCGAACGACCGGTAATCCTTGGTTTTGCCAATCAATAATTCCTACATTGAGATTGAAAAGAGATGTGAACCCTGCGCTACTCATTTTTTCAACGGCGTTTCCTGAACGGCGACCGCTGCGACAGTAAACAGCATACGTTTTTGTCTTATCTAACTGTGCGATTCCTGCGTCAAATTGGCCACCCTCAACATCAATATTGATTGCGTTTTCTAAATGTCCTTCAGCGAACTCACCAGCTGTCCGTACATCCAGAACAATGACTCCAGGTTCAGCAACTTTGGAAGCGAATTCTTGAGATCCAAGATCGGTCGCAGATCCTCCGCTTGAACAACTGGTAAGAAGTAATGTGGATGCAAATAGTGCTGATAATAATTTTTTCATGATTCTCCTATGCCAAACTTAAGAATAGTTTTTGAAGTTGTGCTGTGACCGCTTCAGAATTTGATTTGTTTTCTACCAAGCACTCTTTAAGGCTTGTTGAAATTAATGTGAAGGCTGCAGTATTAACTGCTTTAGCAACAGCGGACATTTGCGTAACAATCTCATCGCAATTTCGACCTTCTTCTAGCATTCGGGCAACAGCTCCTAGTTGTCCTTGTGCTCTATTAATTCGCTTAACAATCGCGTCAATTTGGTCTTGATCATTAAGGACATGCGTAACTTTTTTGGCGGCCATTACAAACTCCTCTGTGATTCTTTAATTAACACTTGCAGCGATCTTGTTCTGCAACATTGGAAAGAGCTTCTTCAATGTGCTCTCCACATCCTGACCACGTTGGCTTCTTACAGTTCTGACAAATAACTTGAGAACACATGAGTGCTACCCCCATCACTTTGGTCGATTATGGCTTAACTTTACATACCCCTAGGGGTATAGTCAAATTACTGGACAATCCAGTCGTACACAAATGAATAGAGTCACTATGAGAACCACAGTTAAATCCCTCGCATCACTGGTTGGAATAGCGCTGATCGCTACGGTTATCCCTGCCCAGGCAGCAACCCCTACCGTCAACGCAACAGTTAAAGCTCAACTTCTTTATTTGATTGAAGAAGAGAAATTGGCTCGCGATGTTTATGCAGCCCTTGATGCTGTGTCAATTAGTCCAAAGTTTAAGAATATTTCTGGTGCAGAGCAGACCCACATGGATTACATCTCTGCACTTCTCGTGACATACGGAATCAAGAATCCCACTATTGGCAAAAAGGCTGGTGTCTTCACCAATAAATCTTTAGCGGCTCTCTATAAAACTCTTGTCACTAAGGGCAAGAAGTCATCTATCGATGCTCTGCAGGTAGGTATTTTGATTGAAGAAAAAGACCTAGCTGATCTAGCAACTCTTTCTAAGTCAATTACTCAAACGGATATAAAAACAGCAGTTGCATTTCTTAAGAAGGGTTCAGAGAACCACTTACGCGCATTTAAACGATAGATCGCTGTGGGGCGAAACGTCCATTGTCTTTCCTGACGGGAGACAGTGGGCGTTATCTTTTTACAATCTTCCAGCTTGATGCACGCGCTTTAAGAACTCTTGAGTCTTTGGATTTGTTGGGTTCTGCAGGACCGCTGTGGCACTTCCACGCTCAAGAATATTTCCTGATTCTAAGAAACAAACTTCATCGGCTACTTGAGTTGCAAAACCCATCTCGTGTGTAGCAAGCACCATTGTCATACCATCGCTCTTTAAATCACGAACAATGCTGAGAACTTCATTTACTAAAACAGGATCCAGGGCTGATGTGATTTCGTCGAGTAACAACAAACGTGGGTTAACTGCGAGCGAGCGAATAATTGCAACGCGCTGTTGTTGGCCACCAGATAAGCGATCTGGATATTGATCTGCTTTATCGGCTAAATCAAAACGTGAGAGCAAGGCTTTGGCAGCATCACGAGCTTCTTCTTGTGTTTTGCCCTGAACTTTCATCGGCGCAAGAGTGATGTTTTCTAGAACGGTCTTGTGTGGAAAGAGATTGAAGGATTGAAAAACCATTCCCAGCTTGCGTCTGATTTCGTCCACATTAATTAGTGGATCTGTAATTTCTTTTCCATCTAAGAAAATCTGTCCGTCATCAATTGTTTCAAGCAGGTTTATGCAGCGAAGCAGTGTGGACTTTCCTGAACCAGAAGCGCCAATTAGAACAGTTGCTGTGTGCTCTGGAACGACTAGTGAAAGGTGATTGAGAACAACTTCGTCACCAAATGATTTGCGAACATCTTTTAGTTCTAGAACATTGCTCATTAGATCGCACCTTCTGAGCTCTGAGCATTCGTACGTTGGCGAATTGCTCGGTCTGTATAACGAGTCATCGGAATTGTGATGAGCAAGAAGAGAACTGCAGCTACAACATATGGTGTGTAATTAAATGTACGGCTTGCGTTGATTTGCGCGGCGCGCACGGCATCGGTGACGCCAAGAATAGAGACAAGACCTGTGTCCTTTAGGAGCGATACGAAATCATTAAGAAGCGGTGGAACAACTCGTCTGATTGCTTGAGGCAGAACAACAAAGCGCATTGTTTGCCCAGAGGTTAAGCCCAGTGATCTAGCCGCAGCGCGTTGACTAGGGTGAATTGAAAGAATTCCGCTTCGAATAACTTCTGCAACGTATGCCGAATAAGTCAGAACGACTGCCACGGTTCCAAGGAAAATTACGTTACTTGAAATGCCTTTAAGACCAAGTGCTGGAACACCGAAACCAACGAGCAAGATAATCAAGATAAGCGGAGCACCACGGAAAATATCAACGTAGGCAGTTGCTAAGAATCTAAATGGCGTAAGCGCAGGTGATTTCGTTGTGCGCATTAAGGCAAGACCAAGTGCAATTACTCCGATTGCGGCGCCACCCATAAATGTGAGTTGAAGATTGATCCACAAACCTTTTATGACAGTTGGAAATACTTCTGTGCCATATTCAATGTCGAAAAATGTAGTTTTAACAGTCTGCCAACCAGGGGATGTAACAAGAACTACTGCAAGTGTTCCTAAGACTAAAAAGGAAGAAACCGCAGCAATAAGTATCTGCTTGCGGTTAATTGCTCTGCGCGATCCTTGGCGCTCTATCTCACGTGAGCTTGGCGACCACGCAGAGTTATCTCTCTCTGTCATGGTCGCCAAACTACCGTGTTTACTTATTGTTTGTGCTTATGGCTTTAATACTGGCGCGCCAGCATCAGTTGCAAGCCACTTGTCAGTGATTGCAGCGAGTGTTCCATCAGCTGTGATTGCATCCACCGCTCCAGAAACACATGAAGTCAGAGCGCTTCCCTTTGTAAGCAAGAGACCGAATTGGTCACCGCTTCCAGTTGATGGGAGCTGTCCAACGATAAGACCGTTAGGAACTTCAACGCCTGAAAGATAGAACGCTGTTGGAAGATCAACAACCAAACCATCAATCTGCTTGTTCTTGAGTGCAGACACACCTGCTGCGTTGTCGTTGAATACCTGTGGCTTTGCACCAATCTGGTTTTCAATAGCATCGAGTGATGTTGTTCCAACAGCTGCGCCAAGCTTTGCACTCTTTAGCTCTGCAAGTGTGGTTTTTCCATCAATCTTGCTTCCCTTGAATGAAACGATTGCTTGTGGAGCTGTGTAGTAAGGAGATGAGAAATCAACAGCATTCTTGCGCTCATCTGTAATTGAGAATTGCTGCAAGTTAAAGTCGAAGTTCTTTTCGCCAGGTGTTACAGCAGAATCAAATGTTGTACGAACCCATACAACTTCGTCATTTGTAAATCCGAGTTGTGTTGCCACTGCGTAAGCAACTGCAGCTTCAAAGCCTGCGCCTGCCTCTGGCTTATCATCGATAACCCATGGGTAGTAAGCAGGTTCACCAGTTGCAATTGTTAACTTACCTGCAGTTACTGTTGCTAGATCAGCCTTTGCACATGATGCTGATTCTGTTGTTTCAGAATCTGATGATGAACATCCTGTAAGTGTTAGTGCTGCAGCAATAACAACTGCTGAAAAAATACCAAAGCGCTTGTTCACAAGTTCTCCTTTGAGGTGGATTGTTATATGCGAAGGCTATAAAGCCGAGTTATGAATGTCTACACGCGAGTTATATGCAAAAAGCCACTCTTTGCAGAATGGCTTTAAGTGTGGTGGCGGGTGAAGGATTTGAACCTTCGAAGGCAGAGCCGGGGGATTTACAGTCCCCTCCCATTGGCCGCTCGGGCAACCCGCCAAGGTCGAACGTTTTACGGCGGGTGAAGATTACCTCAATTTATTCAGTAGAGGTTAATCAGCAGAGGTAATCCGTCGCTTTCGTGAGCGCCGAGCCAACTCAATTAAGAGAAGCACTCCGAAGGCAAAGATTCCTATGACGGAATTAACAAGAAGATTCGATCCTGATTCCGCTTCTGTTGTTTTTTCATTTTCACTTGTTACAACAGCTGCTTCTGTTAAGTTAAAAGTGAAGCTTCCATTAAGAATATGGCCATCGGCTGAAGCAACGCGGTATTTAACTTCAAATGAGCCGAGCTCTGAAGTTGTATTTAGTAGACGCGTGACTCGGGCACCATCTGTACTTGTTTCGCCCATTCCTAGATCTTCACCGTTTGGACTCATGATTGAAACAGAGTTGCCGCTACTTAGATTCAAAAGTTCTTCGTTAAATTCGAGCTCAATCTGCTCTGGTAATACTTCAATATATGAAGAAGCACTTGGGTTCGATGAAACGAGTTCGGAGTGCGCATTCGCGGTCGGAAGTGTGCAACTTAATACGGCAACTGTGAACAAAACTAGTAGTTTTTTCATACTCTCTTCTTTGGATGCGTTAATAAATAATCAACTACGGATTTTGCAAAGGTAGCAGATAATTCCGGCGAGTGTCTGCCTTTATTTATTGTCCAGAGTTCTGTACTCGCTCCGGTCTTGCACCCTTTGTATCGAAGGACGGTTGTTTCTAATCCACTGAGTTTGCTATCTAAATCTAAACGTGGAAGTACTCGGTACGGCTTCTTGCCGCACTCGTTTAGCTTTCCCCATAAGTCAATTGTTTTGCGCGCTGATGGATAGGCGCTACTAAATAAATATCCACCTGTATAGGTGATAACCGCGTCGATTGTTCCATGTATTTGAAGAACACTTACAGGAGAGGTTGGTTTGCAACTCTTAGGATTTGAATATGTTGTGCCAGCCAAACTGACAATTGCAGCAATTCGATCTGATTGGTTACACGCCATGCGGTGCGCCATGAAGCCACCATTTGAGTGCCCCATAAGGTAAACACGTGCAGGATCTACTGAATAATCTTTAGAGACTGAATCAATAATGCTCAATAAATACGCTTCATCATCGACGGTGCTGGAATCAAAGTTGCAGCAAGCGGGGGTAGCGTTCCAAAATAAATATCCATTGGAATCTTTGCTACCACTTGGATAAACAGTCAGAATTCCTTTTTCATCGGCAACTTTTCCGAGAGCAAAATAACTCTCCGCATATGGATTTTCTGCGGTGTATCCGTGTAGTGCGATAATTAGTGGCGCAGGTGTGCCAGCTTGATACTTAGTTGGCACAACCAAAGTAAATGGTCGCTCCCCTGGATACACAACATCAGTGGCCTGTGCTTGCGATATCGGCAGGATGCTTATCAGCAAAAGCAAAATGGATAAGCGTGCTCGAATCATGGTGAAAATCTAGTCCACCCATGGAGAAATTTCATTACTTTTCGGGTGAGAAGATAAGATGAGCAAATGGCTGACAGTAGTTTTGATATCACTTCCAAGATTGATCGCATGGAGTTAGATAATGCGATCAACCAGGCAATCCGAGAGATTGATACTCGCTTTGATTTTAAGAACACAGGTTCTTCTATCGAGCTAAAAGGTGAAGTAATCAACATCGAAGCTGACACCGAAGAGCGCGCCAAAGCTGCACTGGATGTAGTCAAAGACAAGATGGTCAAGCGCGGTGTATCCCTGAAGCATTTGGATGCAGGCACTCCACAACTGAGTGGAAAGATTTACAAGATTGCAGCCCCACTTAAAGAGGGAATCTCAACTGAAAATGCTAAAAAGGTTGCAAAGTTTTTACGCGATGATGGTCCAAAGTCTTTAAAGACTCAGATCCAAGGCGATGAACTTCGCGTGACAAGTAAGAGTCGCGATGATTTACAGACAGCCATGGCACTTGTAAAAGATGGCGCATGGGACTTTGCAGTTCAATTTACGAATTTCCGTTAATTGACTAGATATAAAACCGGTTTAATCTTCGGTGTATCTGCGTACACCTTGTGGGGTGCATTCCCTTTGTACTGGCCACTCTTACAACCAGCAAGTCCTATGGAAATTGTCTCTCACCGTGCTGTCTGGTCACTTTTTTTCTGTTTAGTTGCACTTGGAATCGCTAAGCAACTTAAGAGCACCTATGCACTACTTAAGAATCCAAAAGTTTTTTTTCGGTTATTACTTGCTGCGGGGCTGATCTCTGTTAATTGGCTCGTTTACATCTGGGGAGTGAACAACGAGCACGTTGTTGAAACCGCGCTTGGGTATTACATCAACCCGCTAATCATCATTGCTTTCGGTGTAATTATGTTGCGCGAAAAAATGCGCACACTTCAATGGGTGGCAGTTAGTTTTGGTGCTCTAGGTGTAATCGTCTTAACGATTGATTATGGTCGCCTTCCATGGATTGCTTTGGCACTAGCGTTTTCTTGGGGTTCATACGGTCTTGTAAAGAAGCAACTAAATCTTGGGGCGCTCGAAGGTTTGGCTATCGAAACACTGCTTTCACTACCTTTTTACGGTGGATATTTGATCTACATCGGACTCAATGGAACCGGTCAGCTCGGATCATCTCTTGGTTTATCCCTATTGCTCATCGGCGCTGGTGTTGTTACGGCAATTCCGCTCTTGTTATTTAACGGTTCAACAACTCGCCTGCCATTTACCATTATTGGCTTACTGCAATACATCACACCAACAATTCAATTCTCCATTGGCGTGTGGGTTCGCCACGAAGATATGCCAACAGCGCGTTGGGTTGGATTTATGATTATTTGGGCAGCGCTTATAACGCTAGCGATTGATTTACTTAAATCAGGCCGTACGGTCAATAACAGCGTCGCACAGGGATAACAACGCACCTGTTGGTTCGCCGACTGGCAGCGGACCGAGTGCAGCGCGTGCTTCTTTAGCAATTGAAACTAATTGAGAACGTGATTCATCGAGTGCTTTGTGCTGGCGTAATTCGCGTAACACCTGAGCAACAGTTGTTTCATCTTCGATCGGACCACTGAGCAAGTGACGAAGTTCGGAATCAGCAGGATCTTGAGATTTCATAACATTTAAAGTCACAAGAGTTGGAACACCTTCGCGTAAATCTGTACCTGGTGTTTTTCCTGATTCAAATGATTCGCTAGCAATATCAATAACATCATCAGCTAGTTGAAATGCAACACCCATTTTTTCTCCGAAGAGCGTGAGTGTTTCCATAGTTTCGCGTGGTGCACCAGAGAGAAGTGCGCCAAAGCGTGCACTCGTTGCAATCAAAGAACCAGTCTTATCTGCAACAACATTGAGATAGTGCTCGAGTGCATCAATTCCTGCACTTGGTCCTTGTGTCTCCATGATCTGACCAATTACTAATCTTTCAAATGTTCGTGCTTGCAGTCGAACTGCTTCTGCGCCCATATCTGCAAGCAAATCTGAAACTTTCGCGAAGAGATAATCACCGGTCAAGATGGCAACTGAGTTGGTCCAGCGAGTATTTGCACTCATAACTCCACGGCGAAGTGGCGCTTCATCCATAACATCATCGTGATACAACGTGCCTAGGTGTGTTAATTCGCAGACAACTGCAGCATCAATTACTTGTGCGCGATGTGGATCTCCGTAATGCGATGCAATCAGAGTGAGAAGCGGACGTAAGCGCTTTCCTCCTGCATCGACAAGGTGACGAGAGGTTTCAATGACGAGCGGATACTTTCCAACGATTTGTTCGCGCAAACGAGTTTCAACGAGTGCTAAGCCATCGGAGAGTTTCGCCTCGAACTCTGGCGAAATCTCAGGTATTCCGAGTGATGCCATTATCGAATAAAGATCGCGATGTTACTGATGAAATCAAGAAGTGGTGATGGGAATACACCCAAGAAGATTGTGACAACGACTGAGAACAAAACAGTTATGCGTGTGAGTATTGAAGGAATCAATACGCTGGTTGCATCTTCTAGAGGATCTGAGAAGAACATCAAGACGATTACGCGAATATAGAAAAACGCAGCGATTGCACTTGAAAGAACACCTGCAATAACAACCGCTGTTGCACCGCTTTCATATGCTGCCGAGAAGATTGAAAACTTTCCAATAAATCCACTTGTCAGTGGGATACCAGCAAAAGCTAGAAGGAATACTGCAAATGATGTTGCCACCCATGGTGAACGTTTTCCAAGACCAGCCCAGCGGTTGAGATCTGTAACTTCGCCAGCGCTATCTCGAACTAAGGTCACGACTGCAAATGCACCAACGGATGCGATGCCGTATGCGAATAAATAATAGATGCTTGCATCAAGACCAGCTTTGTTAAGTGCAATAACACCAGTGAGCAAGAAACCTGCATGAGCAATTGAAGAGTAAGCAAGCATGCGCTTTACATCTCGCTGCGAAATTGCAACGAGTGAGCCAAAAACCATTGTGATAATTGCTATGCCAGTAATTAATGGACGCCATGACCATTCGGCGTTTGCAAATACTGTGTAATAAATACGGAGCATGGCGCCAAATGCTGCAACCTTTGTTGCTGCAGCCATGAATGCTGTTACCGGAGTTGGTGCACCTTGGTACACATCTGGTGTCCATGCATGGAATGGAACTGCGCCGACTTTAAACAAGAGCCCGATCGATAGGAATGCAATACCGATTAATAGGAATACGTCATTTCCTGTTCCGCCTACTACTGCATCTTGAATGCCGGCGAATGAAATTGAACCTGAATATCCATAAAGGTACGCGGCTCCAAATAAGAAGAACGCAGATGAGAATGCACCTAACAAGAAGTACTTGAGTGCAGATTCTTGTGAGAGCAGTCGACGTCTACGTGAAAGACCTGCCATCAAATAAAGCGGTAGCGAGAGAACTTCTAACGCCACGAAAAGAGTTATTAGATCTGATGCGACGGGGAAAATAAGCATTCCTGCTACTGCAAAGAGAGTCAGTGGAAAAACTTCAGTTACTTGTTGGCCACGAGCAATTGATTCGCGCTCTTCTGGCGAACCAGGAATAGCTGCTGGGGCTGCCGCAAAATTTTCAGTATCTGCGATGAGAAATACGGCAATGATTGAAATTATAAGAATTGATCCCTGCAGCAATAAACCTGGTCCATCAATAATTACAGAACCCATGGCAGCTGTTGTTGAGCTTGAACTTCGAATTCTCCAAACCTGAACCAGTGCCAGAACAAGAGTTCCGATGCTCACACTTACTTGGGCGATTGGGCGAATTGATTTAGATGCAAAAGCCTCGATAAGAACACCAATGATTGCTCCAGCAAAAACTACGAGGATTGGAGATAAGAGCGAGTACGAAAGAGTAGGTGAAATAAATTCACTCATTTACTTGCCTCCATGTGTAGGTAGCGGATCAGTAAATCCCATTTGAGAAACAACTTGCGCCGCCGCTGGATTAATTATGTTTAACGCAGGAGCTGGATAGAAACCAAGTACAACAATGACAGCAATCACTGGTGCAATTGCAATCTTTTCACGAAGGTTCAAATCTTTAAGGTTTTCATTACCAGGCTCAGTTGGACCGTGTAGCGCGCGTTGGACTGGAATCAAGATGTACAACGCTGCAAGAACAATTCCAAATGTCGCAATCACTGCAGCAACTGGATATCTCGTAAATGTTCCAACTAACACTAAGAATTCGCTAACGAAACTAGATAGACCAGGCAGTGCCAAGCTCGACATACCTGCAATAAAGAATGACCACGCCATAACAGGAGTTACACGTTGCAGACCACCAAAGTCAGCGATAGTTGAAGAACCACGGCGAGAAATCATCCAACCAGCAACTAAGAAGAGTGCCGCAGTTGAGAAGCCGTGGTTAAACATATAAAGAGTTGCACCACTTTGAGCTTGGGTTGTCATTGCAAAAATACCGAGTGTGATGAAACCAAAGTGTGAAATAGAAGTGTAAGCAATCAAACGCTTGATGTCTTTCGCACCGATTGCAAGGAATGCACCGTAGAGAATCGAAATTACAGAGAGCGTAATAATCAGAGGAGTAAAAGTCTTTGAGGCTTCAGGAAATATCGATAAGCAATAGCGAATCATTCCGAATGTTCCGACCTTATCGAGAACACCTAATAAAAGAACCGATGTTCCTGGAGTTGCTGATTTAGCAGCATCTGGAAGCCACGTATGAAATGGGAACAATGGAGCTTTAATTGCAAAGGCAATAAAGAATCCGAGGAATAACAAGTTCTGAGTTGTTGAACTCATCTCAAGTTGTGAAAGCGCTGCAATATCAAATGTATGTCCACCCTGTTCCCCGGAGAGAACGTAGAGAGCAATGATGGATGCGAGCATCAATAATCCACCGAAGAGTGAGTAGAGCAAGAACTTAACAGCAGCAGCTGATCGTTCACCGCTTCCATAACCACCAATGAGGAAGTAAACCGGAACCAACATTGCTTCGAAGAAGACGTAGAAGAGGAAGACATCGGTGGCTGCAAAGACGCCAAATGACATTGTTTGTAATACCAAAATCAAAATGTAGAAAGTCTTTGTGCTCCAGCGTCCGCCTTCGGATTCATTCCATCCAGCCAAGACAACGATTGGGGTAAGCAGCGCGGTCATAAGGATTAGAACAAGTGCAATCCCATCAACGCCAACTGCGTATTTGATGCCAAATGCCTTAATCCAGTCATAACTTTCAACAAATTGCAGAGCAGTATTGGAACGCTCAAATTTGGTCGTCATGAAAATCGTTGCAACTGCTGCAATAAGAGTTGTACCTAGAGCAAATTGTTTAGCGAGCAGTGATTTGCTCTGTGGCAGCGTTGCAATAAGTGCGGCGCCAAGTAGTGGAATAGCCATGATCAACGTTAGATAGTTCATAGCGTCACCGCCCAAATCGCTGCAATTAAAGCAATTGCGCCAATAACAATGAGTGCTGCGTAGCTACGAACGAAACCAGTTTGTGAGGTGCGAAGTGCGGCGCCAGATCCAAGAGTTGCAGCTGCAACACCGCGAACAGTGCCATCAACCACAACGTCATCTGTCTTAACGATTAAGCGAGTAAGCGCTTGTCCTGGGCGCATGAATACGCTTTCGTTGAAGTCATCTTGTAACAAGTCGCGGCGTGCAATTCGAGTAAATATCGAAACATTTGTTGGCGCAGTATCTGCAACTGGTCCGCGACCGTACTTAAACCATGCAAAGGATGCACCGATAATGACGACAGTGAGCGCCATCAATGAAATGACTACTGGTGGCAATATCTCTGGACCATGACCCTCATGAGCTTCAAAGAGTGGTTCAAGCCAATGAACGAGTGCTTCACCGCGGGCAAGTAAGAATCCTGAAGTAACAGAACCGATGGCAAGAATTCCCATTGGCAACAACATTAAGAATGATGATTCATGCGGCGGATTATTTATGTCATAACGTGGCGTTCCGGCAAATGTAAGAATCATTACGCGAGTCATGTAGAAGGCGGTAAGGGCTGCACCAAAGAGTGCAATTGATCCAATAAGGATTCCCTTAATTCCACCAGAATAAAACGCAGTTTCAATAATTTTATCTTTTGAATAGAAGCCAGCAAATGGTGGAACACCCAAAATAGCTAAATATCCAATTCCAAATGTTGCAAACGTAACTGGCATGAAGTGTCGGATGCCACCGAACTTGCGCATATTTACTTCATCGCCAGTTCCGTGCATAACTGAACCTGCACCAAGGAACATTCCAGCCTTAAAGAATCCGTGAGTAAGCAAGTGCATGATTGCGAATGCATAACCAACTGGTCCAAGACCTGTTGCTAAAACCATGTAACCGATCTGAGACATAGTCGATGCAGCCAGTGCCTTCTTAATGTCATCTTTAGCAGTACCGATAATTGCACCGAATAGAAGTGTTATTGCGCCCACGATTACAACTAGTAATTGAGCAGTTGGCGCGGCATCGAAAATAAAGTTAGAGCGAGTAATTAAGTAAACGCCTGCTGTAACCATGGTCGCTGCGTGGATCAACGCTGAAACAGGAGTTGGACCTGCCATTGCATCGCCAAGCCATGCCTGCAATGGGAACTGCGCTGATTTTCCAGTTGCTGCTAGCAACAACATGAGACCAATTGCAGTGAGTGCTCCTTGTGAAGAACCTTCTGCTGCTTCTTTAACACCGATAAATGAAACGGTTCCCATAGTTGCAAAAGCAATCATGATTGCAAATGAAAGTCCCATGTCACCAACGCGGTTAGCAATAAAGGCTTTCTTTGAGGCAGTTGCGTAGGCAGGCTTTTGATTCCAGAAACCAATAAGTAAGTAAGAAGCTAAACCAACGCCTTCCCAACCGACGTACAGGTTGAGATATGAATCGCCCATTACCAATAACAACATCGCTGCGATGAAGAGATTGAGGTAGGCGAAGAATCTGCGACGATCCTTATCGTGATCCATGTATGCGATTGAATAAATATGAATCAGAGTTCCAACACCGGTAATGAGTAGTACGAAACAAATTGATAACTGATCAAGTAATAAACCAGCGTCTACATTGAATGAGCCGACTGAAATCCAAGTAAATAACTTTTGGGTGACCGCGCGATTTTCTGCATCGCGGCCGAGCATCTCGTAAAACTGAACCGCACCCAAGACAAATGACATTGCTGACATCGCTGTTGCAAATAAATGGCCCCAACGATCAGCACGGCGGCCAGCGAGTAGCAAAAGCGCAGAGCCAAAGAGCGGCAGTGCGATGAGATAAACAAGCCCGTTATTTACCAACATTTTTATCGTCTCAACAAACTAGCATCATCGACAGATGCTGATCGGCGAGAACGATAGATAGTCACGATAATTGCAAGACCAACCACAACTTCGCAGGCTGCAACAACCATCGTAAAGAAAGCAACAACTTGCCCATCTAGATTTCCATTCATACGCGCAAAAGTTACGAATGAAAGATTTGCAGCGTTAAGCATTAATTCAATGCACATGAAGACAACAATTGCGTTTCGACGAACTACAACACCGATGGCACCGATTGTGAAAAGGAGCGCGGAGATATACAGATAGTTAGTTGGATTCATTACTTCTCCTCCTTCACTTCTGTATTGACCTGATCAAGTTGGAATTGAGAAGAGTCGATCATGTCGCCACGAGTGCGAAGAGTTTCAGAAATTGATGCTGGCGCCGCAGTTCCATCAGGCAAAAGTGCTGGAACATCTACTGCGTTGTGACGAGCAAAAACTCCAGGACCAGGAAGTCCAGCAGCTGTTGCTAATGAACCTGAACGGAAACGTTGTTCTGAAAGATCACGTTGTGTTGAGCGAGGCACTTCGCGCTGATGATGTGCAAGAACCATTGCGCCCATTGCAGCAGTAATCAAAAGCGCAGAGACAACTTCAAATGGGAAGACGTATGTTGAAAATAATTGGTAAGCCAAGCCTTCAACGTTTCCTGCAGCATTTGCTTGATCAAGACCAACGGATTCACGGCCTAACGATGCGCGACCGATTAGTGAAACCATTAAGCCACCAAAACCAATTGCGGCAGTGATTGCAATTGGACGTAATCCGCGAATTGTTTCGGTCAATGAGTCAGATGCATCAACACCGACGAGCATCAAAATAAATAAGAAGAGCATCATTACCGCGCCTGTATAAACAACAATTTGGACGATTCCCAAGAAGAGTGCGCCTTGTGCAATATAGAAAAACGCGAGAGTAATCATTACCCAAGCGAGTAAGAGTGCAGAGTGAACTGCTTTCTTAACAAGGAGCATTCCAAGGGCAGCAACAACTGCCAATGGACCCATGATCCAAAAGAGAACGGACTCTGGCATTACTTATTCACCTCTTGTGATGGATGAGCTTCTGGAACTTCACCACGGTAATAAGTGTGGTGATCTGCTTCTGGATACATTGGATGCGGTGGCATCAACATTCCTGCACGCAGTGGAGCTAACAAATCTTCTTTTTCAAAGATCAAACTTGAGCGAGAGTTATCTGCAAGTTCGTATTCGTTTGTCATTGTTAGCGCACGAGTTGGGCACGCTTCAATGCAAAGACCGCAGAAAACACAACGTAAATAATTAATTTGGTAAACCTTGCCGTAGCGCTCACCTGGAGACATACGGTTTTCATCGGTGTTATCTGCACCTTCAACGTAAATCGCATCCGCCGGGCATGCCCATGCGCAGAGTTCGCAACCAATACATTTTTCTAAACCATCTGGATGGCGATTGAGTTGGTGGCGACCATGAAAACGTTCTTGTGTTGGAGCCTTTACTTCAGGATATTCAACAGCAAGTGTCTTCTTAAACATTGTGCGAAAGGTGAGCCAAAAACCTTTGAGTTGTGCGGGAAGAGAGGATGGACCCTCATTCACAACTGGTGTGAATTCAACGTTGTTAACATCAACATCTTTAGAAGCCTTTGGCTCTAATTGATCAGACACGATCGCTCCCCTTGTTTGGTAACTCTGGAACCGCAAAATCTGGTTTAGATAGCGTTGGACGTGGAGTGTTCTTCTTTTTCTTCTTTGCGTTATCAAATGCCACATTCACAAACATGACGATTGCAACGACGATTCCTGAGAAGATCAATAAGCCTGTGCGTGAAGTTCCTTGTTGTGAAAGCAAACGTAGTGTTGCAACAACCAAAATCCAGAATAGTGAGACTGGAATTAAAACTTTCCAACCAAATTGCATGAATTGGTCGTAACGCATGCGTGGAAGTGTTCCGCGCAACCACACGAATAAGAAGAAGAATGCAGCAACCTTTGCAAAGAACCAGATAGCTGTGAACCAGCCACCGAGCCAGTTTTCAGTAAATCCAAGTCCTGGAGGTGCGTGGTATCCGCCAAGGAAGAGTGTTGTTGCAAGTGCTGAAACGCCAACGATATTTACATACTCAGCCAAGAAGAAGAGTGCGAATTTAAGTGATGAGTACTCGGTGTGGAATCCACCAACGAGTTCGCCTTCTGCTTCTGCTAAGTCAAAAGGTGCACGGTTTGTTTCGCCAACCATTGAAATTGCATAAATAACAAATGATGGGAATAGAACAACTGCGAACCACCATTGACCTTGTGCAGCAACGATCTCGGATGTGGACATTGAACCTGAGTAGATAAATACTGAAACGAGTGAGAGTCCCATCGCAACTTCATATGAAATTACTTGTGCACTTGATCGCAAGCCGCCGAGAAGTGGGTATGTAGATCCTGAAGACCAACCTGCAAGAACAATTCCGTAAACACCAACGGATGCGACAGCAAGAACGTATAGAACTCCGACTGGAATATCAGTCATCTGCATAACAGTTTGGTGTCCAAAGAGCGAAACCTGACCAGTAACTGGAATAACCGCGAAGGCCATGAAACATGTTGTCGCACTAATAATTGGAGCAAGAATAAAAATAATTTTATCTGCAGCTGCCGGAATCAAATCTTCTTTCAGAGCTAACTTCACACCATCAGATAAGGATTGAAGTAAACCAAGTGGACCAACTCTGTTTGGACCTGGGCGCTCTTGCATACGAGCAACGATGCGGCGTTCAGCCCAGATTGCTAAAAGAGTAAGTACAACGCACGTAGCGAAAACGAGAAGGCCTTTAACCAAAATGATCCAACCTGGATCTGTTGCTATTAATTCCGAGTTACTCATGCCTTCACCACCTTTACTACTGCGCCATGTGCGTTACCAAGCTTTGTTAGGAGTTCTGATCCGCGTGAATTACGTGGAGCCCAGACTGCATCGTCGTGAATATCTTCGACGAGAACTGGAAGAACGACACTGCCTTGCGCATTTGAAATAGAGACTTGATCACCAGTTTTTACACCAATTGCACTTGCGCGCTTTGGTGAAATAACAGCCACAGTTTGACGCGCAGTTCCTGCAAGATTTTCTTCACCCTTTTGTAGAGTTCCAAGATCAAGCAGGCGACGCCAAGAAGTTATCAGTGCTTCATCTGCTGCAAGTGTTGCTGCACTGCGTGCTGGCGTTGCAGTAAATGGTGCACGAGCACCATCCCATGGACCAAGGGATGCTATTTCGCGAGCAGCTGCAGAAACAGTTCCGAGTGAAATTGTTTTACCGAGCGCATCTGCAATCATTGAAAGAATTCGAACATCGCTACGGTTCAGTGAGTCAGCAACGGCTGCATCAAATGCACGTGCGCTGCCTGTCCAGTTAAGAAATGATCCGCTCTTTTCTGTCACTGCAGCAACTGGCAATACAACGTCAGCGCGTTCTGTAACCGCACTTGGTGCGATTTCTAGTGAAACAACAAATGCTTTTTTAAGTGCTGAAAGTGTTTCAGATGAATTATCGAGATCTAGTGGATCAACTCCACCAACAACGAGTGCGTTAAGTTCGCCAGAGTTAATGGCAGAGACAATTTCCTTAGTTGAGCGACCAACATTTGCTGGTACTGATGCAACCGACCACGCACTTGCTAGATCAACACGAGCCGCAGCATCTGCAACTGGGCGTCCACCTGGAAGAAGATTTCCGATTGCACCTGCTTCAAGTGCACCGCGTTCTCCAGCACGACGAGGAATCCATGCAAACTTTGCACCAGATTGCGCAACAAGTGCAGCAACAGCAGAGAGTGCACCTGCACTTTCAGATGCGCGTTCTCCAACCAAAATAAGTGATTGCGCGGTGAGTGATTGAGAAGCAATCGCTGCGCTTTCAGAACCTGGTGCAACCTTTACGAAAGTTGCACCTAGTTTTTCAACAGCGATTGAAAGTTTTGTTCCGATTGAAGTGACTTTTAGCTTGCGCTTTTTTACTTGCTTGTTTAGACGCAAGAAAACAATTGGTGACTCTTCTTCTGGTTCGAAACCAACTAGAAGTACCTGATCGGCTTTATCAATATCTTTATAGGTAGTTGTTGTTCCAACAACGTGGGCTGCAAGGAAATCGCGCTCTTCATCAGATGTTGCACGTGCACGGAAATCAATGTCATTTGTGCCGAGTGCAACCCGAGCAAACTTGCTGTATCCGTATGCATCTTCATACGTTGCGCGTCCACCAACTAGAACTGCTGCTTTTGCTCCAGCTAATCCTGCGGCGGCTGCTGCAATTGCTTCAGGCCATGATGCAACAACTAATTCGCCATCAGAGTTACGGACCATTGGTTGTGCAAGGCGATCAATTGCTGTGATGTATTTAAACGCCCAGCGACCCTTATCGCAGTTCCACTCTTCATTAATTGTTGGGTCATCTCCAGCCAGACGTCGAAGAGTCTTTCCACGACGAACATCGGTGCGCATATCGCAACCTGATGCGCAGTGTTCGCACGCAGATGGTGTTGAAACTAAATCAAATGGACGTGCACGGAATCGATATGAAGCACCAGTGAGCGCACCTACTGGACAGATCTGAACTGTATTTCCGGAGAAATAAGATTCAAATGGTTGTTCTTCATAAATTCCAACTTGTTGTAGTGCACCACGTTCGTTAAGAGTAATAAATGGATCACTAGCAATTTGCTCTGAGAAGCGTGTGCAACGTGCACAAAGAACGCAACGTTCGCGGTCTAGTAATACCTGTGATGACAAATTAATTGGCTTTTCAAATGTGCGCTTCTTGCCTTCAAAACGTGACTCTGCTTGGCCGTTACTCATGGCTTGATTCTGAAGTGGGCACTCTCCACCTTTGTCACACACTGGGCAATCAAGTGGGTGATTAACAAGAAGTAACTCCATAACTCCTCGTTGCGCTTTTTCTGCAACATCAGAAGTAAGTTGAGTCTTAACAATCATTCCTGGTTCTACGGGAATGGTGCATGAAGCTTGAGGCTTTGGAAATGCCCGGCCATTAATTTCGATATCAACCAAACATTGGCGACAAGCACCAACTGGATCCAATAGTGGGTGATCGCAGAAACGTGGGATTTGAATTCCAAGTTTTTCAGCCGCACGAATAACAAGAGTTCCCTTTGGAACGCTTACTTCGAACCCATCGATTACAACTGTAATCATGTCTACAACTTCAGTTGTCTGTGATTGCGTAGTTGTCATTTGGCACCTGCGCTAGTGAAAAGTGTTGAAGCAACAGGATCGAATGGGCATCCCTTGCCTGTTACGTGTGCGATGTATTCGTCGCGGAAATATTTAATTGAAGAAGTAATTGGACTTGTTGCGCCATCACCAAGTGCACAGAAAGAACGACCCATGATGTTGTCACACAAATCTAGAAGCTTTGCGAGATCTTCTTCTGAACCAGATCCATTTTCAAGATCACGAAGAATTTGTACAAGCCACCATGTGCCTTCGCGACAAGGTGTGCACTTGCCACATGATTCGTGCTTGTAGAACTCTGTCCAGCGAAGTACCGCGCGAACAACACAAGTTGTTTCATCAAAGATTTGAAGTGCTTTTGTTCCAAGCATTGAACCAGCTGCTGCAACACCTTCGTAATCAAGTGGAGTATCTAAATGTTCATCTGTAAATAGTGGAGTTGATGATCCACCAGGTGTCCAGAATTTAAGTTTGTGACCAGTACGAACTCCACCTGCAAGATCAAGAATTTCACGAAGAGTAATTCCGAGTGGTGCTTCAAATTGTCCAGGGTTATTTACGTGACCAGAGAGGGAATAAAGAGTCATTCCCTTGCTCTTTTCAGTTCCGTACTTTTGATACCACTCTGCACCGTTAGCGATAATTGCTGGAACGGATGCAATTGATTCAACGTTATTTACAACTGTTGGGCGTGCATACAAACCAGCGATTGCTGGAAATGGTGGACGCAAACGTGGTTGTCCGCGGAAACCTTCAAGTGAATCAAGGAGCGCAGTTTCTTCGCCGCAAATGTATGCGCCTGCTCCAACATGGAGAACTAAATCAATTCCTTTACCAAGGTGACCTGCTTTGTATGCATCTTCAATTGCTTGGTTGAGGCGACGAACTACGTGTGTAACTTCGCCGCGAATATAAATAAATGCATGCTTTGCGCGAATTGCATGGCAAGCAATGATGCAACCTTCAATAAGAACGTGGGGATTAGCCATTAACAATGGAGTGTCTTTGCATGTTCCTGGTTCGGATTCATCTGCGTTTACAACTAAATAGTGTTCTTTGTTATCGCCTTGTGGAATAAATCCCCACTTCATTCCTGTAGGAAATCCTGCACCACCACGACCACGTAATCCAGAGTCTTTTACTAATTGAATAACTGCATCGGGATCCATGGCAAGTGCTTTTGCTGAAGCTTTGTAACCACCGTTGCGTGTGTAGGCATCAATTGTGAATGAATCTTTTTCATCCCAATGTGCTGAAAGGACAGGTGTGAGCTTTGACATTGCTTATTTACCTTCCTTTGCTAATTTCAAACCGAGAAGAGTTGGTTCGCCTGCTTGTACGCCTTCATTTGCGCGACCATCGTTAATTCCTGCAAGTACCGCAGAGTTCTCTTTCCATGTAGGAAGTGACTTTGGTCCACGAGTTGGTGGCGTTGGATTTCCTTGACGCATTGAATCAACTAAATCTTTAGAAGACTGAACAGTCTGGTTGTCATAGAACTCCCAGTTCGCCATGACAACTGGTGCATAGTCACATGCAGCGTTGCATTCGATGTGTTCGAGTGAAACTTTGCCATCTGCTGTGACACCATCATTTTCAATACCTAAGTGCTCTTTAAGCCCAGCAAATATTGCGTCTCCGCCCATTACTGCGCACAAAGTATTTGTACATACGCCCACGTGATATTCGCCCACTGGCTTGCGCTTGTATTGAGTGTAGAAAGTAGCGACCGCAGAAACTTCTGCAGTTTCAATTGTCAGAAGCTTTGCAATTAATTCGATACCTTCATTTGTGACGTATCCAGCCTTTGATTGCGCATAGTGAAGTAAAGGCATGATTGCAGAACGGCTACGTGGATAGCGCTTAATAATTGAATCCATCACGGCAAGATCTTGATCAGAAAACATTAGCGATCAACACCTCCCATAACAGGATCAATAGATGCAACAGCACCGATGATGTCGGCAACCATGCTGCCTTCACACATTGCAGATGTTGATTGCAAGTTATTAAAAGATGGTTCGCGGAAGTGCATGCGATATGGACGAGTTCCGCCATCAGAAACAATATGTGCGCCGAGTTCGCCACGTGGTGACTCAACTGCTGCATAAACTTGTCCAGCTGGAACGCGGAAACCTTCAGTAACTAATTTGAAGTGATGGATAAGAGATTCCATCGATGTGCCCATAATTTCGCGGATGTGATCAAGTGAGTTGCCGAGTCCATCGCCACCCATTGCTAATTGAGCAGGCCATGCAATTTTCTTATCTGCAACCATGACTGGTGCACCAGCAAGTTTGTCGATCTTGTCGCAAGCCTGTTCGATGATGCGAAGTGATTGTTCTAATTCGTTCATACGAATTAAGAATCGACCGTACACATCGCATGTATCTGTTGTAACAACATCAAAATCATAATTTTCGTAACCGCAATATGGTTGTGTCTTGCGAAGATCCCAAGGAAGACCTGTTGAACGCAATACCGGTCCTGTGATTCCAAGAGTTGTACAACCTGCAAGGTCCAGGTAACCAATACCTTCGGTGCGCTTCATCCAGATTGAATTGCCAATTAAAAGAGTTGCGTTGTCTTTAAATGCTTTACGCATCTCTTTTACAGTTTCGCGAATCTTTTGTGTGGCACCTGCTGGAAGGTCTTGTTGAACTCCACCTGGGCGGATGTAAGCCATATTCATGCGCAAACCAGAGATCATTTCGAAGATATCTAGTACACGTTCGCGTTCGCGGAATGCAAAGAACATTGGAGTAATCGCTCCGAGTTCGAGTGCGCCGGTACCGAGTGCAACCATGTGTGAAGAAATTCGGTTGAGTTCCATCATCAACACGCGAATTGCTGACGCGCGCTCTGGAACATCGTTTGTAATTCCAAGAAGTTTTTCTGTTGCTAAGCAATATGCAGTCTCGTTAAATA
>Ga0315903_10002369_pt1 | contig 27796 bp, 22 predicted proteins | sample LakEriMetagenome_7_FD_203524 | JGI IMG/M metagenome (GOLD analysis project Ga0315903, IMG submission 203524) | Freshwater fungal communities from buoy surface, Lake Erie, Ohio, United States - Buoy 2 MA119 | ecosystem: Environmental > Aquatic > Freshwater > Lake | place: USA: Lake Erie, Ohio... | reverse complement strand
ACGCCGATCCCGTCGCCTTGCCCGGGGGATGCAGGAACAGGTTCGCCATGCATCACGAATCTCGCTTTTCGGCTGCAGGGGAGGGGGACGACAAAAGGCGGCCGCGGACGCGGCGGGTCGTGCTCGATGGCGGCGCGGTCGAGGCGGCGCCGGCGGCCACCAGCCTGCAGGTGGAGCGGTTTCTCGACTACGTCCGCCACGAACGGGCGCTCGCCGCCAACACCCAGGCCGCCTACCGCCGCGATCTCCGCGACTTCAGCGGCTGGCTCGGGGGGCGGGCCGCCGCGGGCCTGTCCGTCCGCGACCTCGGCGACTACTTCGCTTTCCTGGCGAAAAAGGGACTGGCCCGGGCGAGCATCGCCCGCCAGGCGGCCACCCTGAAGACGTTCTACGCATTCCTCCAGCTCGAGGGGGTGGTGGCGGAGAGCCCGGCGGAGTTGATCACATCCGCGCGGCGGGACGACGTCATGCCGGGCACGCTTTCGCCCGAGCAGGTCGATCGGCTGCTGGCCGCCCCCGATGGCCGCTCGGCCGTCGGCGTCCGCGACCGGGCGCTGCTCGAGCTGCTCTACGCCACCGGCTGCCGGGCCTCGGAGGTCTCGGCGATGCGGCTGGCCGATCTGCATCTCGCCGAAAGCTTTTGCACCTGTCGCGGCAAGGGCGACAAGGAGCGGGTCGTGCCGCTCGGCCGCCGGGCGGTGGCGGCACTGCGGGCCTGGCTGGAGGGGCCGCGGAAGGCGTTCGCCGCCCGGGCGGGTGCCGCTCCGTCATGGGCGATCCTCTCGGCCCGCGGCAACCGCCTGTCGCGGATGCGGATCTGGGAGGTCGTGCGCGAGCACGCCGCCGCCGCCGGCATTCCGCCCGACATCGGCCCGCACACGCTGCGGCACAGCTTCGCCACGCACCTCGTGGCCGGCGGCGTGGACCTGCGGCACGTGCAGGAGATGCTCGGCCATGCCAGCATCGCCACGACCCAGCGGTACACGCACGTGGACGCCGGCCGCCTCAAGTCGATTCACACGAAGTTTCACCCCCGCGGCTGACGGCGGGCGGGGGTGGCGGCAGTTTCGGCAGCGGCGCGTGTACGCACCGGCCGGGGGGTTTTCGTGGGGCGGCCCAAGAAGCCCCGGGTGGAAACCCGGGGACACCGGGCCTGAAGGCCATCCCGTCATCCATGCCGCACGACGGCGGGCGATTGTTTGGTTCGAACCCGCGGCGCATGGCACGCGGGAAACGGTGCGACCCGGAGTCCCCCGGCTTCCGCCGGGGGCTTTTTGTGCACCGCGCGGCAAGAACCCCCGGGAACACCTTGTGGGCGACCGGTGGGCCGCGTTCAGCTCGGCTTCTTCGGCGGCGTGAACTTGATCTTCTTCACGAGCTCCACGATCGTGCCGTCGGGCTGTGGCATGCCCGACACGGCCGTGATCGCCTTGACGACGTTGATGTACTTCAGCCGGTAGTCGCAATCGAGCTCGACTTCGGTGTTCTCGGCGCCGCCGGGGCCGGTGTTCACGCCCACGATGCCGATGATCTTCTGCCGCAGGGCGTCGAAGTCGCCCACGCCGCTGCCGTTCATCGAGATGCCGGCCAGCTCGCCGTCGGGGCCGGCCGTCATCTTCACCCGCACGACCACCGGCGGGTCTTCCTGCAGCTTACCGTCGCTCGCCCCCAGCGGCATGCGGATGTCGAAGTCGCCCTCGGGGATCACCGTCTTCAGCGTGAGCATGAAGAACGTGATCAATTGGAAGACGCAGTCGATCATCGGCGTCATGTCGATGGCGATCTTGTCAGGCAGCGGTTCTCGATCGGCCATGGCGGTGCACCTCCCCCGGGCTTACTTGCGCTCGTCGTACTGGGCTCGCAGCACGAAGTTCTCGAAGCCTTTTTCCTGACAGATCTTGATCAATTCCTGGACCTCGCCGGTCTTCACGCGGCCGTCACCCCGGACGATCAGCTTGGCGTCGGAGGGCGCCTTGCCGGCATCGATGAGCACCCGCTTTTCCTGCTCCAGGAAGCCGCCCATGTCGGGCACGCGAATCGCCTCGCCGTTGTAGATCACCTTCGTGACGCCGTCCTTGTCGGGCCACAGTTGCAGCGTGATCGGGTCGTCGGCAGGTGCCTCCGCCGGCTTGGCGAGCTGACTCAAGGGTAGCTGCACCCGGTCGTCCTGGACGGCGTTCGAGAAGTTGAGCGTGAAGATGAAGAACGTGATCAACTGAAACGTCACGTCGATCATCGGCGTCATGTCGATGTCGGTCTTGGTCGGCCCGTCGCTCTGTCGTTTTGCCATGGTGCGTGGCTGCTCCGCTGCCCGAGAAACGTCGCCGCCTATTTCTTGCCCATGTTCTGGAAGCGGGACATCAGCCGGCCGCTCTCGTCCTCGACCTCCATGTTGAACTTCTGCAGCCAGTTCTTCAGCAGGGCATAGGCGGCGATGGCGGGAATCGCCAGCCACAGGCCGATGAGCGTCGTCACCAGGGCCTGCGAGATGCCGACGGCGAGCTCGGAGGGCTTGGGTGCCGTGTCCGAGCCGGCGATCTTCATGAACGCCGCCACCATGCCGTCCACCGTGCCGAGCAGGCCGAACATCGGTGCCAGGGCGCCGACGAGCGACACGTAACTGATCTTGTGCTCCAGCTTCATGGCCTCCTCGCCCTGGGCACCCTGCATCGCCTCCACGGCGGCGGCATAGCCCGACTGCAGCTTGCCCATGCCCGCGGCGAGCACGCGGCCGAGGTACGAATCGCTCCCCTTCGCCAGTTCGAAGGCCTGCTGGTATTCCTTGTTCTCGAGGTGCTGCTCGAACTGCTGGGAAAGATCGGGGGGCAGCAGCACGGTCTTGCGGAACTGCAGGAAGCACATCACCAGCAGGGCCACGAGACCGAACGAGAGGAGGAGGAAGACGATGATGTATTTGATGCCGAGGGCTTGGGCGAGAAATGCCAGGTAACTCGTCCCTTCCTCTTCGGCCGCCCCGTCGGTGGCCACCTCCTCATCCTGTGCGACCGCGGTGGCAGGCGCGAGGACGGTCGGCGCGACCGTCGCCGCCATCCACGGGCCGCAGGCTCCGATCACGAGCAGCAAGCGGCCGAGCCAGCCACGCAGCGTTACCGCCGTCCACGGTCGAACCACCACGCCGCCTGCCTGCAGTCCCAGCTCCATGATCATCTCCTCGGGAAAAAAGTTCGTCGATCGTGTTCGTGTCGTGGTCGTCGGGCCGGGGCGGTCAGTTTCCTTTGCCGGCCGACAGTTTCCGGGCCCATGGGCTGTCGGGATAGGCCGACGCCAATTCCTGTCGGGACTCTTCCGCCCGCTGGGGATACTTGGCCTGATCCCAAAGCTGGGCCAGATTGTACAAGGCCTCAGCCCGCGTCTCACCGACCGAATTGTAGACCAGGCTGACGGTCAGATAGGCGATGATGGCGTCTTGGTTCTTGCCCACGCTTCGCCAGGCGTCGCCCAGAACATTGTACGCCTGGCCCAGGATCTCGACGTCGTCGGGGGCCACCTCGCCGACGATTCGCTCGACAGCCGCCACCGCGTCGGCTCCCTTGCCCTGGCGGGTGAGACAGCGTGCAGTCCCGAGTTCAGCAGCGCGTTTTTGGGCGGCACTGGCCGTGTCCTTGGGATTCGTCGTGATCTGGGCCGCGGCGGCGAACTCGCGCACTGCTTCGTCGTACTTCTTCTGGTCGTAGAACAGCTCGCCGCGGGCGACCGTGGCCCGGACGCGATAGGCGGGAGGGCCACGGTCGAGCGGGGCGAGTGCGGCGGCAGCGTCGGCGAACTTGCCACCGCGGGCGAGCAGTTTGGCCAGCAGTTCCTGCATCGGGAACACATGATGGCTCTGGGCGTGCTTGCCGAGATAGTCGCGAATCGCCTTCTCGCCGGCCGCCAGGTTCCCGCCACCGGCAGCCGCCTGGCCGCCGATCGCCGCGGCCTTCACGAACTCGAGTTCATCGACGATCAGCTGCTCGGCACCTTCCATCTCCGCCGGCTCGATCTTGGCGAGATCGTCGATCGCCTGGGCCGCCTGGCCCCGCATGATGGCCACCCGTGCGGCCTTGAGCGACTGCGGCTCGGCGGTGAAGGTCACCTCGCGGATCCGCTCGATCGGCACCGTCTGCTGCTCGCCCCGGACCGCGATCTCCACGCCCATCGGCGAGACGGCGATGATGCTGCCGGAGATGGCCGGGCCGCCGCTGAGAAACAGCCGGCCGGGCACCTCCGCGGCAGCCTGCCCGGCCAGGCATGCGGCCATCACCGCCGCCATGATCGGAGTCGGGAGGATCGACGCGATGAAGTGCCGTGCTTGCATGGTGGAGGCGGGCCGAGCGGCCCGATCGTGTCGCTGGTCGATGATCATGTGCCGGCCGCTGCGGCGCCGGCCTTCGCCGCCGCCTCCTGTGCGTCGATTTCCTCGAAGCCACGGGGCGGCATTCCCTCCGCCTTCTGGATGTCCTTGAGCAGCTTTTCAAACCGCTTCTCGGTCGACTCGCCACCGAGGGCCGGATACAGCTTGCGAGTGACCGCGACCGCCTTCTTCGCGCTCGTGAGCAGTTCGGCCTTCTTGTCGGCCGGCTTGCCCGGAAGCTGAGCCCGATCGAGCATGCACTTCGCGATGTTCATCCGCGCCTCGTAGAACAGCTCGTCGGCCTTGCCGCCGCCGCCCACCTGCCTGGACAGCTTGTTGGCGATGCCGCCCCAGCCCCAGATGACGGAGCCGCCGGCCTTGCGGCCCATGACAGCCTCGCGCAGCAGGCCGTCGGCCTTGGCCGGGTCTGCCGTGGCAGACTGGGCACCGGCGACCTGAAGCAGCTCCGCGGCCTGGACCTGCGTGTCGAGCGAGTTCTGCCGCTTGGCGTCGGCGAGGATCCACTCGATCTGCTCCTGGGCCTCTTCGAACTTGCCCCGTTCGCGGAAAATGCCGGCCATTCGCAGGCGAATCGACGGCTCGTACTTGGCGATCTCATCGCCCCCCTTCTTGAGCAGGGCGCCGTACACCGTCGCCGCCCGGTCGAGGTATCCCTGGGCCTTGTCCTTTGGAACGACGGCGCCAGTGCCCTTGCCCGAGCCGAGCGACATGTACGTCGTCGCCACCCACATCTGCGACGCAATCCGCTCGTCGCGGGCGGCGAGTTTTTCGAGGAAGCTTTCGAAGCCGGCCAGCACCTTGGCGGCCCGCTCGCGGACGCCGGGCTGGGCCGCTTCGGCCGCCAGGGCCTCGAGCTGCCCCTGCAGGTCACGTCCCATCGACAGGTAGAGGGTAGTCAGCTTGGTCGGATCCCCTGCCACCTTCTCCAGTTGCTCCATCGCCTGTTGGGCGTTTTCCAGCCGCTCATTCTGGATGAAGTACCGCAGCGCCACGGTCAGCCCGCCCTCGGCGAGCGTGCCCTGAGCAAACTCGGCGTTGCCTGACTGCACGACCTTCCACGGGCCGTAGCCGGGATTGTCGAGGATCTCGCCCGCGAGCTTCATGTCGCCGTCCTCGATCGCGATCTGCACCCGCGACAGGGCTGCGGCCACGGAAAACTTCGACGGCGGCGCTCCCGCGGCCGCTGCGAGCCCCTCGTCGAGCGCGGCCTTCGCCCGGGCTTTCCAGCCGGCGAGAGTCTGCTCGTCGGGCTTGAGGGCGTCCTCGAGCCGCCGCTTTTCCTGGACCTCGCGCCACAGGGCGACGCCCACGCGCTGGAGCAGTTCCGGACGCTTCGGTGAGTCGGCAGGCACGTTCTTGATCGCAGCCGCGATCTGGTCGGGATTTCTCGTCTCCAACGCGGCGTTGACGAGCGTCGCCAAGGCTTCGCCCCCCTCGGCCTCGGATGGCCACTTGGCGGCCATGAACTCGGCCAGCGCGAACAGCCGCTGCTTGCCCTCCTTGGCCGTGGCCACGTCCGCGTCTTTCGCGATCTGCTGCAGGCTGGCCAGGGCAATCCGCGCGGCCTGCCGACTGCCCATCGCATCGGGGAGCTTCTCGGCCAACATGCCCCCCATGTCGGCGGCTTCGCGGAACTTCTTCGCGTCGTAGAGAAGAAAGGTGAGGACGGACCTGGCGGACGCCACGGCATTCACGTCTTGCTTGCCGTCGTCGGCCATCTTCAAGGCCGCTTCGTAGGCTTTGATCGCGTCGTCGCGGGCGGTGGCCGCCTCGGCCGTGGCGTTGTTCGCCTTGAAGGCCTTCATGGCATCGACCTTCGTCCGCGCCTCCGCGATCGCGGTGGTGAACGTGGCCTCCTCCTGCTCCTCCTTGGGAAGGCTCTTGCCCAGCTTGGCGGCGAGTTCCCGAGCCTCCTTCGCGTAGTCCTTGTTCGCCGTCGCGACCTCGGTCGCGAGCTTCTTCGCATCGCGTTGCAGCAGGCCCTTCTTCGCCTTCTCGTTGGCGGGCAGAGCATCGGCCCTGGCATCGAGCAACGCGGCGGCCCGGTACTTGGTCGCCAGCCAGTCGGCATCGAGCTGCTTCGCACCCTTGGGCTGGGTGAGGACGAACTTCAGTGCCACGTCGTCGAACTGGTCGTATTTCTTGTCGGCGAGCCAGCACTCGAGGGCGACCGCCAGGGCCTTGGCTCGCAGCGAGACGATCAACGGCTGCTGGGCATCGACGCCGTACACCCCGGAGAGCGTCGTCACCGCCTGATCCCGCTTGCCGAGGAGGGAGTAGTTGCGGCCCTCGTAATACCGGGCGAATAGCCCCGCCCCCTTGTTCGCATACTTGTCGGCGAGGTCCTTGTGCCGCTTCGTGGATTCCTGCAGAGCGGCCTGCCACTCCGGCGAGTTTGGCTCGAAGGCCTTGGACTTCTCGAAGTGCGTCTCGGCCACCATGATCCGGGTCTGGATGAGCTTGGTGCGCAGAGCCTCCTGATCCTCCTCGAGCCGCTCGAGTTGCTTGTCGACCGCGGCCGGTCGCCGCACCGGCTTGGGATTGGGCCTCTGCCGTGGAGGCTTCTTGTCGTCCTCCTTGGGCTGCTCTTCCTTGGCGGACGTATATGCTGCGATCTCTGCATCCACGGCGCGAAGCGACTTGAGCACCGCGTCTTCGGCGTTGGTCGGCTTGTCGATCGGCTCGCCGGGCTTGACGGTCGCCTGCAGGGCCTTGATGGCGCCGTCGAAAAACACGACGGCCTCCGCCCGCAGGGCCTTGGCGTCCTCGCCCGGCCGCTTGGCCTGCTCCACTTTCATGCGGCCGCGCTGGATCAGGAGGTTGCCCTTCTGGCTGAAGGCATCGATCGCCCGCCGTCCCTCAGGACCCGTGGCCAGGAAGCGGTCGATCTCCTTCTCGGCTTCGTCGAAGATCGCCGCGCGCTTCTTGCTGTCGGACTCGGTCTTGGTGGTGGCGACGAGCGCCGTTGCCCGCCGGAAGGGGACCTCCTGCTTCAGTTCGGCGGCCGCCTGGGGGTCGGCGCTGACCCGCTCGAGCACCCAGATCGTGACGTCCGGCATGTCGGCTTCCTGGAGCCGGTCGAGCAGGGCGGCGGTGGCGGCATCGCGGGCCGACATCCCCTCGGCCGCCGCCGGTGACGGGCAAGCGATGAGGACAATCGCCACGAAGGCCATGATCGCGGCGCGAACGGGTCCCCCGGCTTCTATCGGCAAAGAGCGGTGCTTCATGGGTGCAGCGAAGGGCTGGCCGTGACGATCGGTCGGAAGGCAGCGCGAGCGGCAGGATGGGGAACGGTAGGCGTGCATTGTGCGAATGCCCAGTCAGTCCGTCAAACTGTTCCTCACGGACCGGCTGGGTATCCGATCACCGCCGCGGCGGCGGAGCCGGGTTTGCGGTCTTCAAGATGCCGACGCGATCGGCGGCCTCCAGGAGTGCGGTGCCGAATGGGGTGACGTCGCCTCGTGCCCGCCATGCGGCGGCGAGGGCTGCGGCCGCCTGGGACGCCGCTCCCCGTGGCCCCGCATGAGGCGACGCCGTGGCGAGTTCGCCCACGGCAACGGCGAGCAGCAGTTCGCAGTCGCGGGCCGGCGGCAGCGGCCCCGTCGTGACCGCCCGCAGCGCGAGCACGGCGGTGAACGTGCGTTCGCCACCGCCGTTCACCGGCCGGCAGGCGAGCGTCGCCTTCACGGCCGCATCCTGCATCGCCAGCGGCACCAGTTCGTAGACGACGCGGGTCACCTCTCCGGCATGCAGGTCGGTGGCCGGCGGATCGCCCACGGCCAGTGATTCCATCGCCGACTGCCGGTGGCCGACGAGACGGTAGGCTGCGACCGCCTGCGGATCGAAGGCCACCTGGAGCCGGCACTGCCGGGCCTTGAGCGTGGGCATGGCGAACACCTGCTCGAGCACGGCGCGGCGAATCGCGACGGCGTCGGCCGGCGTGCGGCCGAAGCCCGGCTCGAGCGGCTCCCGCACCGTCGGCTCCGTCGGATCGACGAGCACGAACCGCACCGCCGCATGCCGGCCGGCCTCGGGACCGTTGGCCGCCAGCGCCTCGCGCCAGGCCGACACGGCCGCTCGGCCCGCGCCGCGGGCCCGATCGACCGACTCGGAGCTCGCGACGACGATCAGCGGACGCGCCGGCCCGTGTCCCGCCTGCTGGGTCGCGAACCGCATGGTGGCGTCGAACTCGGTGGCGTCGTCGCCCGGCTCGAGTGCGAGAGCGGCGGCCAGTCGGCGGAGGCCCGCGGCGTCGAGTCGGGTGCCCGCCAGCCGGGGCTCCCGGCCGCCGACCACCACGGTGATCCGATCCGCGCCGCGCATCTGGTCCGCGACGGCACCGACCGCCCGACAGACGCGGGCCCACAGGAGCGGCTCGCTGCCCGTGTGGCGATCGAGCGCCAGCATGGCGTCGACCGCCGGCGTGCTGTCACCGGCCAGAGGCGGGGCGGTGACGCACACCTCGACGAGCCGCGACTCGGGCCGGCCGCGGAGCGATCGCACAGCGTGGATCATGACCTCCGGTTCCAGCGCGGCCGATCGTGGTGGCGGCGCCGGCAGGGCCGCCAGGATCTCCTCCGTCCGCAGACTCGCGGCGAACCCGGGCCGTGGTTTCCGGCCCGCGGAAGCGACGAGGGCCTCGAATGCATCGGTCCGGATCGCAAGCGGCGGGCGGTCGACCTGCAGGGCAGCGGCTGCACGCGGGTCGACGAATGGCGCCTCGCCATGCGTCATCTCGAAGGCCATGTCGAAGCCGGCGACCCGCGGCACCCTCCGTCGCGGCTCGGCGCGGGGGAGCGGCACGGTCCGCATGGTCGTGCCGGCGGGCGACACGCCGGCGGCGGACCCGACCGCCGCACCACGGACCACGGGCGGAGTCGCGGTGAATGCATCCGGCTCGGCGACGGGAATCGCGTCATCGTCGGCCGGGACCGGGGCGGACACGACCGCCAGCGGGTCGGCCGGCTCCAGCGAAGGACTCGATTCATGGGCCGCCATGCCGACCGCGGTTTCCCGCGGCGGGGCTCCGGGTGACGGCGGCTGCGGGGCCAGCACGAGCGTCGGCTGCGGTGCCGCTGGCCCCACCCAGCGTGCGAACTCGACGCCCGTCAGGACGAGACCGCCGAGGGCGGCCAGCAAGACCGCGACGCTGGCGCCGGAGTTCGCGACGGCCACGGACCAGCGGCCCAGCCGCCCGCGCTGCCGCGGTGCCGTCGGTTTCCCCGCAGGCCGCAGGCTCCCGGCCGCCAACTCCAGGTCGACGCCACGGCCGGCAGCCGGCGTGAAGACCGCCGCCCTGACACGGTCCGCCAGGCCCTCGGGCAGGGCGACGCGGCCGAGGAGTCGGTCGAGGGCGGCATCATCGAACAGGGACTCGGGCACGACGTGATCCACGAGCCCCGGGGGCAGGGGCACGTTCCGCAAGGCGTCGTCGATCCGCCGGTCGTCAGCCATGGTTCAAAGCCCTGCCGGTGCCGCGCTGGGGCGCAGTCTGGCCGTGGGATGCGAGCAGATACTCCCGCAGCCGGCCGCGGGCACGACTGACGCGGGACAGGACCGTGCCGAGCGGGATGCCCTGGAGATCGGCCGCCTCCTGGTGGGTGAGCTCGCCCACGACGACCAGCAGCAGCGTTTCGCGGAGTTCCTCCGGGAGTCGGGCAAGCGCCCCCTGCATGGCACCGGAGAGCTCGTCGCCGAACGGGTCGGTGGGTGGGGCCTCGGGGTGGGCAAGGTCCGCCGGGGCCGACGTCTCACGGTGCTCCCGCCGCCGCCAATGGTCCGCCACGCGGCGCCGCAGGATCGCCATGAGCCAGGTGCGTTCGCTGCGGGAGCGGTCATACAGGTCGCGACTGGTCCACGCCGAGCGGAACGTGTCCTGCACGATGTCTTCCGCCTCGTGGGCGTCGCCGACGAGCCGATAGGCCACGCGGTACAAGACGGTGACATGATCACCCAGCCAGGTTTCAAACTGCTCAATGTGCGGGGATGATCGCGGCATGAAACGTCGCCGGGAGCCCGGGCTGATGCCCGCGTGGCCCGCCGCAGGAACGTTCGGCGTCTCGGGCCGAAACTATTCCCCCGGGCATCGGACCGACGCTGTGGAGCCAATTATCAGTCTATGAAAATAAGTTTGCCCGAGCAGGATGCGATGGCCATCGACCCAGGAAACCCTCGGCTTTCCTGCGGTCGATCAAGTGGAAAAAGGCCATGGAGGGCTTTTTCGGCCGACAGATAGCATGCCCGCCGCCTCACGCCCGCCTGGCCGCGGCCGCCGAGGCGGCCAGCCAGCAGGGCAGCTGCCCGGCGGGCGGCAGCTTCACCACTCGTGCCGACCGGATTCCCGGGCAGGCCAGCACCGCCGCCAGGGCCTCGGCCGAAGGCTCCTGGTCGAGATTCAGCACGCCGATCGCGTCGCCGCCGGGAGCGGAACGGCCAACCGTCATCTGGGCGATGTTCACCCCCAGCTGCCCGAAGGCGGTGCCGACGCGGCCGATGATTCCCGGCACGTCCTGGTGCGTAAACACCAGCAGCACGCCGTCGAGATAGGCCTCGAGCCGGTGGCCTTCCAGCTGCACCAGCCGGGGCATCGCATGCCCGAAGAGCGTCCCCGCCGCGCGGTGCACGCGGTCGCCCGACACCAGGTCGACCGCGACCACGGAACTGAAGGCTCCGGGATCGGTGCGGCTCTGCTCCACGAGCTCGATGCCCCGGTCGCGGAGCAGCATCTCCGCGTTGACGATGTTGACATCCTCGATGGCCGACTCGAGGAGGCCGGCCGCGAAGGCGGCGGTGACGAGGCGGGTGTTGCGCGCGGCGATCTCACCCCGGTAGGCGATCGAGCACGAGCGGGGCTGGCCGTCGTCGAGGCGGGCCACCAGTTGCCCCAGCCGCCAGGCGAGATCGAGGAAGCCGCGGACGCCCTCCAGCGCCGCCGGATCGATGGCACTCGAGTTGACGGCGTGCTTGATCGTGCCCGTCGTCAGAAAGTCGACGAGCAGGCCCACGCCCTCGACGGCCACCTGCGACTGGGCCTCCTCGGTGCTGGCCCCGAGGTGTGGCGTGACGAGCACGCCGGGCATGCCGAACAGCGGGCTGTCGGTGCACGGCTCCTTCTCGAAGACGTCGAGGGCCACGCCCCCGATGACGCCCGACTGCAGGCCCGCGACGAGCGCCTGCTCGTCGTAGATGCCGCCGCGGGCGCAGTTGACAAGCCGCACGCCCCGCTTGAGGAGCTTCAGTTCCTCCATGCCGACGAGGTGCCGGGTTTCGTCGGTGAGGGGCGTGTGCACCGTCAGGTAGTCGACGTGGGGCAGCATGCCGCGCACGCTCTCGATGAGTTCGATGCCGAGTTCGGCGGCCCGGTCCGGCGACAGGAAGGGATCGAAGCCCATGACCCGCATGTCGAAGGCACGGGCCCGCGCCGCGACGGCCTGTCCGATCCGGCCCAGTCCCACGATGCCCAGCGTCTTGCCCGCGAGCTGGGCGCCCATGAACTTGTTGCGGTCCCACTTGTGATCCCGCAGGCTGGCGTCCGCGGCGGCGATGTTGCGAGACAGCCCGAGGAGGAGCGCGAAGGCGTGCTCGGCCGTGCTTACGGTGTTGCCGGCGGGCGTGTTCATGACCACGATGCCCTGCCGCGTGGCCGCCTCCTTGTCGATGTTGTCCGTGCCCACGCCGGCGCGGACGATCGCCTTCAGTCGATGGTTGCCGGCCAGGGCCGCGGCGGTGATCTTCACGCCACTGCGGCAGATGGCGCCGTCGTGCCGTGTGAGCGCCTCGCGGAGCGGGTCACCGGAGAGACCGGTGACGACCTCGTAGCTGATGCCGGCGGCGGCGGCGGCGTCGAGCAGGGCCAGGCCGTCGGGGCTGAGGGTGTCGAGGACGATGATCGAGGGCATGCGGCGGGAATCCGGAGGGGGAATGAAGGCGGTCGGTCAGGCCCGCCTGGCCTGCTGGAAGTCGACCATGAAGTCGCGGAGGGCGGTGACGCCTTCGACGGGCATGGCGTTGTAGATGCTGGCGCGGATGCCGCCGACGGACCGATGCCCCTTGAGGTCCATCAGTCCGTGGCCGGCGGCCGCCTTCACGAACTCCTTCTCCAGCGCTTCGTCGGGCAGCCGGAAAGTGACGTTCATGTCGGAACGGCAGTCGGGGCGGGCGTGGCCGGCGTAGAAGCCACCCGAGCCATCGAGGACGTCGTACAAGAGCTTGGCCTTGGCGACGTTGTGTGTGTGCATGCCGGCGAGGCCGCCCATCGTGTCGCGGATCCAGCTGCAGACGAGGCCGAGGATGTAGATGGCGAACACCGGCGGCGTGTTCGGCCGTGATCCGTTGCTGACGTAGGTCCGGTAGTCGAGCATCGTCGGCAGGTCGTCCCGCGACCGCTCGAGGAGGTCTTTGCGGATGATGACCACGGTCACGCCGGCGATGCCGGCGTTCTTCTGGGCGCAGGCGTAGATCAGGCCGTGCTTCGCGACGTCGATCGGCCGGGAGAGAAAGTCGCTGGAGCAGTCGCACACCAGCGGCGCCGAACCGACCTGCGGATCCCGCTTCCACTGCACGCCCTGGATCGTCTCGTTGCTCGTGATGTGGACATAGGCCGGGTTCGGGGAGAGGGCGATCTCGCCGGCGACCGGCAGCCGGTCGTACTTCGTGGCGGCGCCGTCCCACGCCACGTGGACCTTGCCCTCGCGGCGGGCCTCCTTGGCGCCCGTGGTGCCCCAGGTGCCGGTGAGAATGTAGTCCGCGGCGCCTGACTGGCCGCGGAGCAGGTTCATCGGCACCATCGAGAACTGCAGGCTCGCGCCCCCCTGGAGAAGCACGATCTCATGGTCCGCGCCCACCTCGAGCAGGCCGCGCAGCCCCTGGAGCGTTTCCTCGAGGATGCGGTCGAAGGGGGGGCTGCGGTGGCTGATCTCCAGCACCGACATTCCCACGCCGGGCAGGGACACGAGCTCGGCCTGGGCCCGCTCGAGCACCTCCAGCGGCAGCACGGCCGGCCCGGGCGAGAAATTGAAGACGCGTTCCACCGCGGCCGAACTGCGATCCATCACGGCTGACTCCTGTGCTGCGACGCGGATCTTCCGCGTTTCGCCGGCAGAATAGGGGCCTCTCGCGGCGCGGTCAACGGGCCACGGTGCCGAACGGGCCGGGCGTTGCGCCCATCGCGCCGGCGGGTGGCGGCGGCGGCATGCCGAAGGGCTGGGGCGGTCCGCCGGCCACGGGGGGGACGCCCGCCTGGGCCTGCTGCAGCGAGGCGACCTTCGCCGCGACGACGGGCTGGCTCGGGTTCGCGGCGAGCGCCCGGGAGTAGGTGGCGAGCGCCTGCGACCGATCGCCGCTCGCCTCGCGCAGCGCGGCGAGGGCGACGAGCGCCCGGGCGTCGTTGGGCGCGACCGCCAAGGCGGCGTTGAGTTCGGCCTCGGCCTGCCGCAGGTCGCCCTGCTCCTGGCTCAAGCGGGCGAGTTCGACGTGTGGATCAGGATCCGCTGGCTGCCGCTGCGACCAGGACCGCAACTGGGCGATGGCGTCGTCGCGGCGTTTCTCCTCGACCAGCAGCACCGCGAGCGCCCGCTGGCAGGCCTCGTGGTTCGGATTGCGGGCCAGGCAGAGGTGGTAGTACTGCTCGGCGGTCTGGAGGTCGGCCGGCCGGCCGAAGACCTTCGCCTGCTGGTGGTAGGTCGCCCCGAGGTTGTAGAAGCAGTCGGGGTTTCCCGGCTGGCGGGCGAGCGCCTGCTGGAAGTGGCTGGCGGCGCCGAGGTAGTTGCCCTGCTGGTAGAGGGCCACTCCCTGGGCGTTGTCGTTCTTCCCGATGCCCCCGCAGCCGGCGCAGGCCAGGGCCACGAGCGCGGCGGCTCGGCGGGCAGGATGCGGACTCGCAGGCGTGGCACGCGGTGGCACGGGCGCTCTCCATCCCCCGGCGACGTGGGGCCGAGGACGGTAGCCGACGCCCCGGTGGCGGGGCAAGACTGCCCGGGCTTCCCTATTTTGTGTAGCCCAGCGACCGGACGACCTCCAGAATCTCGCTGCAGGTCGGGAACAGGCGACCGCTGGTCCGCTTGTAGCGATCGAGGGCCTGCATGAACTCGAGCTCGTCGGCGGCGTATTCCCGTTCGCAGGTGGTCGGATCGATCAGCCGCCGCCGCGCGGCGCGCGGGAGAGCGGCGGGCTGCGGCTGGTGCCGGCGACGGGCGGTGCGCGGGGCAGGGAGAGTGGCGACGGTCATGGCGTGCTCCTGGCGGTGGGGCCGGCATGAGAAGCATGCCCGCTGCCGGTGGCGCAGAGGCTGCCGGCTGCGAAAAAAACCGCGGATTTTCAGACTCTCGGGGCGGGAGAAACCCTGCGGGCCGCACGACCGTCACGCGCCGCACGACCGGTCCAAAATCGCAGCGCACAACGCCCGGGAAGGGATGCCCCATGGAGCGGCGGTCTCCGGCCGGCGCATTCGGCTCGCGGCTCGGTGCCCTCCGGGGCGCATGCCTCCAGGCATGCGAATGGGCGTCTGCGCTCCCGACCCGCATCCGCACGCCGGGAGGCGTACGCCACGGGACCGACCGTCGTGCCCCAGGGCACGTGACCGGTCAACGCTTCTCGAAGAACTTCTTGAGAGCCTCGGCCGCCGCGTCGCGCGACGAGTCGGCCGCCTTCTTCGCCGGCGTCGGCAGGCTTCCTGGCGGGGCCTTGTTCGCGGCCTTCAGGCCGTCGATCGCCGACGTGCTCGAGGACGTTTGGGTGGTGGCTCCGGGGCCGGCGGTCGGCAGCGGACCGCCGATGCCCGAGACGAATGATCCCGGCGACGAGTCGTCGGTCGCGGGTTGCGTACCGGCGGAGCCCGCAGTCTGGGTCGTGTCGAACATTCCCGCCGGCTTGTCATCGGCCATCAGCCAGCGAGACACGTCATCCTCCGTGCCCGCCTTGGCGGCCGGGTCGACGCACGAGACCTTCAGTTCGAGGGCCCCGACGCGGATGATGTCGCCGTCCTTGACCTGCATCTTCTCCGTGATCTTCGTGCCGTTGACGAACGTGCCGTTGCGGCTGCCGAGGTCTTCGACCCACGTGTCGGCCGGTCCGACGTGGACGGCGCAGTGTCGCCGACTTACCTCCTCGCTCAACGGCCGGACGTCACATTCCTCCGAGCGGCCGATGAGGAGTTTACTTCGCTTGATCGCGATGGAGCGGCCGGCGCTCTTGCCGGAAGCGACGATCAATTTGGTGACCATGGCAGTGATCGGGGAGAGGGCGGGCAGGGAGTTGGCGGGCGGATTGCTTTCGACACCATCGTAGCAACCGCCGCCCCCTCAGGGCCAGCGGCCGCGGCGCGGCTGTCAGCGGCGGGCGATCCATCCCGCGTCTTGGAATCGGGCGGCATGGGCGGCGATCTCCGGCCCGCGGCCCACGCGGAAGCCGGTGGCCTGGCGCACGGCCACGGCTCCGCAGGCACTCACGACCCGCCCCAGCCACGCTGCGACCAGGCGGCTCTCTTCGAGGTCCGCCGCCGGGTGCAGGTCGAGGAGCCCGACGTGCCGGGCGGCGGGGCCGACCGCGGCGTTGGCCCGCAGCAGCAGGCTGCCGTGCTGGAGGATCACGCCCGCCAGTCGCCGCTGGGCGCTGCCCATGATCTTCGGGTCGTCAGCCGCGGCCGCGGCACCCGGCCGCGCCACGACGACGTCTCCCTCGGCCCGCCGATCGAAGCACAGCAACGGGTCCGCGGACACGGCGGCCGCACCGCTGGCATGGTGCTGACGCGCCGCGACGCCCCGACCGCGGAGCTCCGCGACGAGCGCCGCGTGGAAAGCGTCGTAGAACGCCTGCGCCGACTGGCCCCACGGATGGCCGCGGGGCACGGCCGCCGCGTAGGTCAGGTCGGTGCCATGCACGAGCGCACCGCCGCCGCTGGGCCGACGCACCAGTGGCACGCCGGCGATGGCCTCCAGGCCGCGGGCCGCCGCGATCTCCTGGAAGGCGCCAAGGGAGACGCTCGTCGGGCTCCAGCCGTAGAGCCGCACCACGAGGCCGCCGCGGCGGTCGGCCTCGGCGGCGAGGATTTCATCGGCCGCCATGTTGGTGAACGCGTCGGCCGGCTCGTCCCACCAGATCGGAACGTCGGGGCACCTCCCGCTGGCCGTGTTGACGGTGTTCCGTGGAAACGGCGGCATGCCCAGGGTCAGTGCCCGGCTTTGACCAGGGCATCGTAGCCGGCCTGGTCGAGCAAGGCCGACATCTCCGCGGGGTTGTCGGGACGGATCTTCACCAGCCAACCGGCGCCGTAGGGATCCTGCCCGAGGGTTTCGAGCGCGTTCGGCACGGCGGCGTTGACCGCCACGATCTCACCTGAGACCGGCGCGTAGAAGTCGCTCACCGCCTTCACGCTCTCGATCTCGCCGATCGACTCGCCGGCCTTCACCTTCCGGCCCACCTGCGGCAGCTGCATGAACACGAGGTCGGTGAGTGCGGCGACGGCGTAGGCCGAGATCCCGACGGTCGCCAGGCCGCCGTCCTCGGGGCGGATCCATTCGTGGGTCTTCGCGAACTTCAGATCGGCGGCCATCGGTCTCTCCGGGGGAACGGTGGTGCGGTGTTTGCCGGCGGCCTGCGCCGGGGCCCGCAGGATAGCCGATGGCGGCCGGTTCGGGGACGGCCTCAGCCGCGTGACCGCCGGTAGAAGGGCAGGGGGGCGACGCGGCCGGTCTGGACGGCGTCGCGGATCATCACCTCCACCGCCGTGCCGACCGCGGACGCCGCGCGGTCCACGATTGCCATGGCCACCGCTGAGCCGACAGTGGGAGCGAAACTGCCGCTGGTCACCCGGCCCACCGGACGGCCGGCGAGCCGCACCTCCGCCCCTTCGCGGGCCGACCGCTTGGACTCCAAGACGATCCCGACGCGGACCTGTGGTGCGGCGGCGTCACGCATCCGCTGGAAGGTGTCACGTCCCGGGAATGACCGTGAACCGCCGTTCGCCCCCTCGAAGTGGAACGCGAGGCCGAGACCGATGGCGAACGGGTCGCTCGTGGCCGTGAGCTCGTGGCCGTAGAGCGGCATGCCGGCCTCGAGCCGCAGCGTGTCGCGGGCGCCGAGGCCGCAGGCCCGTAGGCCGTGGGGCGTGCCCGCCGCGTGGATCGCCGACCACACGGCCGCGGCCGCAGCGGCCGGCACGACGAGTTCGACGCCGTCCTCGCCGGTGTAGCCGGTGCGGCTCACGGCCGCGGGGGCGTCGGCCACGGTCGCGGTCGTGGCAGTGTAGTTCCTCAGGGCCGTGATCCGGGCGGCGTCAGCCGGCGGGCAGAGGCCGCCGACGATGGAAACCGCCCGTGGGCCCTGGACGGCGATCATCGCCGTGTCGTGCGTGCGGTCGGCGAGCGCGACGCCGCCGGCTGGGAGTCGCGATCGCAGCCAGGCGACGACCCGGTCGCGGTTGCTGGCGTTGACGACCAGCGCGAAGCGGGGCGTGCCGTCGGCCGCGTCGGCCTCGCGGGCCACGAGGGCGTCGTCGAGGATCGCGACGCCGCCGTCGGCGTCGCTCGTCACGAGCGTGTAGCGGACGCGGCCCACGTCCATGTCGGCCACCCGCCGCGTGAGCAGCGACTCGAGCCAGTCGCGGGAGCCGGGGCCCGTGACCGTGAGGCGGCCCATGTGCGAGACGTCGAACATCCCGGCCGCCGTCCGCGTGGCGACGTGCTCATCGACAATGGAGGCATACTGCACCGGCATCCACCAGCCCGCGAAGTCGACCATCCGGCCCCCGTGGGCCTCGTGCCATGGGCAGAGCGGGGTGCGCAGCGGCTGATGGGTCACGGTGGGTTCCTCGCGGGGATGAAAACCGCCGCATTGTAGGGTGTCACGCCGGGGTCCGCCCATCACGCGGCGGGGCTCGGCCGAGGATCAGGCTGAGCGCGGGCCCCGCGGCCATGGTCGTCGCGACGCACATGAGCACGCAGGCCACGAAGAGACGGAGGTCGATGAGCTGCGCCTCGTATGCCGCCGCGGCCATCACGATGCCGAGGATGCCCCGGGCATTGAGGCCGCATCCCACGGCGATCGCCTGACGGCCGTCCATGCCCGCGAGTCTCCCGCCGAGATAGACGCCGCAGATCTTGCCGACGAAGGCGACGATCGTGACGAGGGCCACGAGCCACGGGTCGAAGCCGGCGACGAAGTCGGCCCCGATCGCCATCGAGACGAAGAAGATCGGCGTGAAGACCGCGTAGGAGAACTCGCCGATCGCCGCGAAAGGCCGCGGGTATTTCCGGGAGACGTCGGCCAGTGCGATGCCGACGACGAACGCCCCCAGGAACGAGTGCAGGCCGAGCTGCTCCGAGCCGGCGGCCCCCAGGAGCGCGAGGAGCACGATGCAGGAGATGAGCGACGCCGGCTGCGGCATCGTGCGGTTCACCCGGTCCAGCAGCGGCGGCAGGAGAAACCTCCCGGCAAGCAATATCCCGCCGACGAACAGGAACACGAGTCCGAAGATCGCCATCCCCTGACCCTGGCCGGTCGCCTGCGGCGCGAACTCCGCCAGGATTACGGCGAAGAGGCCCCAGCCCACGAGGTCGTCCACGAGCGTCGCCGACATGATCGTCCGGCCGATCTCGCTCTTGAAGAGTCCCATGTCCATGAGGATGCGGGCGATCACCGGGTTGGCCGAGAGCGAGAGGATCGACCCCATGAAGAGCGCCGTCGCGAAGAGGTCCTTCCGCGTCACGCCGATGACGTCGGGGAAGACGTAGCACATGACGAATCCGAGGATGAGCGGCACGAACGTGCCGATCGTTCCCACGGAGACCGCCTTGCGGCCGATCCGGCGAAACTCGCCGACGCTGATGTCGAGCCCGATCGTGACGATGAAAAAGAGCATGCCGACGCGGGCGATCGCCGTCCGGGCGGAGGTGATCGGGCCCGAAGGTGGAAACAGCCATGCGTGGGCGTCGGGGGCCAGCCGGCCGAGCACCGTCGGCCCGAGCAAAAGCCCCCCGGCGATCTCCCCCACCACCGCCGGGATGCCGATCCGTCTGGCCGCCTGGCCGAGCACGAGCGCCGTGCCGAGCATGGCCGCGAGGTGGAGCGAGAGCAGGGTCCAGTCGGTCGTGGTCATGGAGGGGCCGGGGAAGGAGGGCAAATAGTCGTCCAAACAATTATTGTTCAAAGGAAATCGGGACGATACAATAGATGCATGGCCGCGACCCAAGCCCGCCCGTCCCGACCCGCTCCCGCCGCCTTCGACTCGCTCGAGCAGGAGGCCTATCTGCAGCTTTGGCGGACCTACGACCGGCTCCGGGAGCTCGACGAGCGGGTCTTCCAGCGTCATGGCATCACCGCGCAGCAGTACAACGCACTGCGGATCCTGAAGTCGGTGCGGCCCGGGGCGCTCTCGACGTCGGCTGTGGGGGCCCGGCTGGTCTCCCGGGCCGCCGACATGACGCGGCTGCTCGACAAACTCGAGGAGCAGGGGCTCGTCGCGAGAGAGCGGTGCGAGGAAAATCGCCGCGTCGTCTACGTGTCGATCACGGCCGCCGGTGTCGCGGTCGTCGGCAGGCTGGCGGCCGACGTGAAGCGGCTCGGAAAGCACCAGCTCGGCCATCTCGACCGCCGCACGCTGCGGACCCTGATCGACGTCCTTGCGCGGGCCCGCGAGCCACACGAAGATCCGGCCATGGCGGCCGCCTGGCCCGGAACCAGCAACCGGAAACAGGTAACCAAGTCGGACAAGTCGGAGGAGTGAGGCATGATGATCCAGCGGGTCGGTCCCGGCCTCTCGGAGCCGGATGTGATCGTAATCGGCGGAGGCCCCGCGGGCGCGACCACCGCGACGCTCGTCGCGAAGCAGGGATATACCGTGCAGCTGCTCGAACGGGAGCATTTTCCGCGGTACCACATCGGCGAATCGCTCATCCCGGAGACGTTCTGGGTGCTCGAGCGGCTCGGCATGCTCGACAAGCTGCGGGGCAGCCGGTTCGTCGACAAGCACAGCGTGCAGTTCGTGTCGGACCAGGGGAAGCTCTCCCAGCCGTTCTATTTCGCCGACCACAAGCCGCATGAAAGCTCGCGGACCTGGCAGGTGCTGCGGCAGGATTTCGACATGATGATGCTCGACAACGCCCGCGAGCATGGCGTGGACGTGCACGAGGGCGTCCGGGTGCTCGATGTGCTCTTCGAGGAAGGCCGGGCGGTCGGCGTGCGGGCCGCCGACGAGTCGGGCGGCGTGCGGGAGATCCGCTGCCGCGTGGTCGTCGATGCGGCGGGCCAGAGCTGCGTGATCCAGGATCGCCTCGGCCTTCGGGAATGGGATCCCGTTCTCAAGAAGGCGGCGATCTGGACCTACTGGCAGGGAGCCAGGCGGGATGCGGGCCGCGACGAGGGGGCGACCCTCGTCATGCAGATCCAGGGCAAGCAGGGCTGGTTCTGGTACATCCCGCTGCACGACGACACGGTGAGCGTGGGCGTCGTCGCGCCCTATGACTACCTGTTCACCGGCCGCGACACGAAGGATCTCGAAAAGATCTATTTCGCGGAGGTCGAAAAGTGCCCGGGCTTGCAGCCGCGGATCGCCGGCGCCCGGCGGGCGGCGCCGTTTCGCGCCGCCAAGGAATACTCGTACCGCTCGCGGCAGGTGGCCGGCGACGGCTGGGTGCTCGTGGGTGACGCCTTCGGGTTTCTCGACCCGCTCTACTCGTCGGGGATCCTGCTTGCGCTCAAGTCGGGCGGCTGTGCGGCCGACGCGATCTGCGCGGGATTGGCCCGCGGCGACACATCGGCGGCCCAGCTCGGCACGTGGGGCCCGGAGTTCATCGAAGGGATGGATCGGATGCGGCGGCTCGTCTGCGAGTTCTACGAGGGCCTCAACTTCGGCCAGTTCGTCCGCAAGCACTCCGACCGCAAGGGGCTGATCACCGACATCCTCATCGGCGACCTCTTCAAGGACGACATCGACAGCCTCTGGCCGCTCATGGATGCCTTGAAGGCGGAGCAGGCGTGAGCGGTTCGAGGGGCCGTGCCGGAGGATGCGGGTGCGATGCCGGGATCAGGCCAGCACGGCGGCCACGGGCTGGCCTTCGGCGATCTTGATCGGCCGGCCCATCTCCGACATGTTCTCGGTCGCGGGCCGCACGCCGACGGCGGCGGCAAGCGTCGCCAGCAGGTCGCCGACCTCGATGCGGCCGTCGGCCACCGCGCGACCGTCGTCCGTGGTGCGGCCGTGGATGGCGCCCCCCTGGATGCCGCCGCCGGCCAGCACGGCCGACCAGGCGTCGGGAAAGTGGTCACGGCCCGTGCTGCCGTTGATCACCGGCGTGCGGCCGAACTCGCCCATCCAGAGGATCGTCGTCGATTCCAGCAGGCCCCGCTGCCTGAGGTCCGTCATCAACGTGGCCCAGCCGGCGTCGAGCTCGGCGGAGAGTCTGGCCACCTGTGTGAAGTTGTCGTTGTGCGTGTCCCAGGCGAGGCCGTTGTTGCGGGTGTTCATCGCCACCTCGACGAAGGCCACGCCCCGCTCCACGAGCCGCCGTGCGAGCAGGCAGCCCTGGCCAAACGAGCCGCGGCCATAGGCCTGCCGCAGGGCGTCGGGCTCCTGGGCGAGGTCGAAGGCCTCGAGGGCCCGCTCCGATCCCGTCATGAAACGGATCGCCCGTTCGTAGACGGTGCGGTGGGCGGCGGGTGCGGTGGCCTGCGGATGCTCCGCGAGGAAGCCCGCCTCCAGCGTTCGCCAGAGTTCCAAGCGCGTCGCCTGCCGGGCCAGGTAGGTGGGCCGGGGCTCGGCATCGTCCACGGTGAGCGTGGCGTAGCCGTCGGTCGCATCCGGCCGTTGATCGGAGCCGGACTTTGCCGCGACCGTGAGCGGCGCGTGGGCCGCCCCCAGGAACCCGGGGGACGCGGCGTGGTAGGGCAGGTACGGGCTCACGCTCACGAAGCTCGGCAGGTCGCTCTCCCCGCGGGCGAGCGCCTTGGACAGCGACGCGCCCACCGTCGGGTAGCGGATCGGCCCCATCGGCAGGTGGCCGGTGTGCATCAGGTCCGAGGCCCGGGCATGATCCCCCTCCTTCGTGCTCAGGCCGCGGAGAATGGCCAGCGCGCCGGCGTGGGCGGCGAGCCTGGGGAGGTGCTCGCTGAACCGCAGGCCGGGCACGGCCGTCGCGATCTCCTTGAAGGGGCCGCCGTTGGCGTGGCCCGGCTTCATGTCGAAGGTGTCGATCTGGCTCGGGCCGCCGGTCATCCAGAGGAGGATGCAGTGCCGCCGCCTGGCGGGGTCGTCCGCGAGCGTGCCGGCCAAGGCGGGGAGGAACGGGCTCGTCGAGCAGCCGAGGGCCGAGAGGGCGAGCGTGCGGAGGGCATCGCGGCGGGAGGCTTTCGAGAGCGACGGCATGGCGATGCTCCAGGGGTGGACGAACGGAGGCGACACGGTCAGGGGCTGAAGGCGAACTCGGCGGAGTTGACGAGCGCCCAGTGGATGTCGACGAGCGCCAGCCGACGGCCGGCGGCGGTCGTCTCGCGGCCGAGCACCTCCAGGCAGGTGGCGAGCTCCGCATGCACCGGCGGCCGCGACAAGGTGGCGAGAAACAGGGTCTCGATCCGCTCCGGGTCGGTCCTGGAGGCGATCATGGCCTCGTGGTAGACGACCCGCATCGGGTCGAACATCTGGCCGTTCATGAGCGCGATCGCCTGCGGGATGCCCGCCGTGTACTCCCGCTGCTGGCCCGGTGCCGTGCGGAACTTCGCCAGGAATTGCGTGGCCGGGGCCCGGCCTACGGCCTGCATGCCGTTGGGGGAAACCTTGGCGGCGTGGTAGGCCACGGCGAGCGAGTTGTAGAGCTGCACGGCGTTGAGCGGCTCGAGCGGCATCGCCGCGAACAGCCGGTCGGCCCGCCCGTCGCCGCTGGAAAGCCCGTAGGCTCGCGTCCGTGCGAGCACGCGGAGCACGTCGCGGTGGTTCCACCCGCCGGCCGCGAAGAAGCCCGCCAGTTCGTCGAGCAGGCCGGCATGGGCGGGCGGGTTGTGACTGCCGAGATCGTCCACGGGATTGACGATGCCGGCCCCGAACAGCAGGCCCCACAGCCGGTTCACCATCGCCTTCGCGAACCAGGGGTTCGCCGGCGAGGCCAGCCACTCGGCGAGCTGCTCGCGGGCGGGTCGAGACGTGGCGACCGCCGGGGCGTCGCCGAGGAACCGCGGCTGCACGGTCGCCTTCGTCGCGGGGTGCGTGACAGGGCCGAAGAAGGCGGCGAAGCCCCAGAAGTCGTCCTGCGTCCAGACGTCGGTGGGATGCTTGTGGCACTCGGCGCACTGGATCTGCATGCCGAGGAACGTCCGCGAGACGGCAGCGGCAAGTTCCGTGGGCGTGCGATCAATCGCGAGGCCGCCATTCGCGTCGCGGCCATCCTTCGTGTTTCCCAGCACGACGTTGCGGGCGACGCGGTCATAGGCGACGCCGTCACCGAACTGTCTGGCAAACCAGGCTGCGACCAGGCTGCCGGCGTTGCCGTCGATGTCGGGGGCGAAGGCTCCTTGCCAGAGCGCCCCCATATAGTCGGCGTGCTCCCGCGACGCGAGCAGCCGTTCGACGACCTGGCGACGCCGATCCGCCGCCGCGTCGCCGAGAAACTCGCGGATCTCGCTCACGCGGGGAATCCGTCCGATCAGGTCGAGCGACACCCGCCGCAGGAACCGCTCGTCGGCGGCGGGCCCCGCCGGCACGATCCCGCGGTCGGCCCAGGCCGCCTCCAGCAGGGCATCGATGCGGCGAGCCATGGCGTCGAGACGGGCCTCAGCGGCGGGTGAGAGGGCCGCGGTGCCCCCGGTGGAGGGCCGCTTCGGCGGGGCGGCAGCCGGCTCATCAGGGGTCGTCTTCAGCTCCCCCCCGGGCTTGCCGCGCCCGGTCATCGCCTCGTCGCCCGGCTTCGTGCCCGTCATCGCCTCCGGCGACTTCCTCTCGGCGGGCTTCATCGACGGCGCCGCGGCATCGTCGCCCGGCGCGGGGAAGGCCGCCGCCACGCCCAGGAGAAAGACCGCGATGCGGAGCGGAAGGCGGTTCATGGCGAGATCCTGGCGGAAAGATTGCAGCATGATTCGCCAGGCGTCCCCAGACACGCGGGCGGCACGTGCGACCAGTGGCGAACGGCACTCTCGAGGGCCGTGGGTGTCGCCTTTGGGCCGCCTACTTCCGCTGCAGGGTCTGCCGCTCCTGGAACGTTTTCGGGATGACGAAGTCGTCGGATTCGCTGCCGTCGGGCTCCGGAATCAGCTCCAGCGTCTCGATGAGCGGGATCTGGACGTCCTCCTTGGCGATCAGCGCCGAGAGCGTCTTGGGGGAGATCTTCTTGAGGTTCGGCAGCGAGAGCCTGCCTTTCGCCGTGGCCAGCGCCGCGGCGACGGCGACGGAGTCGGGGGCGGTGAAGGCGGTGATCCCGGTCAGTCCGATGCCGTCCGGTTCGCCCGACGCGGCAAGTTTGCGGGCGGTCGCGGGGGAGAGCACGCCCTCGGGGGCGAGCACGGTGAGCCTGTTCCGCAACGCATGGAGGTTCCGCGCGAGGAGCACGTCGGCCACGTCGCGGGTGGGCTCCTCGACGTCGAGCAGGATCGTGTGGGGGGTCGGCGTCGTGAGCTCACGAGCCGCGGAGACGTCGAGCGTCTTGACACGGATCCGGAGCCCCTGGCCCGGGAACTCGCGCAACACCCGCATGGTTTCCGGGGTGAGTGTGGTCAGCCCGTTCATGTGCAAGTACGGCGGCTTGGCCTCGACGATCGCCCGGGCGAGGTCGCCGTCGATTTCGGTGAGCCCGTCGAGATGCAGCGTCGTGACGCCCGCGAGCGCCCGGGCGGCGTCCGGCGTGAGCCTGGTCAGGCCGTTGAGGCTCAGCTCCTTGATGGATTTCGAACGCAGGAGTGACGCGGCCGCTTCCGGCGCGAGCGACTTCAGGCCGTTGAGGCTCAGCCTGGAGATCTTGGTGTTCGCGAATCCCTTGGCGACGTCCGGCGGAAGCGTGGTCAGACCGTCGAGGGTCAGAACATGCCGGGGCACGGCCGCGAGCGCCGCGGCGGCATCCGGGGAGAGCGTTTCCAGGCCGTTGAGCGAGAGGTGTCCCCTGGCTGCCGGCCGCCCACCTTGGCCTCCTGCTGCCGCCGGCGTCTTCCCGGCGGCCAACGCCCGGGCGGCCTCCGGCGTGAGCGACGTCAGGCCGTTGAGCCACAGGCCTTGAATCGTGACGAGCTGTGCGGCGGTTGCCGCATCGATGGTGGTCAGGCCGCCCAGTGACACCTGGGCGGGAAAACTCCCCCGCGGAGTCGCGAGCGCCTGCGCCGTGTCGGCGTCGAGCGTGGTCAGCCCGTCGAGGAGGAGAGAGCTGACATGAGCTTTTTTGAATCCTCCGGCCAGCACCCGGGCCGTTTCCGCGTCGAGCGTCTTGAGGCCCCGCAGCGGGAGCGACATCGCCGGGATGCCGCGGGCGATCGCCACTTCGTTCTCCAGCGGCATGAACTCCCGCAACAGCTCGGCTTGCGCCGGTGTGAGCGACCTGAGCGAGTCGGGGTCTTCGAGCAGCCGGCGATCGTCCGCCGGGCCGTCGGCCGCGGTCGTGGCGGCGAGGCCGAGCGTCAGCACGAGGCCCACCAGGCCGGCCATGGCGAAGGCCGGCAGCGGCCAGCCGCCGACCGCGGGATCGACGCCGGTCACGAGCCGCCGGATCCGGGCCACGAGCGACCCGTCGGCCGCACCGAGCGCGGGCACGAGCTCCCGGCCGCGCAGCTCCGCGACCGCCACGAGGGCCCGGCCGTAGGCCGCACAGTCGCCCGTCGTGGCCACGACGAGGTCGTCGCAGCAGTGCTCCCGCTCCACGCGGATGCGGGCGGACAGCCACCACACCGCCGGATGGTAGAAGGCGATGGTCTCCAGGAGCAGCTGCAAGATGTGCACGAGCAGATCCCCGCGGCGGACGTGGGCCAGTTCATGGACGATGAGCGTCTCGAGTTCGTGCGGTGTCAGCGACGTCACCAGGGCCAGGGGCACGAGCATCACCGGCCGCAGCCAGCCCGCGACGGCGGGCACGCGGACGGCGGCCGACTGCACCACCCGCACCGTCCGCCCGATGCCCAGCCGCCGCCGGGCCCGCTCCACGATTCGCGCGACCGCAGCCGGCACCTCGGCCGCGTGGTCGGCTGTGAGCCGTCGCCAGGCCAGCCAGCCGACGAGCGGCCGCACCGCCGCCGTCGCCACGCCCGCCAGCCACGCCGCCGCCAGCCAGCCCAGCCAGGGCCGGATCAGCTCCGCGAGCACGTCGCCGCGGGACGGCGCAGCCCATGGTGTCGCGGTCACTGCGGATCGCACGCCACCTTCGTGAGGCGGCATCCATGAGACTCGGGCCGGCATGCTTCCCGCCGCCAGGGAACCGCCGGCAGCGGCCGCCTGCGCCGCCGGCTGTGGCCGGACATCCAGCGTGTGCCAGGTCGCCACGGGCAGCGCCGCCATCACGACGAGCCCGCAGACGAGCAGGCCATGCCGCAGCCGCGGCCCGGCCCGCCATGCGACCGCCGTCGCCGCCGACGTCACCGCGGCCACGGCCGCAAACTGCCAGAGCGAGTGCACGAGAACCCAGCCCAATTTTTCGAGGATGAAGGCCGTCGCGGGTGCATCGAGGAAAGTCTGCATGGTCGTCGGGTTCCCGGATATAGGGTGGCGAAGATCAGCGGTCGGAAGGCGTCGCGTCAGGTCGGGCGGCGACGTTCGAGTTCGTCGAGCATGGCCCGGGCCGCGGCGATCTCCTCGGGCGCGGCCCGGCTCTGGCCGAGGGCCTGGAGGGCGACGCTCATCGCCGAGCCCTCGTAGACGGAATCGATGAGGTCCGAGAGCAGGCTCGTACGGGCCCGCTGCCGCGTGAACTTCGCCCGGTAGCGGTGCGGCGAGACGGTCTCGTCGCGGGTCAAAAGTCCCTTGCCGAGCATCAGCGTGAGCATCTTCATCGTCGTGGAATAGTTCGTCCGCCGCGCCTGGGCGATCCGCTCGTGGATCTGGCCCACCGTGCAGGGCTGCAAGTCCCAGACGATCCGCAGGATCTCCAGTTCCGTATTCGTCGGCCGGGGCGTGCCGGTTTCGCGCATCACTCACCGCTCCTGAAATCGCGGGAAAAGTCGCGCCGCCGTCAGGCGTTAGCGAAACTCTTCGCCATGCGGCAATGGTAGCGAAGGCCTTCGCTACGGTCAAGCGGCCTGGAAGCGCCGCCGACGGTGCCTCGGGAACTTTGTCCGTCCCCAGCGCATCTTATGGATGGTCCGTTCCCTCCCCGCTTCCCGGAGCCCTGTGCCATGTCGCCCGTTTCCGCCCTCGCCCTGTGTGTCGGCCTGTCCCTGGCCGCCTTCACGAACACCCCGGCCTTCGCGGCCGATCCGAAGCCGGCGGCCGGTGCCGACGCCCTGCCGCTGGAGAAGGTGGTGCTCTTCACCTCC
>Ga0315903_10002366_pt1 | contig 27812 bp, 41 predicted proteins | sample LakEriMetagenome_7_FD_203524 | JGI IMG/M metagenome (GOLD analysis project Ga0315903, IMG submission 203524) | Freshwater fungal communities from buoy surface, Lake Erie, Ohio, United States - Buoy 2 MA119 | ecosystem: Environmental > Aquatic > Freshwater > Lake | place: USA: Lake Erie, Ohio... | reverse complement strand
TGTCGAGTTCTTCAAGCTGTTGGTGGCCGACAGTGGCGACCTGAATGATTTGACCTACGAAGACATCGAATCTGAAATGCCGCTGACGGTTCAGATTGAAATGATCAATGCCATCGGTGATGCGATTCAACCTTCGTTTGGAGAAAGCCGAAAAAACTCCTAAGGGACACCCGTGCCCAAGTTCGGGCATACGTTTGGGCGCATGGTGGGTGTCCCGACAACATACCGGCCACAGATATGCAGAACATCGAAATCATGTTTCACGATGGAATGCTCGGGCCGAAGGCTACTCTGCTGGCGTTGAGTTCGCTCACGACCGGCAACCTCAACTCCAAACTCAAGCAGGGCACAAAACCGTTCCGCATTGAGGATGTTCTTCCGTCAACGTATGACTACATTCATCCACCGTTGACATCGGAAGAGCAAAAACGTCTTGTCAGTCAACAACTGCTTGCATTTATGTCGCAAGCTCCGGGTGCAGATAAGGCGTTGAATGGCATACGTTCCAAGTAACAGCACGGTCAAGCTGGAGGGGTTTGCTGAGTTAGAGCAGCAACTTCTTGAGCTTGCCAGAGGCTACCGTGCCGACAACATCGCTCGCAACACGCTTGTAAAAGCGGCAGAGCGTGCAATGGTGCCTGTTCTTCTCGACGCAACGTCCAGAGCGCCGTTTGATGAGAACAACACAGACGGCATCCACATGAAGTACACCATTCGACTGGATGCGCGCATTCCAACCGGGCGTGATCTCATGTCGGACTATGTAAAAGAGACTGATGCGGCCATCGCGGTGGTGTCAGTCAAAAAGTCGGCAGTGTCATTGGCGCAAGAATTTGGCACTAGAAAGCTTGCTCCGCAGCCATTTATGCGGCCAGCGATAGAGGGTGCCAAGGATAGGGTGTTGGGCATTCTGAAGACTGAGCTTGCCCAAGCTATTCCGGCTTACGCGCAGAAGATCAGTCGCATGAGGAAGAAATAATGGCTTCAAACAACATTGCTCGCCTTGGTGTTGTCCTTGGTTTAGACATGGCCGAGTTTTCGGCCAACATTGACAAGGCAATCTCTGAGAACCGCAAGCTCAAAAATGAGATTCAGCGGCATACGAATGCTGCGGTTCGTGAGCTTAATGCGCTGACTGAAGCCACTGCCGACTATGGCCGCGAGGTCACCAAGGTAGAGCAGATTCAACGTCAGATTGCGTCTGGCAAGTTCGCCAGCGCGACTGATGACATGAAGCAAAAGCTGCTGGCGCAGGCCGCAGCGTATGACGCAAAAGTAATTGCGGAGAAGAAGTCATTTGACGGCACTAAGCTGACGATGCAGCAACAGCAGCAGCTTGCGTTCCAAACAACTGACTTGGTGACGCAAATTGCTTCCGGTCAGAATGCTTTAGTTGCGCTGCTCCAGCAGGGTGGTCAGCTTAAAGATTCGATGGGCGGGTTCAGCAACATGTTCAAAGTGCTGGCCGCGCAAATCACGCCTTTCCGATTGGCTATTGGTGGCACTGTTGCTGCTCTGGGCACACTTGGGTTAGCCTTTTATCAAGGATATCAAGAGTCGGCTCGCCTGCGCGATGATCTTATTCTGACTGGCCGCTACGCAGGCATCACGCAAGAACAGTTCCTGCGGCTTGCTTCTACCGTCAGTGACAAGCTCGGCACTTCTGTCGGCAACGCTAAGGATGTGTTTGGTCAGCTTGTCGCGTCTGGCAAGTTCACTCAGACCAGTCTAGATTCGGTCGGCGAAGCAATCCTGCGCGTTGCACAACTCAGCGGGAAGACTGCGGAGCAAGTCGCGCAAGACCTTATCCCGTCATTCAATGGCTCTGCGTCAGCGGCCAAGTCGCTGAATGACAAGATGCATTTCTTGACGCTAGAGCAGTACAAGCAGATTGCCGCTCTGGAAAAGTTGGGCAAGACGCAAGAAGCCGCCAAGCTGACCGCAGATGCGCTGAATCAAAAGCTGTCTGAACAAGAGCGGCCATTGGGCATTCTTGAGAAGGCGTGGAATGCTTTGAAATCCGCTGCCAGTGGCGCATGGGATGCCATGCTGGGCATCGGTCGGCAGATGGACCTTGAAGCGCGGCTGCAAAAGCAGATTGATGATGCAACTGCGATGCTCAATGCAGAAGAAGACCCAACATCAAAAGCCAACCTCAAAATGGCGCGGGATCGAGATGCGTTGCAAGCGCAACTGGATGCATTACGTAAAAAGCGCGAAGAAGAAACCAAGAGGGCGCAAGAGGAATCGAAAAATATTTCGATGTATGAAGGTGCTGGCGGTCTTGCAAAAGAGACTGCATTGCGAGATGAATTGGCTCGCAAGAGCATCGAAAATCGTTTTGCATTGGAGCGCAACGCAGCAACTGAAATCGGCAAGATTGAGCTTGAGGCGTCAGAGAAGATTGCGCTGGCTCGCTTGCAGATGGAGCAAAAGAATAGGAATGAAAACAACGTATTTGCCAAGCTCAACGAAGAGAATCTGGCAAAGGACATCGTTGCAATCAATCTAGACAAAGAGCAAAAGATTCGCGCTGCTCAAACTGCGCGCATCGGCGCAATGATGGCCGCTGAACAAGAGTTCAAGGAAAGCTTGCGCGAAGACATGGCAATTTATGAGGTGCACTTTGCCATCCAGCAAAGCTCGCTAAACCTTGAGAACAAAGCACTTGAGTTGAAGAAGCAAGAGCTTGAGCTTAACGGCCAAAACCTCTACATGTCAGATCTTGACCTTCAGAAGCTGCGACTCCGCATGGAGTACGAACAGCGTCGAGAGGCTATCCGGCGCGATCCAAAGCTGTCATCAGAAGCCACTAAATCCATGATCGATCAGCTCAATGCCCAAGAGCAAATGAAGATCGGTTTGCTTGAGATGGAAGAGCGTCTGAGCACGTTGCGTAACATGAGCAACAGCGTGTTTGAGAACATGATGCGCGGCATCGAAACCTTCGTTCGCACCGGCAAGATGTCGTTCAAGGACTTGGCCCGCAGCATCATTCAAGATTTGATAATGATCCAAATGAGGATGCAAGTCATTGCCATCTTCAGAATGATCAGCGGCAGCATTGGAACAGCTATGGCCTACGGCACCAACATCGGTTCTCAACAAACCAACATGCTGGCCGCGCAAGACGCTTTCTTCAAAGCCGATGGCGGTCCTGTGGCCGGCAACCAGCCCTACGTTGTGGGCGAGCGCGGCCCTGAACTGTTTGTGCCTCGCGGTGCTGGCACGATCATCCCCAACAATCAAATGGGCGGCATGGGCACAACCAACGTGACCAACAACTACATCAGCGCGATTGATGTGAAGTCCTTTGAAGAACGTATCTTCGGCAGCGCAAATGCTGTGTGGGCCGCGAGCACTTACGCACAGAAGCGGCTGCCTATCGGCGCAGGGAGAATGTAAATGTCATTCCAGACCATCGTTGACATCCAGCAGTCCATGACGGTGCAGAACCGCCGCATGGTCGGCCAACAGGTCACCCGTGGTGGGCAGATCAGAACGGCTCAGTATCTGAATGCCGTGCCGTGGGTGTTTACCATCGTGCCGCACAACTATCTGTATTACCCACAGGTGCGCGATGTCATCCAGACCATCGACAACCTTGACCGGCAACTTCCCGCCAACATCACGTTTAGTAGCACCAACCTTCAGTGGTTCACGGCTTATCAAGGCGGCTTGAGTCTGGTGCAAGCTGCGGCTCTGACGCTCGCCAGCGTGCCCCCTGCTAACTCACAGACCATCACTGTTGGCAACCTGCCCGCAGTCGGCTCTACGGTTGTGGTGTTTGCTGCTGGCGACTTCTTGCAGCTTGGCAGCTATGTTTACAAAGTGACGCAGCAAGTACTGCGCGGCTCTGGCTCAACGGTTAGCGTGAATCTGCACCGCCCTGTTATCGGCACGCCGTCTGTCGGCACGCTGACTGCTGTGGGTAAGGATGTGTACTTCCCGGTGTATGCCGAAGTCTGCCCGACCTACTCGCTCACGCCTATGACCAATGGTGCGTTTGTGAATTGGGATCAACCGTTCGTGTTCCGGGAGAATGTCGCGCCATGACCACCACGATGACCGCGCTTAACAGCGCAAACATTCGACACGCAGAATTTGTGCGCTTGATTGTTGGCAAGGCGCCGTCTACGACTACCTACACGTTCTGTAACGCCGCGGCCCCTGTCACGGTCAGCGGAATCACTTTCAGCAACCTTGGGTCATTGCTGTTGGTGGGCGAAGTGCAGCGCGACATCAAGTCAACATCGTTTGACATGTCAATTTCCCTCACCGGCATTGACCCGAATAATGTTGCGTTGATCTTGTCAAGCGACATCAAGGGCAGCACGGTCGAGATGTGGCGCGGGTTCTTGGACTCGAACAATCAGATCATCACCACGCCAACTCAACAGTTCTTCAAGCGGTGGACCGGCATTGTCAACAACGTCAGCATCACCGAGGACTGGAACGATGAGATTCGGTCCCGCGTTGCGACTTGTACTATCACTTGCTCAAGCATGCGGCGTATCCTTGAGAACCGCATTGCTGGTGTTAAAACAAATAAGGCAAGTTGGCAGGCGATCTATCCCGGCGATGCATCGATGAGCCGCGTTGACGCGATCTCCAACACCTACTTCGACTTTGGCGGCAAGCCCAACAGCGGCAGCATTTCCGATCCGGGCGGTGGTGGCGGCGCTGGGCGCAATATCGACATCCCTGACGAACAAGTCCAATCGTGATCAGACTGGCAAATAAATTCGACTTAGACGATTGCGTAGAAATGATGCGGCACTATGCCGCAGAGTCAAACATCCACAAGTTAAGACAAGCGGCCAACCATGATAGTCAGTACGTCAAACAGTTTTTGTTTAGCCTGATTGCCGGGCGTGGCTTTATCTGCATCGATAGCGAAAAACGCGGGATGCTGGCGGCTATCGTGACGCCAAACATTTGGTGTCCCGGCGTCAATGAAGTTAAAGAACTAGCATGGTGGGTTCACCCGGATCATAGAGATGGCACCGTGGGTGGCAAGCTCTTTATTTTCTTTCGCAAACACGCAGAAGAATTGATTGAAGACGGCAGGGCAGAAATAATCACTGCATCGCTCATGGCGAACAGTCCTGCTATCGATCTTGAGGCGCGAGGATTTCGCAGGATCGAATCGACGTTTTGTAAGGAATAAGAAATGCCATCATCAATTGTCATTGCTGCGGCGCAGATTTATGGATTGGTCACGGGCCTCATGGCCGCGTATCCAGTCTTTGCGATGGCCGTTAACTTTGCCGTTTCTTATGCCGTCACGCGAGTATTTGGTGCAAAAGCGCCCAAGCAGCAAGACAACGGCGTTCGCCAGCAAATCCCGCCAAGCTCAGAGAATCGCATTCCGATTGCATACGGCGAAGCGTGGATGGGCGGCACGTTTGTCGATGCCGTGCTGTCCACTGACAACCAAGCGATGTACTACGTCTTGGCTATCAGTCACATTTCGCCAAACGGCCAGATCGCGTTTGACACAACGCAGTTTTACTACGGCGACCGACTGATTACGTTTGCCCCCGGCACTAATCGCGTTGCTTCGCTTACTGATGGCGCTGGCAATGTAGACACCAAGATCAACAACTATCTGTATTTCAATCTCTACACATCGACAGATGCTGGAGTCATCACAACCGTGATGGGGTCTGCGCCTAACGTGGCGATGGGCGGCTCTGACATTGCTGCTGGGCTGCGCTGGCCTGCGTCTGGTCGGCAAATGAACGGTCTGGCGTTCGCAATTGTTTATTTGAAGTACAACACTGATGCTGGCACAACCGGCCTTCAGCCAATCACATTCAAGATCAATCATTCGCTTAACGGCACCGGCGTGGCGAAGCCGGGTTCTGTGCTGCGCGACTATCTGGTCAGCACTGTTTATGGCGGCGCAATTCCACTTGCAAATGTCGATACGACTGCTTGCGCTGATCTTGATACTTACTCGGATCAGACCATCACCTACACGCCAAGCGGCGGCGGCTCGGCAACTCAAGCGCGTTATCGCATCAACGGTGTTTTGGATGCGGGTGAAACCGTACTCAACAACATTGATCACATCCTGACCGCTTGCGACTCTTGGCTTTCTTATCAAGCCGAAACGGGCCAGTGGTCGCCGGTCATCAACAAAGCCGAGTCTTCGTCATTCAGCTTTGATGACTCCAACATCATTGGCGAAATTCGCGTCAGCGCGGTTGATTTGACGCAATCGGTCAATCAGATTGAGGCGTCATTCCCGTGGAAGGGCAACAAGGACAAGCCCAGCACCGTGTTCCTACAAACACCGTCTGGCTTGCTTTATCCCAATGAGCCGGTCAACAAGTACACCACCAACTTCTCAATGCTGAATGACTCGGTTCAGGCAACATACATTGCCAATCGAGTGCTTGAGCAGGCCCGTGAAGACCTGATTGTTTCGTTCAACACTGCATACACAGGCATTCAGGTGAACGCGGGTGATGTGGTGAGCGTGACCAATTCAGCCTATGGCTGGACCAATAAGCTGTTCCGCGTATTCAAGGTCAACGAAACTAGCTTGCCCGATGGCAACCTTGGTGCGCGGATTGAGATGAATGAGTACAACGCTCAGGTCTACGACGATTTCGGCATCACACAGTTCACGCCAACGCCCAATTCTGATCTGCAATCGGGCTACTACTTTCCTGCTCTGTCGGCTCCTACATTTAGTGACCAGTCTCCAAGCACTTCACCTCCGACCTTTAGCGTTACTTGCCAACTTCCCTCCACGGTTCGCGTGACGGGAGTAAGTTTGTTTTACACCACTACGGCAACCCCAGCGCAGTCTGATTGGCGCATTTGGGCTACGCAGATTGCGCCCGACAACAATGCCTTTGCACCGGCTGCGGCAATTAAGTTCACCAACGTGACTATCGGCGCGGGTACATACTACTTCGCGTTTTTGGTCAACAACGAAATTTCCACTTCGTCGCTGTCCACGCTTTCATCGTCAATTTCTTGGACTCCTGTAACTCCTTCGGGTCCACCCGGTGCTGACGGCACATCTTCACGCATCTGTTTTGCGCGGGTGGCTGGCAATCCATCGCCTGTATCTGGAAGCGTTGTCACAGTTGGGAATTCTTCATATCCATCAAGCGCACAGTCTTTAACGGTATGGGGATTTGCGGCGACATGGGGCGCTTCTGACCCGAACCCGAGCAGTACAAATTCCTTATATCAATCAGACGGCACTTACGACCCGGCAACAACCCTTACCACTTGGACAACACCTTACATCTCAAGCCTAAAGGTTGGGCAGCTTTCCGCAATCACTACCAACACCGGCACGCTCACGATTGATTCGACGGGCTACCTGCGAGGCGGCCAGACCGACTACAACACGGGCACGGGCTTTTTCCTTGGCTACAGCGGTTCGGCTTACAAGTTCTCAATCGGCTCATCTACACAGTCCTTACTTTGGGACGGAACTTCGCTCACGCTTACGGGCAACTTGTACGCGGTAGGTACTGCAAAGATTGATGGCACAGCTTTCAACAGCGGAGTTGGCTACACCATTGCGGCAGATTGCAACAACACCGGCAATGCTGACATCGGAGTTTTAGGCTTTACCAATAACTCAGGCGGCTTTGGCGTTGTTGGATACACCGACACAGGAACTTCATTTGCCGGGGTACAAGGATCGTCTAGCGTTTCGGGCGCTTATGGACTTGTCGCCAACAACACTGGAGGCGGCACGGCTCTATATGTCAGCGGAAGAATGCAGATCACCAACAATACTTTGGTGACGAACTTGAATGCTGACATGGTGGATGGTGTCAATATCACGGGTATCGTGGCATCAGGCACTCAAATCGGAACGTATAACGGTGGCACAAAGCCCGGTTCTTCGGGAACCACTAATCAGTGGTTGGCAATCGTTATCGCAGGCACAACCTATTACATCCCGGTGTGGCAATGAGAACAATCACAATCCCGACTCAGACGGTATCTGAGGCAATCCAATCTTATGATCACTTTGTCGGCTTTAAGGTCAACATTGTGGTGGGAGTGGGGCAAGAGGTTGACGGACAATTTGCTTACACGATCCCGCAACAATTTCAGTCTTACGTCATTCAGAATCAAGCGGCAGTCACTGATGCTCAAGGCAATGTGCTTCGTGCCGCGATCACTGATTACAATGATTTGATGAACCAATATCCTGACGGCAACTTTGGCACCGAAGACCTTTGGCCGTACATTGACCGCATCAGGAATCGTTCATAAAATCGAGCAAGACAAGACACACTTCGTAGCCCTGCGAGTCAGCGGGGAGCGTCACAACCCGAGTTAGGGGAAACCATGAGTGTCAATGCGCTTCCCCGCGTAGGGAAGCAATATGCCCAAGTTCAATAAGAACGTCATCACGCAAGTCAGCGGGTTCGACAATGCCCTGCTGTCGGGTGAGTTGGTCTGGAACCAAAAGACTTATTGGAACCTTCAGCTTAAAAATTGCGGCACCATCGTTGATCTGACGGGCGCCACGATTGCTGCGTCTATCGTTCGACGAACGGTGACCAACCTGATAGACACCCGCAACGGGCTGTCTTTTGATGTGGGGGACTACACCCCAACGCCAACGCCGGTCAACCTGACGATCACCAATTTCGTCCCGGCTAACGGCTCGTTCACGCTTGTGATTGATGACTCTACTTGGAGTCTGATCAACAGCGATCCTGAACTTTCAATCAACGCCAACGACCCCGTGGCCTTCACGGGTCGCATCAAGATTTCCATTCCGGTGCAGGGCACAAACCCGGCTCAGGATTGGGTCATCTTCCTTTTCTTCCTCGTGCGCTCCGATGGAGTGATTAAGGTCTGATCATGCAAGTCTTTGTCGAAAATCCCAACACCATCGTCATTGATGTCGATCAGGGCCGTCAGGGTCGCGGCATTTCAAACATCACTTACACCGAGGTAAGTGGTCAATACTTCCTCATCGTCACCTACACCGATGGGACGACCGAAACGCTCGGGCCTTTGGTGGTCACGGGCGGCGCGGCTTTCCTGTTGGGTGGCACGACCGGCGCACTTCCCTATCAAAGCGCACCGAATACCACGACCTTCTTACCTCTCGGCACGTCCAATCAGGTGGTGGTGGCAGGCGCTTCTGCCCCGCAGTACACCTCGAACCTCACCGGCCTGACGGTCAATAACACGCCTGTTGGAAACACGACTCCATCAACGGGCGCATTCACCAACTTGTCAGCCTCGGGCACGTTTGCCCTGACCGGCGACCAAGTGCAGATTTCCGAAGGCGGCACCGGGCAGACCACGGCCAATGCAGCCTTTAACGCTCTTGCTCCCTCGCAAACCGGTAACGCAGGCAAGTACCTCAAGACGGACGGCACGAATTCCGCGTGGGATCAACTCGACATCTCGACTGCCGACATCACCGGCACGCTGCCGATTGCTAACGGCGGCACGGGTCAAACCACGGCCAACTCTGCGCTCAATGCGCTGCTGCCTACGCAGGTGGCTCAGTCGGGCAAGTACCTGAAGACCGATGGCACGAATGCTTCTTGGGATCAGCTTGACATCTCTACGGCTGACATCACGGGTGTTCTTCCTGTTGCAAACGGTGGCACTGGTGCGTCTACTGCACCCGGCGCACGGGCTAACCTGAGTGCTGCGGTTCTTGGAACTAACAACGACATCACTTCGATGACCGGGGTGACGGGCGGCATTAGCTCGCCTGACTTCGTGCAGTTCGACACGACCGCTGCCGCGACAAATGCTGTCGGCAAAGTCTACTGGGACGCAGCGCAGGGCACGCTTGATGTTGGCCTGCTTGGTGGCAACGTCATCACGCGCATTGGTCAAACCCTTGTGGCGTTTGTGACCAACGCCGAAGCGACCACGATCACCAAGGGTCAGGTGGTCTATCTGTTCGGCGCTCAAGGCGACCGGGCAACCGTCAAACTCGCCTACAACACCTCTGACGCGACTTCTGCCAAGACGTTTGGCGTGGTGGCTGAAAACATCGGGCCTAACCAAACCGGCTTTGTGATGTGTCAGGGTGTGCTTGAGGGCTTGAACCTCGGCGCATTTACCGCAGGCGACACCCTGTACCTCGGCGCTACCCCCGGCTCACTCACGGCCACGAAGCCTGCCGCACCAAATCACCTTGTATATGTGGGCCTTGTCGAGCGTGCGAACCCCGGTAACGGGCAACTCTACGTCAAGGTGCAGAATGGCTATGAGCTAGACGAAATCCATGACGTACAGATCATCACGCCCCAAAACGGGCAGACACTGATCTATGACGCGACCACCTCGCTTTGGAAGAATGCCAACCTGACCGCAGGATCGGGCATCAGCGTCACGAATGGCGCTGCGTCGATCACTGTGTCTAACACGGGTGTGCTGTCGTTTAGCGGCGGCACGACCGGCCTTACCCCGGCCACCTCGACCACGGGTGTTGTAACCCTTGGCGGCACGCTGAATGTGGCAAACGGCGGCACGGGTGCCACGACTGCCTCGGGCGCTCGCACTAACCTTGGGTTGGGAACGATCTCAACTCAAGACGCCAACAGCGTCACCATTACTGGTGGCTCAATCAACAACACCACTGTCGGTGCGTCTACTCCCTCGACGGGCGCATTCACTTCGGTGGCGATGACCTCGGGCACGGTCAGCACAACTCCCGCAAGCGCAACCGACATCGCAAATAAGCAATACGTCGACACGCTTGTTTCGAGTGGCATCACCTACCACGCCCCGGTCAAATACGAAGTGCCCAGTACCACGGGCAATCTGAACGCCACATATAACAACGGAACCGCCGGAGTCGGCGCGACCCTGACGAATGCCGGTACTCTCGCAGCATTCACACCTGATGGGGTGGTGGCGCAGGCGGGTGATCGCATCCTGATCTACAACCAAACCAACGCAGCACAAAACGGTGTTTACGTTGTCACCACGGTTGGAAGCGGATCGGTTGCATGGGTGCTGACTCGCGCTTCTGACGCAGACACCTACGCGCTCAAGAGTCCCAACAGTCTTGGCGAAGGCGACGCCTTCTTCATCCAAAGCGGCAACACGGGCGCAGGCGAAACCTACGTTTGCAACACGCAAGGCACGATCACATTCGGCACGACGCCGATCACCTTCGTGCAAGTCTCTGCCTCGCAGGTCTACAGCGCAGGCACGGGCCTGACGCTCTCGGGCACGCAGTTCTCCATCACCAACACCGCAGTCACGCCCAACAGCTACGGTTCGGCCTCGGCGGTCGGTACGTTCACCGTTAATCAACAGGGCCAACTGACGCTTGCGGCGACCACGCCGATTGCCATCGCAAACACTCAGGTGTCGGGTTTGGGCACCATGTCCACCCAAAACGCCAACAGCGTGGCGATCACGGGCGGCAGCATTGACGGCACGATTATCGGCGGCACGACTCGCGCAGCGGGATTGTTCACCACGCTCACGCTCACGAACGCTCTTGGCATCGCCAACGGCGGCACGGGGCAAACAACGGCTAACGCAGCATTCAACGCCCTTGCGCCTTCTCAGACGGGCAACGCCGGGAAGTATCTGACCACTGACGGCACCAATACTTCGTGGGCAACCAACCCGCTAGGCACGGTGACTTCGGTGGATGTGTCGGGCGGCACCACGGGCCTGACCACTAGCGGTGGGCCGATCACCTCTAGCGGCACCATCACGCTTGGGGGAACGCTTGCCACCACCAACGGCGGCACGGGGCTGACATCCTTCACGGCTAACCGGGTCTTTTATTCTTCTAGCACTTCGGCTATCGGCTCAAGCGCGAACCTGACGTTTGACGGCACGACCCTCACGGCCAATGCTCTGACGACGACTTCCACGGTCACGATCAACGGAGGAACCGCCAACGGAGTGGCCTATCTCGACGGCAGCAAGGTGCTGACCACGGGGAGTGCGCTGACGTTTAACGGGACGACATTTACCCAGACAGCAGCCGCACCAGTATTTAGCATTACGGAAAGCACAAGCGGAAACTTTAACCGCATAAACATTAGTCAGAGTGGCACTGAGAGCCGTTACAACAGCACGTTTACTAGCGGATCAGGACAGCACGTTTGGCAAATCGGCAACGCCGAACAAATGCGCCTGACCTCTATCGGGTTGGGCATTGGGACGAGTTCGCCGGTCAATCGACAGTCAATTCAGACAGCCTCAACAGCGGGTATTGCAATCGCCCTGAACCTTAACAATCCGCGCAATTACGGCGCCGGAACAGGTCTTGCGGGCGCAGGCATTCGGTTCAACAGATCGCCAAGCGATGCAGGCTCGACCGGCGTGTTGGCAGACGTTTATGGCGTATCTGAAAGCGAAACGTCTTCGACAGCCGGTGCGCTTGTTTTTGCAACCCGAACGGGCGCGTCTGAGGCCACCACGGAGCGTATGCGCGTCACTAGTGCAGGTAACGTAGGCATTGCGACGACTTCGCCGGGCGCGTTGTTGGATGTTGCCGGTCTTGCGCGAACAGGCGGTGACGCCACATTCCGTGGCGATGTTGTTATTCGACAGAACACCAATACCATTAGCGGCAATGGCGGCCTTGAATTAAAGGCGGATGGAAATGCAAGCGGTTACGGGGCGCGAATCCAAAGTATCTTTAATGGAACGAGTGCCTACGATCTTTCGTTTCAACTTCGCAACAACTCTGCGACTTGGACGCAGCGTATGTTGTTGGACTCATCAGGTAACCTATTAGTAAACGCTGGTGGAAAGATTTGTGGTAATGCCACATCCGGTTCAACCTCATCAACGATTGAACTGTATAACGCATCAACTGGTAGCATGAATTTTGTTACCGGCTTTTCAACTGCAAATATAACTTTTACTACCAACGGCAGTGAGCGTCTAAGGCTCGACTCCTCCGGCAACCTCGGTCTGGGGGTGACGCCGAGTGCTTGGAGTAGTTCAATTAGAGCTTTGCAGCTTTATGGAGGAAGGGCTGCGCTTGCTTCCGACGGCACATCTACTTGGCTGTCAAACAACTGGTACAACGATGGCGCTGATAAGTACGTAGCAACCGCTGCGGTAACAGTTTATCGACAGGCTTCCGGCAGTCACCAATGGTTTAACGCCCCCTCCGGCACCGCAGGAAACACCATCAGTTTCACGCAGGCGATGACACTGGATGCGAGTGGGAACTTGGTTGTTGGAGATACTAGTGCGGCTGCAAAACTAGATATTGTTTCAACACAACAAGTCGCTATATTTGGCAGCAAAGTAGCGCAAAATGCTTATACAGCGTGGAGATATAACTCCACAACGCTTGGCTATGTTGGCAACGGTTCCGGTGTAAATGCAGGCAGTGGGGCAACTGATTTCGCAATCGGATCAACTGGTTCTAGGGCGCTTACATTCGGCACCAACGACACCGAACGCGCACGGATTACGTCGGGTGGGGATTTGTTGGTTGGGACGACGAGTGTTTTTGCATCTTCAAAGATAACGGTATCAAGTGCAGATAAAGGTGTTGGCGTTCAAATTACAGGGACTTCAAAGCAATCAATTTTTGGTCTCTACATTGGAAAGCCTGACAACGATACAACCACAAGCCAAAGGTTTATCGGTTTTTCCGTAAACAACGATGTAGCGGGAAGTGGACAGATTAACGCAAACGGTGCCGGTGCTGCTGCGTTTGGCTCTTTCTCTGATGCTCGACTCAAAGAAAACATTGTTGACCTTGAACCGCAGTTGGCTAAGGTGCTTGCTCTGCGCCCAGTAGAGTTTGACTACAAAGATGGATCTGGTCACCAGACTGGTTTTATTGCGCAAGAGATGCAGAGTGTTTACCCCGATGCTGTTGGTGAGCAAGACGGGTTATTGACAATTACAGGTTATGGCAAGACAGAAGCGCGGCTCATCAAGGCCATTCAAGAGCAACAAGCCCTCATCAACGACCTCCGCGTCCGTGTGGCGCAACTTGAAGCCAAGTAAGAAAGGAAACTGAAATGGCTACGACTTACAACTGGGTAATCTCTGCCCTCGATTGCATCCCCAACACCCCTGAAGGTGCTGACTACGTTGTCACGGCTCATTGGACTTGCAACGGAACTGACGGCACCTACAACGGCAGCGTCTATTCGACTTGCGGGTTCTCTGTGGTGCAGGGAGAATCTTTTACGCCCTATGCCGACCTAACACAAGATCAAGTGTTGGGATGGTGTTGGGCCAACGGGGTTGATAAGGATGCGACTGAAGCTGCCGTCGCGCAGCAGATTCAAAACCAAATCAACCCGCCCATCGTAACCCCACCTCTGCCGTGGGTTTCTCAGCCTTAAAAGGAAACGACAATGAACGACAAGACTGAAATCAAGCTGACGCTCGACCTTGTGGATGCCGTGTTGCAATATCTTGGCACCCGTCCTTATCAGGAAGTGTTTAAGCTAGTCGCTGCGCTTCAAAGCCAAGCAGCTCCTCAAGTTCAAGCCCCGGAAGTAACACAGGAAACCACGGTGCAATGATGGAAGAAACCGTTGAAACCAAATTCTTCGTACATGAAGCGGTTTGCGCTCAACGGTACGAAGCCATTGAAAGACGCCTAGAGGACGGCAGCAAGCGCATGACGCGCATAGAGCATCTGCTCTACATCACCATTGCTGCTGTCTTTCTAGGGCCGGGCGTGGCGGCACTGTTCCTGAAGAATCTGCTTGGACTCTGATGGAACCGATAACCGGCATTCTTGCGGCAGTTTCAGCAGCGAATGCCGCCTTCGGAGCAATCAAAAGACTTGTCGCCACGGGCCGCGAGATTCAGGACGTTGCCGGTCAGATCGGCAAGTGGTACGGGGCTTTCGGTGACTTCAACCGCCTAGCCAACGAGAAGGCCAATAAGAAGCCATCGGTCTTCAAACGGCTGCTGCACGACGGCAGTATCGAGCAAGAAGCCTTGCAGATCACGATGCACAAGCAGGCGTTGGTCAAGCAAGAGTACGAACTGAAGTTGTTGATCATCGCTCACTACGGTGAAAACGTCTACAACGAAATGATTATGGAGCGCATCCGGCTCAAGCGGGAGCGCGACAAGAAAGAGCGTGAGCATCGGCTGCGGCAGCAGGACTTCATGCTCAACGTCAAATACGGTGGGGCGATTGCACTTCTCGGAACCGCTGTCTTGGCGGTTCTTTACTATTTGGCAGACAAGGTGAGGCACTAATGCTTTCTCTACTCTCTACCCTTGGCGGCCTGCTGATCAGCGGCTTGCCCAAACTCTTGGACTTCTTCCAAAACAAGGCCGATCAGGCGCACGAACTGCGAATGATGCAGGTGCAGACTGAGCGCGAACTGCAAATGGCAGCGGCAGGGTTTGCGGCGCAGGCGCGGATGGAGGAAATCCGCACAGAACAAGTCATGCTAGAGACAGACGCCCGCATGACCGAGGCGGCGCTGAAGCACGATGAGCAAGTGCTTGAGAAGGCAAGCCGGTGGGTGGCGAACTACGTCGGCACTGTGCGGCCTACGGTGACCTACATCTTCGTGTTTGAGTTGGTCGCCATCAATGCATTCATGGCGTGGTATCTGTGGAACCACCCACAGCTTATTCAGAGCATGGACGACATCATCAAGTATTCCGACCTGATTTTTTCGACCGATGAAATGGCTCTGCTCGGGGGAATTACTGGCTACTGGTTCGGATCGCGTGGGTGGGCTAAGAAGTGAAACTGAGCAAGGCAGGCGAAGACCTCATGCACAAGTATGAGGGATTCCGCAGCAAGCCTTACCTTTGCCCTGCCCAAATTTGGACTGTCGGCTACGGCCACGTTCTCTACCAAGAGCAGATCAGATTGCCGGTAGTCCGAAAAGAAGGCTACTCCGGGATGATTCGCAATGAATACAACATCAAGCCCGAAGACAATCGTGTATGGACAAAGACCGAGATCGATGAGTTATTCCGCGATGATGTCGGGACTTTTGAACGTGGTGTTTTTCGACTTGTTCCCGGCGTGGTTGGCCGTCAAGGCAGCTTTGACGCTCTTGTCAGTTTTGCCTTCAATGCAGGGCTAGGCAACCTTCAGCGCAGTCAAATTCGGATTCGCGCTAACCGAGGCGATTGGGAAGGCGCGGCAGATGCGTTCCGTCAATGGACTCGCGGCGGCGGCAAGGTGCTGCCGGGGCTAGTCAGGCGCAGAGAATCCGAGATAGCCCTTTTCCTGTCTTGAGGATAGACTAGCGCGGTAGTTGCCTCTCTCCTTCCCGAGTTGTTAGGGCATGCTCGGGTTAGCCCCCTTTGCTGGGGGCTTTCTTTTTCCACTCGACCAGAATTGCCTGCTCTAGCTCGGCTCTGGCTCTAGCTCCACGCTTCTCTTCCACACCGAGAAGATATGGTCCACGCTCTGCACGGGGCTTTGAGAGGACGTAGCGGGCTTCACACTCGCGCCGCCACGCCTCCCCGTATGTAGGATTTCTTCTACATTCGGCAGCAAGAAACTCTCTGACGTTGAGAAGATATGCTGGTTCGGACATCGCCTTCTTCGGTAAAAGCGGTCCTCCCGTTTGCGCTTTTCCAGCACCTTGGTCTTTTCGCCGCATACCGGGCAAGCTACTGATTTTCCCTGGCTATTCGATTTCGGATTGAGCACTTCTTTTCCAATTGTTCGATGCGTTCGTAAGCCCTTAGCAGGGACGATTTGAGAAAGCCGCAAATGTAAGCGTTTCGGAACCGTGCGGTTTGATCATCTTGTCCGGCGCCACACACATAAATGGCCTTGTTTTCGATGTAAATCATTTCATTTTCGATGCGTTCTTCTGGTGTCATGGTCTTTTGAGTTTGCTATGTAATAGCCGCGCTCAAGCATGGAGCAAGATCAGCACCAGTGTTATAGGCAGCACAACGTATGCACCGCAGATGATCAATGCAGTGGTCAACGACCTTAAATTGTGCCGTTCTAGCTCGACAATTGGATAGCCTACGGTGAACTCACATTCGGCCATTGTGCGAGGTGTCTTGTAGTGTGATGTTTTCAATTTCTTTATGCCTCAATTTGTGACAAGGTTGACATAGCCAAACAACTTCAAGCGGTTTGTCATAGTCTTCGTGATGACCAACTGACTTTGCTTCTCCACATCGAAGGCAAGGCATTCTTATCATGCTTCCGTTCTTAATTGCGTGTGCAACAGCAGAATGAGCGCGTTGCCTTCTTCGGTCTTCGGCCCTCCACATTTTGGTTATTTCTGTATTCATCTTGATGCGTTTGGCGTTTTTTCCTCTTTCTCTGTCATATGCTCGAATGCGATCAAGATTTTTTTCACGATGTTTATTGACATCGTTCTTTGTGCATGGTTTGCATTTGTTTAGATGTCCATCGGCCATTCGTGAATGTTTGTAGAACTCAGTCAATGGCTTAATGGTTTTGCACTTAAAACACTCTTTTTCAGAACGGGTCATGTCAAGTCCTTGTGCGTTGAACCTGACCATTATAGACCCGTTCTAATTAAAAGGGATATCCATGTCATCGGTTGATTGCTTTTGCGGCTCTTCTTGCCGCGGTCTGCTGCCGACAAAATGCACCTCAAACACGGTGCCTGTCAACTTCACGCCAGTGCCGCCATCGTTCTTTTTGTATGTCTCAACGTGTACATCCTGAACGTCCAAGAAAAGCTCAGTGCCTTTCTTGAGATACGGCGCGACCTTCTCGCCTCGCTCACCAAATAGCGCGATGTCGATCCATTGAGAGGGCTTCCTGCCGTCCTGATCGGGCTTGCCATAGTTCCATGCCACCGACATGTTGACCACTGGCTTGCCTGATCCGGTGTAGCGCAGTTCTGCATCTTTGCCGAGCCTTCCGACTCCGATTAGCTTCATCATTTGATGTTCCTCAATTTCTCAACGATAGCGTCAACTTCTGCCCGGAACGACCGGACCTCTTTTTCCAAGTCTTCGATCAGCTTGGAATCTCTTGGCACCCGCACGATCAGCAACTGGTTCTGCTCGGGGAATCGCGGGTCATAGCTCACAAAATCGCACCATTGCCGACCCGTGCATGCCATCTGCCATTGCATTTGCAGCATGTAGCCGGTGTCTGGTTTGCGCGAGATGAGATTGCGTAGATGCTGTTTAGGCTCCGGGCACTTGATTTCAATCAGCCCATTTTCGCCCACCAGACCATCCGGGCTGGCCGCGGACATCGGAATGCTAGGGTGATCATAGATGCCGACTTCCTGTACAAAGTTGCCGGTGCTGACCTCATAAGCTGCGCGCGCTTCTGGTTCTTTGTCGATGCCCCATTGCATAGCGGCTTTGACAAACCCTTCGGTTCTGCGCTGTGTCAGGATTTCTAGAGCCAACTCCACCGCATAGTTCTCACGCGAAGTTGAGTACCCGCCGCCTTTTGTCTTGGCGCAGATGTCATCCATTCGCGATGCGGTGGCCTTGCCTAATCTGGCGGCGAACCATTCGTCTGTGCGCTGGTCCATCATGCGCCTGCTTTTTCTTCGTCGCCACCGGCAAGATCAAGCTGAAGCTCGCCACCAAAAATCAAAGCAATTTCATCAAACTGCACTTTTGCATTTCGCAGTTCTTCGAGGATTGCATTGCATCTATCAGCCATAGGTTCAATTTGTGCCCACAACTCACGACCACGTTCAATCGTTTCGTTGTATTCCTTTTCCAAGGCTTTTGCTTCTTTGTTTTTCATCACTTGACCCCCATCAAATTCAAAATTGCATCCACGGTTGTCTTGTCGTAAGACCCGTAACACTCCAACTTGGCGACTGGCGTCTTGGATGTGTTCGTGACCTTGACCGTGATCAAATACTTGTCGTTTTTGTTCTTAGTCGGATCAGTAATGTCCATCCTTATTGCTTTGGGCTTGTTCATTTCAATGTTTCCTCCGTTGCATTTAGTTTTTCAACAATTCTTTCAATCGCACCACCCGGCGTCATGCTCAACGCCTTCATGATCAAAGACAGCGACTGATCAATGATTTCATCGTAGGTGCCGGGGTCTGCTTCCTTGATTGATAGGTAGTTTTCCCGCGACGCTCCGTAGCCGGTCTTTGTCTTTGCCATCACATCGGCAATGCGCGATGCGGTGGCCTTGCCTAGTCTGGCGGCGAACCATTCGTCTGTGCGCTGGTCCATCACTTCACCTTCGCGGCTGCGCTCTTCAATGCATCACTGTGCTCCTGCCAAAACCTTTCCTTCATCTCGCCAGCGGGAATGGTCACAAAGTACGCATTGAGTGCTTTGAGTCCATTCATTGCTGCCCCTCGGCAAGCATCTAAATGAGCTTCTTCAAATTCGGCGTATCCATCATTTTTTACAACTTCAGGCGAATGTGCATCGCTATCGTTGTCGCCTTCAGTTGGGATAGCGAATGCCTGGATTGCCGCATATTTGTATGCCGCTGACATGGCCTTGTTTGTGGCCTTGTCACCAGAGTCCATCGCTTCGCCAAATGTCTTAATGGTGTGCTTTGACCCGTCTTCAGAGCAGACCAGATCAAACTCCATTTCAACAACCACATAGAACAGCGTGCCGCCTTTGCTTGTTTGATGCTGTACAGACTGGCGGTTCAGCACCCTGGGCAAGATGCACAAATTGTGATGCGCCAGCAACGGTGACAGCGCATTAAACACATCATCAATGCTGCGGAACTTGTAGTTCTGCTGTGTGTTTGTGCGGCCTTTTGTGATGCCGGTTTGCGCCAGCTTTGCCTGCACAGCGTTGATCGCTTGATATACCTTCACTTGTCTTGTCCTTTCAGTAGTCTAGTAATCCATTCCACGGCTTTGCCGTTCTTCACCTGATCACCAGTCACCCTGATGATCTTCCAGCCCATCGTACACGCTTCATTGTACTTCTCGCAATCTGCGGTAAACCCTAACCCTCGCGTGTGCCGGCCATTGGTCCATGTGCCGCCTTCGATCTCCAGCGCCACCATCCGGTCGGGCCATGCGAAGTCAAACTTCCAGCGTCGCTTGGCATGGAATCGGTACTCACGCACCGCAACAGGCAACCGCAGGCCGCGAATGTGCCACTCAAACATTGCTTCTAATTCGCTCATGGTAGGGGTTCGTCGTCAGGCCAAAGTTCACACAGCTTGAGCAGTCGCGCCGTCCTGCGGTGCGCCTCTTCCCACATCTCCAGCTTGGCTGCGCGGCTCATCCTGCCCTGGTCAACTTGCGCGTGGCAGGAATGACAGAGCGCGGCCACATAGATGTCGGATGCCTTGATGCCGCGGCCTTTGCCATGCCTAGACTGGTTCGAGTGCGCGGCCACCACGGTCCCATCGTCGACACCGCAGTACTGGCAGGAAAACTCCCTGCACGCTTCTAGGATGGCGCGGTTGCGAACGTAGATACGTTTACTGTACAAACTGCACCCCCAGTTCTGTGGCCGCATGCGCCTCGACGTTCTGCATGTACTCGGTGAACGTGCCCACGCTCATCTCGGTAGTAGACATGCGGCGCGTGATCACTTCGCCACCGGGCAGCTTCATATCCTCGCACACACCGTAGCGGCGTGCAAAGTATTCATGCCACACATCAGGCGCAAACTTCTGCCCGTCTACCCATGCTTGGTCCGCAATGGACTTCAGCACATAGCCCCAGTACCGGCGGTTCTGCTCAGTGTTTCGCTTTGCTTCCGAACTGGTAACGATCAAGCGTAACGGTGTGCCCTTGTCGATCATGTTCTGAGCATGTTCCTTGATGAAGCTCAGGAACGGTTCCCACGCCTGTCGCGTTTTGAGATGGAACTCTTTGTAGATAGCACTCATGTTGTTTAGCCTCGCATAAACGCTCGACGATAATTTTTGCTTCGCTTGTGTAGTGCTGACATTTGTCTCTGCGGTCGCACCAGCCGCCCATGCACGCGATCATGTGAGGATGTTGTCCCATGCATCTACCTCTGGCGCGAGGTGCTGCGTGCCTCTTGCGTTGCGAAGTCGGAAGCTAAAGAAGTCGCGTAGAGCAGGCTCATTTTTCGCCAACATCCTGGCATACAGCGCGCTGTAGTTGTTGTTGAGCTTGAACCCTTCTGCATCTTTTGATTGAAGCAACGCTTCGTATCGCAAGATTTCGTACAGGCCGCTGATGCCGTAATGCTGCACGCCTGCTAGCTTGAGTTGAAATGCCATCAGCTTCAGCTTCTCATACACCCAGGGGTGTTCCTTGTGAAATTCCTCAAACTTAATTGCTATCTGATCTGTCATGTCTTGTTTCCAGTCTTTTATATAGCGCAAGAATTGCTTTTTTGCCTTTGATTTGATTTTTTCTAAGCTGTATGCTTGAAGCGTATCCTTGTAGCGCAGCCAACGCTTGTCGCATCAATGCGGTGTCTCGCTCAACCACTTTTGCACACGCCTCACGCTCGGCGGCGGCAACAAGAGCGGCAAAACGTGGTGCTGAATCAAGCTGTCCACCAGCAATATTGCCTTCAGAGTCCAACCACAATCCCGCTTCATTTGCCAGCCGTATGATGTGGTCAAGATTCATATAGAAAACGGGCAGTAGCTGGTAAAGATGCGCGTGGTGGTGTACTTGCACTGATAGTCCACGCAGTACGTTCCGATGTACCTATACCCCTGCGGGGTGCTAACACCGTCGCAAGAGATCAGCGTACCGGCGCGAGCAAACGCGACCACGGGTGAGAGGTTGGCCGCGATGACCAGGGTGACAAACAGCTTACGCATTTCAGTTCTCCTTAACAAAAACACCAGATGGCAAAAGCGTGCCCTTACGGTCCTTGATCTGGTTCCAAGAACCTTCCAGACAATCAACCATGTCGATGTCCAGTAGGGCGCACATGTTGATCAGGCACACCAGCGTGTCGCCCACCGCATCCTTTACGGCAGGCATGTCCTTCTTTTGCAGTGCGTCTGACAGTTCTCCCATCTCAGACACTGCCTTCATAAACTGCGACGCAGGCGTGCTGTTGGGAATGATCTTGCGGGCCTCGGCCCAGCGCAGGATGTCTGATTCAAGGATTCGATAGGCTTGTGGCATTGGTTTCTTTCGGTGCGTTGGGCTTGTCTCCGAGTGCGTAGATCGGGCGTAGGTACTTGCGAAAACCTTTGCCCTCATACGTCCAGCGTGCGACATGAATGCGGCGTATGCCGGCTTTGCTTGGCTTGACCATGCGGTACAGGACGTTGTGGACCCTGTAGCGGAACAGTCCGGTCTGTGCGGCAATGTCCACAGCAGATGCTTCGCCAGCTTCGAGCACGCGAAGAACTTGCTGCACTACCTTGCCTGAGTTAAGCGGTGTCACGTGTTAAGAACTCCAAGATTTCTTGACGCTGAAGCTCGAACTCTTCTCGCGTCATTACGGGCTTGTTCCAGGCTGGACCGCTAAACTGGTACGCAGACCAGAGGCGATAAAGCTGGATCAATCGGTTGTCTTCCTGCATGGCCCATTGCAGCACCTGAGCTTGTTGCTCGCCCAACTTCCACATGCTGTGGTCATCGGAATAGTTGTAGGTCCAGTCATGGGTCGCGCAGGCGCGGTCAAACTCTTGTGGTGTCATATCAGTGCTTCCGGTAGATCATCAATATGTTGTTGATTGCGCTGTTTAAGAAGCCGCGCAAGTCGCTTCGGGTCAATAGCACCAAACGGCCAGCCCAGCGGGTCAGCTTGTTTGAATGAGGAACATGGCAAGCAGCCAGACGACGACAGGGATTCCAAGCAGGATTGCGATTCCGCAGAGGATGAGAACTGCGGCGTCATCAAGGATGCGGTCATCGTGTTGCATGGCTGGCGGTGTGTTGTCATGGGTGTATCGTACATGCATGACAACTGCATACGATAGGGACAAACCCGGACAGGGTTGTGCCAACGACAGGTTGTGGCATAGACTGTCGCCAAACCACGGCTAGGGTAGCTCCCGAAAAGACGATTCGTTACCGTCCTGCCGATGGTTCCCTCTGTAACGACTGCCGACAACGTGAGGTGTTAGATGTTGCTCAAGCCCCGTCATTGGGACAAGTTTCAGCATTACAAAGATCGCTGCCCACCGTGGATTAAGCTCCACCGCGATCTTCTCAACGACCGTGAATTCGCGTGCTTGCCACTTGCTAGCAAGGCGCTAGCTCCACTGCTATGGCTGCTTGCAAGCGAGAGCAAAGACGGTACTTTCGATGCCACAACTGAGGAACTGGTGTTCCGGCTAAGGATTGAAAGTAAAGATATAGAAAAGGGTCTTAAGCCGTTGATTGATCACGGCTTTTTTTCTGTTGCTAGCGGCGTGCTAGCAGATTGCTTGCAAGTTGCTATCCCAGAGAGAGAGAGAGAGACAGAGAAAGAGACAGAGACAAAGAAGAAAGCCGCCGCTGTCGCGGCTCCCCCGGAGGGGGTGTCACAGTCGGTTTGGAATGATTTCCTCCAGCTTCGCAAAGCCAAGAAAGCCCCCATGACAACCGCCGCCCTTTCCGGCATCATGGGCGAAGCAGAAAAGGCTGGCTGGAGTCTGGAGCGTGCGCTGTCCGAGTGCTGTCATCGGGGTTGGCAAGGGTTTAAGGCCGAGTGGGTCGCCGGTAAGCCCGATGTGGCACGCACCACCGTCCCGAGCACCCCCGAGCGTGATCCGGCCTTGGTCAAGATCGAACAGGACGCGCAGCGAAAAGCTCCCCCGCCGCCGGAAATTCGGGACAAAATACGGGCAATCATCAAGAGGGTGTGACATGCGATTCAAGGCCAGCGTCAACGAAGCAAAGCAGGGCGACCCCCTGATGGACTATGTGATGACGATGCTCCACGCTCGAACGCAGGCGCACATGCTGCACTGGGTTGTCACCGGGCCGGGATCGTTCGCCAAGCACACGGCCCTAAATATTTTTTACGACAAGGTGCCTTCCCTTTTGGACGGTTTTGTGGAGAGCTTTCAGGGCAAATACGGGCTGCTGCACGACTTCAAGCCGGGATTTGAGCTGCCTCCCGAGCCAGTTGCGTTCATTCGCGGCGTTGCGGAATTCATTGAGGCAGTTCGCAGGAAAGAAGGCTTCCCGCAGGACAGCTATCTGCAAAATCAGGTCGATGAGATGCTAGCCTTGACCTATTCCACGAAGAACAGCTTGGAGAACTACCAATAATGCCGCTGGTCCACAGAAAGTCGGGCTGGTTCTGGGGTTCTAAGGGGCCTTTCCCGTCAAAAGCAAAAGCCCTGCAAGTTGCGCGGGCCGCATACGCCTCTGGCTACCGGGAAAAAAACGAAGACAAAGAATTATTTTTTTGCGCGAGCAGCCAAGAAAAAAAGCAAATTCTGGAGGCGGCTTTTCTAGAAAAAAAAGTGCCTTGATTTTTTTTTTTAAGAATGCGTAGTGGGGTCCGGCCATTTTTTCACCCCCCTTTCACCCCTAAGTGAGCACTCACTTCGCTAGACAGTGAGCACTCACTTCGATCTGACACAAGTGAGCACCCACTTCGATCCCACGCGCGCGCGACCCCTTGCATATGCGCCAGCGCCCCGAGAAGGGGTCAAATCGGGCCTAGGCTGCGTTTGTTTTGGTGCCCTGCTACTGGGGTAGCTCGAAGGGGTTGCGATCGCCTGTGGCGCGTTTTATCGCGTCCAGCAGTGAGCACTCACTTCACAATCAGACCCAAAAAAACCCGGTTCGAAACCGGGTGCTTGTGGGTCGGATCGGTCTAGCTGGGCATGCGATCCAGCAGAGGCCAAAATTGTCGGATCGGGTGGCCTACCGTGGTGCCCACATCGTCTAGGGGTTCAAAATAGGCAAGACCCATGTGGCGCGAATGGTCGAGCAGTCTGAACATGCGTGGCGTGTCGCGCAGATCGTCCAGCATCACACCCACTGCGCCCGGCTTGACCTTCTCCGCTGGGGCTGTCGCGTCCATAGATCGCAGCCAGTCTAGGTACATGCCAAGGGGCCTTCCGTCCATGAAGAATTCAAGTGCAACGATGCGCGAATCTCGCCCACGAATCATGTCCTCCATCCCGTTGTCAATGAAGAAGTCTTGCAGATCGTAGATCGACTCACTGGCGACAAATTGGCACAGGTACAGGAATCCATCTTTGGTCATTTTGCGTCCCCTTCAGCGGTGTTGTCGATTGCGTTGTAGATTTCAGAACCTTCAGTCTCCAAATTGCTCAAGCAGTCAATCATTGCAAGACGCACAGACTGAACCACGTTCACATAGGATCGATCCGCGCCAGTCTCCTCCATCTTTTCATTCAGCATGTGCAGCACTGCTAGATTGACATGCAACCGTTCAATTTCATACTCCAACGCGCAGAGAGTGGATGCAAGACGTTCGCGCAATTGTTCCGTGTGCTTCTGTTTCATGGTGTTCTCCTTAGCGAAACCAGTAATCGACACCATTGATGTCAGTGCTGGTGTAGTCAATGCGAATGTTCAGAGCAGTATCAACCCAATCGATAGCAATGTAATGTGGCAAATTTTTGGGAATATCGCCACAGTCTTCAAGCAATTCTTGACAATACAAAATGAAGTGGCTATCGCGAATAAGGGTCAATGGGTACCAATCCCCACGCCAGTGCTCATCTCCGCCATTACCGGCCAAATCTGCCAAGATCGCGCGAAGTGATGTCATCTCACAATCTGGCGTTTCTAGGTACTCACCCTGTTCTTGCAGCTCTTCCAGCTCTTCCACGCGCTCAATGATGTCTCGCACATCAATGATGTCTGCCGACAGGTCAACATTTGTAGTGTTCATTTAGTCCTCACTTGTTTACGAACCAATTGGATAATCGAAAAGCACCCTTGGTACTCACGATAATGATGATCAGGTACAGGTAACGCGACCCATGTACCTGCAATTTTTCGCAGAACGCAGATGGTTCTAGCCGGGTGTGCTGGGTGAACCCAAAAATTATTCATATGCTTTCCGATGAATACATGGCGCGTAGTTCACGTTCCAATCGTCTTTTGTTGGTGTCGAACGTCCAGTCCGTGCAGTCTAGGTAACCGGGTGCGCTATAGCGTCCTGCGTACTGCATCCCACAGTCCCAGAATGTTTCGGGGTCTGCGCGTCCTCCGCAATGCTGGCACATGGCTGTCCCTTCCTGCATTGCATCTCGCATTTCATTGTTGTCCCATGTCGCCCACTCATGCGAATACATAGACATGCCACATTTAGCGCACTCGCAAGAATAGAGTCTGCCCTTTTGGGTGATCTGTAGCTGCATGAATCCCATTTAGTCCTCACTTGTTTATGAACCAATCACAAAACGCAAGATGGCGATCTCGCCATTCGCATCGGTCTTTCTCACGTCCTCAAGAAATGAATGGTGGAAATCGAGAGTCGACTGCTGTGCTTTGATGGCCTCCAGCAGCACTTGACCCCACGTGGGGGAATCGTAGACGCGCGAGAAATACTCTTTAGCATCTGCGCCACCACAGAAGAACCAGTCTAGGGGCGCATGCAGAATGCATGGACCGGTATATGCGACCTCATCTAGTGAAACGTACTCATCACCACGCATCACAGAATAGGCCATCTGCGGGAAATGCTTCATTGTTTGCGACATCACATGTCATCCAGTGCTTGTTTAATGACCGCGCGAATTTCTGCGCGTGTGTCGCCCCTAGACTCAAGCAAATCCTCGATAATCAGCAGAGCATTCAACATAGATGGCGCATGCCCTATCAAAAATCGATCGTTTTCGAGTCGGGTCTGCACAGAGTCGAGAATGATTCGCCCATCATCATCAATCAAGGCCAGTTGACCTTCTCGCATGGCTAGACCCCATCCGCCGGGTGAGTATTTCTTGAGTACAGGGTGCCGGAAATCGTTAATTGAAGTGCGTGGATCGTGTGTCATTCGGTCCTCACAGAATGTTGAACATGTAAAGTGCCACGGGTGCAAGGATGCATCCAGCGAGCAGCACAGCACCTAGGATGTCGCGCATCATGCTGACACCTCAGACTGTGGGTTGCATTGCATACAGGTGCACTTCACTGCTGATCTGACCTCTTGCATTGCTTCTCGCTTTGAGTCAAACCCTCGAACGTGCTCACCTACAGAGTCGAATCGCCAGCCTTTTTTAAGAGTGACAATCAGACTGTTGTCAATGTCTCGCTCATCGTCCCAGTGTTCAATCTTTGCGTGCTTCATCTCGTCTAGTCCTCATGTGTGCAGCACCATTGCTACATGCCCTATCGTATGCGTATGACACCTGATGTACATTGGGACAAACCCTAAGACATGCCAAGCACACCACCCAGCATGTGTCAGCACCTAGGGTGCAAGGGTCGCGCCACTGTGGGCGCGTGGTGCGCCACGCATGCTCCAGCACGTAGGCCAGCACCCAGCAGGGAAGACCACCATCTATATAAGAGTGCAGCATGGGCACAGATCAGAGCAGCACAGCTATCTGCCCACCCATTATGTGCAGGGTGCCAATCTAAGGGCATCGTTCGTGCTGCTAGCGTGGTGGACCATGTGTTCCCATGGCGCAGCATCGGGGCGCATGCGTTCAGGGCTAATCGTTTCCAGTCCTGCTGCCCTGAGTGCCACAGCACCAAGACTGCCAGCGAGCAGAAAGGGCACTGCATCGAATTCGGCCACCGGGTGTGGTCAATATCGGACTATCCGGGTCACGATTAGCCCTTCTCCTCACCATCTTGATGCGTGCCGCCACATCACATCAACAAGCACGCGCAACCCTTTGATTCTTCGTGGGCGTGCTGCCCTGCATGCTGCATGCTGTCGCTATCGCTGCGCGTTGCGTGCTGGCGATCTGCCGATTCACTTGAAGAACCCTTCGTAAATCATTGATTTTTGGTGGGCGCCTCACGTTTTCCTTGAGGTGGCGCGGCCTAAGTCATTGATTTGAAACTAAAACCACCTTGGCTCGGCCGGGAG
>Ga0315903_10002355_pt1 | contig 27906 bp, 25 predicted proteins | sample LakEriMetagenome_7_FD_203524 | JGI IMG/M metagenome (GOLD analysis project Ga0315903, IMG submission 203524) | Freshwater fungal communities from buoy surface, Lake Erie, Ohio, United States - Buoy 2 MA119 | ecosystem: Environmental > Aquatic > Freshwater > Lake | place: USA: Lake Erie, Ohio... | reverse complement strand
TTTTAATACAAGCTTTTATCTCCTCGTCGGTTAAATCGCCAGCATCTTTTGCACCATGAGGGTATATCTTACCATATTCGTACGAAGCCCACAAGAGGTCTTTGAACTTTAATTTATTGGCTATGCTGTACCCTAATTCCCTGCCAGCAACATCATTGTCTGTCATAATAGTTATTTTATTAAAATGTCTATTTAATAGATTGTGTTGTTCTGTTGACAAGAACCCACCTAGTGTTGCCACAACATTTGGAAACCCAGCCTGATGTATGCGTATTGCATCAAAGCTCGACTCTACAACTATTACCTGATCTCCAATTTTTTTGGCACGGTGAATATTAAATAATGTTTTGCTCTTAGGCAAATTTGTACTGTTCTTAAATGCTTTACCTTCTATAGATCTGCCAACAATTCCTATAGCCATTCCATCTGGGCTATGAACTGGAACAGTTACCATGCCCATATTTTCTGAATATCCTAATTCAAAGTAAGACAATGCTTCTGATAATATGCCACGAGACTTAAAATAATCTTTTGCTTTGTCGCTTGATATTAATCCTTTATGTAATTTATCTAATGTTTCTTTAGAAAACTCTTCAAATACTGGTTTGTCTGCCATTGTCTCTGCAAGCAACTCGTCAAAGTTTTCTAAGGCTTCCGCCTCCTTTGAAGATATAAATCTCATTGCTTCAAACTCTGTCTTGTTCATTACACGCTTAACTAACTCTTGAAGAGTGCCTGCTTCTCCGCATGCTGGATTAAAGCAAATGAAAGCGCCTTTCTCACGGCTTACGCTAAAGCTTGATGTGTGTCTATTTGAATGAAATGGGCAGTAGCATAGAAAGTCATTGCTAGTCTCACCAGTCACTTCCAACCCTATTGATTTTAGGATTGATTTAATATGTGCTGGCGTGTACTGCGTGGTATCGACTTCCCTTGTGTTATACCCTCTGATTGCCATGCCTTCTTCTTTCCCACATAAACACCATGAATGCTCATTAAGAACTTCCATGTCTCGCCCGTAAATTCTACCGAAAAGGCAGGGTCTATGTCAAGTACCCTGACGTATCCTTTTCCTCTCATGTCATGTGTTAATAAATTTTCGTATTGAGGACGTAAACTTATTAGCTGAGAGTTATCTTCAAACTCTACCTCAATCTGAAACCTTTTAATTTTTCGATGGGTCATTATTTAAAGATGGTAGGTTTTCATAAATCGGAGTAATAATACCTCGATTAATATCCCAATCGAGATAGAAATCAAAATCTTGACCGTGACGGTTTTTTCTTGAAACAACTTCAATCATATTAGTTCCTGGGTATCTGTGAATAGCCATTGCCATATCAGCATCATACTCAATTGCCTTTGACCAAGCAACCTGACTCATCATTGGAGGATTGTCTTGATCTGAGATATCATCTGCTGTGGCTGCGGTAATATCTATTACGGGAATGTTATTTGATACCGCTAGAAGTTTAAACTCACGAGAGATATTGCGGTTACGCTCTACTTCAGAGTTGCTTCTCTTGTTGTCATTAAATAATTGATGGTAATCAAGGATGACTAGATCTGGCTTATGTTGATCAATCTTTCCTTGAATAGTTGCAGGTGTTACTTCTGCAGTTCCCTCATTTGATACTAGAATAAATGAATTCTTTCCAGCAAACTTTTTCTGACCCCAAGATTTAAATGTATCAACATCTACATCACCCTTTGAGAAATCAGAAGCTTTAAATAATCCAGAGCCCATCATTGTATATATACGATCACGCATATTCTCTGGCGACATTTCAAGAGAAACAATCATTGGTTTGAAGCCTTGCTCCCAAGCCTTACATGCAAGGTAGGAAGTAAACCAAGTCTTACCACGACCTGGCCAACCAATAGCAACAATTAAATGTCCTGGAGCCATTCCTGTAGGATATGCAGCATCAATTGCTTCAAATCCTGTGAGGATTCCTGGACTTCCGCCCATAACTGCAGAACGTTCTTTAACTGAAAGGAAATGATTCTCTGCTGCTTCTAGGTCAATAACATCTACGTCACGAACATTGTTTGTAAACTTTGTTAACGACGCAAGCTTCATCTGCATTTCTGCAAGTACACGGGCTGCTGCATCTTCTTTTAATGCGGATCCAGATTGAATAAGAATTGATTTTAGTCTACTGGTTAGATACTCGTTCTTAAGTTTATCTAAATAATAACCAGTCTCACCTTTGGTTGCAACTGGCTCAAAGTCTTTGAAGCGCTCTACCAAGATTCCTACTTCTGGTACAGCCTTAAATTTATAGTAGTATGACTTTAAAGAGTTCCAAATGTCACGGTGTGATGTAAAGATATCATCTACGTTATCTGCAAGAAGAGTGCTTATGTCTTTATTCTTGCATACTGCAGATATTAGTTCCGCCTCTGTATTCATTTATCTCCCTCAACCATTCTCTTAGTTTCTTCTCTTAAAATACTTCTGTGTATCTTGTCCTGCTCTGTGTCGTGCTGAACCCTATCAATCTTATCAAAGTTATAATAAAAAAATTGTAGTGGGTGCCCGTACTTAGATGTTTTGAAATAGTATATCAAAAGCTGTTTAGCCCTTTCAAATCCTACACTATCTATAACATCTTGCATAGCCCACTTTTCTCTAAACTTGTTTAGCTTAGGCTTCTTGCTGTACTTTTCCAAATAAAGAGATTCATATAGCCCAATAAGAACGTAAGGCTGTTTTTCATTTGCCACTGTTCAATTCCTTTTCAACTTCACGAGTCTTTTGAATAAGCTTGTTTTCTACAAAGGCGTACACTCTTTCGGTAGCCGTCTCTACATTTTCTCCTTTGCGAACATCGTCTTCAACGCCAACATTAATTCTAATGCTTTCGTAATTTCCGAGGTTACGTGTAAAAGATAGGTCTACCTTAACTCTTGTTTCTGCCATTACTCCGCCTTCCATACAGGGACAAATTTACCGTCAGTGGTCTTAGTATACAATATTAAATTGTGTTTGAGAAGAGCCTGCAGTTCTGCCCTTGAGGGAAGATCTCTTATGTGGCCAGCATCAATAATGAATTGATGAATGTCCAAAATGTCCGATTCGCTCAACATGTATTTAGACCAAGTGCTTTCTGGATTACTAATTGGATATACTTTTTGAGGCTGTTTGATTTTGCCCTGCAAAATATATTCTTCAATTGTTACCCTATGCCTGCCTAAAATTTTGCCTGCTTCTAATACAGTATATGCCCTTTCCATATTTTTATCTACTTGGGCATACGAATACATAACTCTTTTTTTATCTACATAGGACCAGGCAACCACTTCGTCTTTAGCTCTTGATAGTCTTAGTACTTTATGTACTTTACCGTTTAAGAAGAAATAGACGAACTTTTTGCGTAATCTCTGTCTGTTTTCTCTAGCCATTTACCAAATGCACTTGTCTCCTTGTTGACCATCCAACGCTTGCCGCAAAGGATGCAAAATAATTCTGTGTGTAATTTTTGAGAGAATACTCTATCAACAAATACTCGACCACTACACTTTTGACATTTCATCATAGCGCAAAGACTTTCCCGTCAACAACGCATGAGTAATCTGGGGCAACGTGGATCATTTGAATATGAGGATAATCATTTACAATATGTGCTATTGCAAATCCTTTTTGCCAATCGTGGTGTTGAGTATATTTCATTCCTGGACCCTTTTCATCACACATATGTCCAATCTCATATCCACGAAGCGTTTCACCTTCACCATTGTTTCTTAGTTCATAAGTTACAAGGTGGGATGCAATTCTGTGAGAGTGCCCACGAATTAATGATACTTGAAGATCTTCCATGTCTTTACGAACAGAACCAGTTGCAGCAATTGAAATTCCATGATGAACATGAACATCTCCAAATCTCCGCTTAGGTAAAGAATCGTAATAAATATATTCATATCCCAGTGAGTCTAGCCCCCACAATGCTTCTGGAGTTACTTCATTAATATAATCTGGAAGTTTTGCATCTACATAATTAAAAATTCTAACATCGTGATTTCCAAGAGCAGAAAATAGTTGAGCTTCTGGTAACATCTCACGAGTCTTTGTATAAAACTCTCTAGCGCCCTTTGCTTCATGACGCATCATAGGAACAATAAGATCACGACTATCTGTCTTGTGTAAATTTAAAAACTCTGCTGAACGACCTTCTGTGTATTTACTGTAACATGCCTGATCGTCAGTATCTCCAAGGTAGTCTACTACATCTGGCTTAAACCATTTAAGAACCTTAAACCACAGAGCAATCATCTTATCATCTTGATATGGAAACTGCTGATCTGAAGATAGCATCCATTTTAAATCGTTAGCCATTTATTTCCTTACGTAAAAAAAGTCACGAGTCCGTGACTTGGTATTTAACAAATTGTAGCATATAGAACTAGGTTGTCAATAGGTTAGTTCTGGACTGCTATAAAATACATATATATGTCCCCAACAGGTGTATTTGATGGGACTCTAACTCTACCTTCAGCTGAATCTAAACTAACAGAAAGAATTTGAGGGGCATACGCTAGACAATCATTTTTAGTCTTGCCTGGCGCATAAGGACTAACAGTAACAATTGGTTTCTTATTGAAGAATCCTTTTGGGAAAACGCATGTAAATGGAACATAGGCTCCAGCTTTTAAAGGAATCTTTGCCTCAGTCCTGCCTCCATAAAATTTAGGAGTAACAATTTCTGCTGCACTTTTATTGATAATATCCCCAGCAACATTAATGGTAGACCCAGCACTTGCTGCTCTTCCCGCCAATGCTGTGGCTTTTGCCACATCTGTTTTTAATTTTTGAAGCAGGGTGGCATCAATTGGATCGCCATCGTTAAAAGTTTCACTCATTATATATTTTCTCCTAAATCATGTGCCGAGATTTCTTTTTCAGATACCTCGATCATTTTTGACCTATCAAGACCATATCGATTAAACGAATCTGGGTCTACAATGTGTCTCAGTTTATTCTGTGATACTAGATACATTTTACCATCTGCAACACTCTTAATCAAGGTGCCGTCTCGAAAGCCTAATTTACCCACAAGCTTAATTCCTGATAATGCCGCCTCAGTTGCTAATACCGTAGTAAAGCACCAAGACTGGGCGGCCCTATCTGAAATCAGTTTATACCTCTTGCCGTCTTTAATCCAATATGTATCTTTATCTGTTTTAACAGCGATACCTGAAGGGAAATTAGTCGGCTGCGAGATCGCTAAGGTGCTCTGAGTAGGCCTCTTTCGCTTCAAATTTATCATCTGCTTCTTTCTCTTTTTTATTTAACTCTTCTAAAGCATTTGTATAGTCTGCACGTAATATAGCAATTTGAGTTTCGTAATTAGAAACTAGTTCGCCTATTCTTTGCTGTAATGCTGTTATAACTAGTTGAACTTTATCTGACATTTATTTTACTCTTCTGATTGAGGTGTCAAAGAATTTCTTTCTGTGACAAGTACTACTCTTCGTGCATTAGCAGAAGAAATTCTGCTATTTAGAGAAGAGATCTGTGTTTGATCTGGTGCATCAACTGCTTGAGCTTCCAGTAAATCCAGTTGTAATCCGTAAATGTTGTAATCTACAGATTTAATATGCTGGTTTACAATGTTTAGCTTCTCTTCATTTGTTAATTCAATAGCCATGGTATACCTCCTTTCATAATTATATCATTTAACCTTGATTAGTCAATAGGTCTAACTCCTGAGCTAGAGCCTTCTTTTTTATATTACAGGTTAAAACCTCTTCTTCTATCACATACTTTCCAGCGCAGAGTTCTGCATTATCTATAAAAGACTTAATTTGAGCATCTATATTATTAATGCGATTAATAATAAAATCTATTTTTTCTTCATTAGTAAGCATATATTCTCCTATACATAAGTTGTGCTTGATGGAAACCATGCTGAATATGTTGACACACCAGCAGAATTTCTAGCCCTTACCTGCGCTCTTGCATAATTATTTGAGCCTGCGTACCCTTGAGTAGAGCTAAGCTGTAAAGATGTTCCAGTTATGCCTGTAGTAGTATACGGACCAAGGCGGTTAGTTGTGTTGGCTGGGGCTGAGGAACGATCTGTATAATTTAATACCTCATAAGTATCCGCACCAGAAACTGCATCCCAAGTTACGAGACCACTGGTGCTTACAGCAACATTTGTTGGTGTAGCTGGAATTGAAGGAGTTGCTGGACTATTAACCGTAATAGATGTTGTTGCATATCCAGTACCTGCTGAATTTGTTGCTCCAACAGATAGTTGCCAACCATAATTTGGATATAAAGTATTTATATTAGATGCAGGAGAAAACGAGCTTCCAGAAGCCACTGCCACCCAAGAAAATGAGCTTTGAGAAAAATATTGCCATGAGTATGAATATGACGTTGGTGATCCAGACCATCCTGATGTAGATCCTATATAAGTTGTTGTTCCAGCAGTTCCAGTTGATGGAGTAGAAGTTGCGGTTCCTCCTGATGGAGTAACTACAGGTTCAACATATGGAGTTGATATAACTGTATTAGATGCTACTGTATTACTGCCAGCGCTATTTGTTCCAGTGGTAAAAGCTCTAAATTGGTCTGGTGTTCCAGACGCTTCACTGTCTGTAATAACGTGTGTAGCAACATTTCCAGTCCCAGTTCCGCTTGCCACTTCTGTCCCATCTGTAATTGATGTAGGAGCAGAACCTGTTCTTTTACGAATTGATGTAAAATATGTTATTGTTGCAGTGCCAGTCATTGCAGTAACACTTGCGGTTATTGTTGTTCTTGCTTGTACGGTTCCTGAAGGGCTTAGGCTAACGCTACCACCACTTGGAGGGGTACTAGCAACTGCTCTTGTTCCAGAATCTCCAGCACTCCATTCTGATTTTGTTCCAGTTGGATTATTTGTTCGAAATGCTTGAACGTAATAATCTCTTGTAACTCCACTTCCAATAGCAGTATCTAGATATGAAGTTCCTGTAATAACGCTTGGGTTGTTTGGTCCTCCAAAGTCTGGGTTGCTGTCATAACTTGGTGCTGGAGGACCATACCATACTCCGTAATAATCAGCTCCAGAAACAGCACTCCAGGTTATATTTACTCCATCTGTTCTGGTGTCGGTAGCCGAAACATTTGTTGGTGTTGCAAGTTTTGTAGGTGCTGCAGCAACTGTAATTGTTCTAGACCGTGTGCTTCTAGATGGATCTCCTTGAGGTTCCCATTTTAATGTAGCCGTATAAGTGCCAGCGTTAGAATATGTTTTTGTTATTCCAGAAAAGCTTGGATTACTTGTGCCAGTTGAAAAATATTGCCAACCACTGTCGGTTCCATCTCCATACTCTATTATATATCTTCTTGGAAAAGACGAATATGTTGAAGTTGGATATCCCACTGTTGTTCCAGAAAACGTTACAGATGATCCTAGAGATGGTGTTGTAGAACTTACGTTTAATGTCATTGCGGAAGACGGATGAACATTAACCATTGCTGGGAGATCTAGTCCTTGAAGATATACGGTGTCTCCGCCAAGAGACGCAATTCCTGTAAAATAAGAAGCCGAAGCATTTGTTGCAGTTGAAGATGCTCGTGCACTTACTCTAAATTCAAATTGCCACCTAGCCTGTCCTCCTGAATATGTTGGACCTCCAATAGCATACAATGTGTTTGCATCAATATATATTCTCCATTTTACAGTTGCCGTAGTTCCATTTAGTACAGTAGAATATGGAGTCAAATCGGTGGGCCATGAATTGCTTCCTATTACTGTAGACGTATTAAACTCATAAGTGCTTCCGTTTACCCAGTTATACATTCTTGGTTCTAGTAAATAATATGTAGATGACGCTGCATCTGAAACTGTTGCTGTAAAATTTAAATACCCATCTGACATTATTCTAGCTGGGGATTGATTATCTACGACGCTATTTCCGTTATCATCTAATACTGACAAGTCTGTTATCGTAGGATTGTCTCCAGATGAAACAAAAGCGGATACTGGTGAGTTGTAATGATCTGTATATGAATTAATTAAAACAACTTCTGCTATGATATATTGTCCAGCTGGGATACCGCCATTTACTGTATAATAATCGTTTCCGCTTACTGTTGTTCCTGAGCCATCATAATCTTCGTATACTCCGCCACTTCTAGTAGTAGAAAGTCCAGATATTACGTCTATATATGTAGTTTTAAGTGGTGTCCCACCTGGTGTTTTAGAAGTATTTTGCCACCATTTAATATACGATCTAGAAAGATCTGCCGACTTCCACCATGTATCGCTGAATGAAAAGCTTAAAGAAAGAAACGGGTTTGTTCCAGAATAATCTCCAGACAGGGACGGTGAGTTTGCGCTAAATGTAGGTTGCTGTTTTATAATTTTAATTGGATTAGCAGAAAATATTCTAGTTGTTCCCCAAATATTTGTTGCATCTAGCTGATAAAACAACCACCATGCATCTGCATAAAATCTTTTTTCTGCAACGTTTGACTCCGAATTGCTTGTCAAATCATAAATATCTGTTGACTCTACCTGATATCGATCAGTTTGTCCAGTATTATCTGTTGCTAATTGCATCTTTCTATTTGTAATAGTTATAGGAGTAGCTCCAATTACGCTTGCTCCATTATTGTCATGTCCATATAAAACAGTGTTTATAAATTGTGGACTTGATGCTACTGTGCCGCTATAACTATTTAATCTTATATTAACTGGATCATTAGGATTGTTTGCTGGAGCATCTCCTGGCCACATCTGTACCCAACCGCTTGGAGTTTTTGCAAGCAATCTGGTTGCAGATTTCCATAGCCCGTCGGCAGCCTTAACAAATATCTTTTTTGCATTTGTTGACCACGTTCCGTCAGATTTTTTAGTGTATATTGGCATTTGTCATCCTAATATGTGATATAAATATCTCCGATGTTACCAGTAGTATTACTGATAGTTGTAGCACTTGTTTGCTTAATATAAATATTTCTTACATATGCACCAGCGGTTCCGCCAGGGTATAGTAGTGGCGCTCCTTTTCTTAAACGAAGACTTGCGTCTAAGCTTATCCATGGAACTCTGCTTGAGCCAGTAGACTGAACATTTGATTGAGATGATTTAGTTGGGTCTCCAAGGTACAGTCCAGTACTAAATTGCATAGATGATCTTGTATTTGAAAACATTGCGGACTGTGTTCCGCCAGATAAAATTTCTGTATAACTTGCCCCCTCTAATCTTAATGTTGAGTTAGAGCTAATTTTTCCTCCAGTTATTGAAAGAGTAGCAGATGTTGTTCCACTTCCAATTGTGCTTACGGAGCCATTAGCATCATTATCCGCTCCTTCTGTTAAATTATCATCTGCAGAGTAAAGTCCACTTGAAGTAAAAGAATCTGAAACAGTAATTGTTGCTCCACCAATTGTTCCACCAGTAATAGAAGGAGCAGATAAAGATATACTTGAAAATACAGTTCCGTTAAAGAATGCGTCTCCTCCAGATGTTAATCTAAAGTTCTTTGCTGATATTCCTCCGCCAGTTAGATTAATTGCTGTTCCAGAAGTAGAAAAATCAGATCCGTCATTAGTGCCAGAATGATTGTTGCTTTTTATAATACCTGTTGTTATTTTACTTCCATCAATACTTGTTACATTTGCATTAACTTGTCCTGCGGTAATGAATCCAGAAACATCTGGAATATCGCCTGATGAGGCATATCCAGTTATAATTGCAGACTTCATTACAACAGTTCCGTCTGCTTTTACATAAAAGTTAGCATCAGTACTTCTAGCTCCGCCTGCCCAAAAAACAATATCGCTAGCGGAGTTTGTGTTTGGAGTTGCTATACCAGCAGTATAAGATGGGCTTGTTAATCTTATTTGAGCATTGCTTGAATCAAGTGTTACAGTTCCGCTGCTTGAAGTGTTATTTATTGTGCTTGAGTTTACATCCCAGCCTCCAATGTTTGCACTAGCAGTAGTGAGCTTTCCAGTGGTTGCATCAATTGTTGTTATTCCAGAAACTGATGCAGAGCTAAATGTTAAACCAGATGAATTTAATATGTAGCCAGCTCCACTTAAAGATCCACCAGTATCCCCTGTGGCTGTAACTGTATTATTTACAAGAGAGCCGCTGTAGATAGAAGCACCGCTTGCTATGCTTACGTTTCCGCTAAAAGAACCTTTCTTTGCTCTTAGGTCTCCATCTATAACAAATGAGGAGCCATTCCATTCTATGTAATTTGTTGTAGCTCCGCCAACTTTTAATGAAGCCGATTGAGATGAATCTATATACCAATAATTATTAGGATTAAATACTAAGCCTCGTTTCCCAGTATCTACGCCATAACCAAATTTAAAAGCTGTACTATCTGCATCTGTAGGATTTGCTTTTGCTTTAAAATAACCAGTAACATCTACAGTACTTGCAATATATGGGGTTCCTCCTACAGTAACATTAGATCCAGAAACATAATTAGAGGAAGTATTATTATACTCATCATATGTTGCAACTGCTATCTCATATACTAGTCCTGCTCCTAAGCCAGCAAGTCTGTACGAAGTACCACTTCCTGGAGAATCTGCATAAGAATAACTTGATTCTGGAGTAGTAATTGGTCTATATCGAATTCTATATCCACGAATACCGCCAGTTGTTACTGCGGGCCAAGATATATCTGCGTATCCGTTAAATCCGACTGTACCGCTGTTATCTAATCCTCCAGAAGTTGTGACTGATGATACATCTGGAGGACCATCGTTATCTACAACAACTGGACTTGTAGGGGTAACTGCAACGGCTTCTCCATATACTCCATAGCTTCCTATATTATTAGAAAACCTTGCACGAACCCATCTCTTATTTGTGTTTGGTACAATGACTACTGCTGGATTGGTTGATCCAGAAAATATTGTTTGAAATCCAGTTGTTGGAGCAGTTGAGCTTGTTGACTCAACCTCTTCTATTTCTATTGTATTAAATGTTGCATCTGCAGGAGTTGTATAAGAAACACTATATCCATTACTGATTGGTGTTGCTAAAATAGTAGCTGCAGGCAATGTGTTTACATAATTTACTGCTGAGAATGTAACCTCTGAACCTTCGTTATTATATATATTAACAGTTTTTACTGAACCGCTAAATGAAGTTTGAGGTACTCCAAAAGCCGCTCTGTTTTGTGAAAGGCTAAGAGTAAATGATTGAGATGAAGTTCCTGGAACTGGTGCTACATCAAAAACCTTTGAGGTTCCGCCTGCTGTAAGTGTTACTTTATATAAATTAAAAAATTCTTCTGCTGGATTATGAGTAAAAGAAACTTTAAAATTTGTGCCTACCCAGGATCCAGTTACTGATGTTGGTAAAGTATTTGGAATTAATTTAGGTGTTTCAAATTGGGCGGTACTAAAATCAGACTCTACTCCATCAACTGAAACTACTGTTAACTTTACACTATGGGCACGAGGTGGAACTGCTACACGTATAGTTCCAGCAGATTTTAAAAATCCTACAAGCCTATAGGGGGAGCCTACTAATGTTTCATCTTTTATATATATATTTACTCTGTCAAATGCTTTAGTGTATGGTTGTCCATTTGCATCTTGCCCATTCCAAGTAATAATTAACTGACCATTAAAATAACTTAAATCTGTATTTAAAAATTTAGGTGCGGCTAGTGTTGGAAGTTTAGCGGTTGTTAAAGACAAACCATCAGACCATGGGCTAACTGTACCATCTGCATAAACCCATTGAAAATTAAAAGAATATGGCTGGTCAATTTTTAAATTAACAACTGGTATTGTAAAATAATCTTGACCAGTTTTAATCTTATTGTCTTTGTTTAGATCATCTGGATAATTTTTTGCCCAGTTGGCTTCATCTAAATGTCCCATTTAAAAATCCAACTGTAACTTATATTCTATGTCTACTGGCCTACCAGGCTTTTTAATTAATGGAGTTGATAATACAGATCTACTAATCAGCCCATATCCTGGATCAAAGGTGTCTTCGTCATTAATTCTGATTGCGTCAAAGTATACTGTTGTGCTTCCGCCTGATGCTGTTGTTGCTACTCCAATTTTTATAATTGAAGATGGGTCTGGCAAATTTGGAGAAGGAGTATAATTATTAAAAAGATTTGCTAAAGACAATGATTGTATCTTATCTCCTGTTCCAGACTCTGGAGTAAAATCTACATAATAGTATGCTAAATCAGAACTGTAAAATTTAACTCTAATTTTAGATACATTGTTGTCTGCTTTCTTATACGCAATAGCAATTGTGTCATTTATACTGTATCCAGATATATCGCTTGATATTAAAGAATTAATGTATTCTTTTGTTTGTCCTGAAGCAACAGTAACCTCTATCATGCTGTCGCTAACTTTAGACAAGAACGTGTACTCTCCGTTAGAATTTTGTGTATTTGCTTGTGAGCTGGGATTAGTTGACCCATCAAACCAGTTAAATTCATTTGTAAATGATGTGATAAATTTGCTGTCAAAATTATTAAAAGATTGTCTGCCTGCTGGATATAAGCCTATCTCAGAAATAACTCCAGATATATCTTGAGGTATTGTTGATTTATAAGTAACAGAATAATCATATATTGGATCACCATCTCCGTCAACGCCATTTTGCACAACATTAAAACTTGATAGTTCTACTGGAATTCTATAAAACTCAAAATCTAGCTTTGTGTCATTACCCTTTACGTTAGGAGCAGTAGAGCCAATACCAAAGGCTAGCTCTTTGTTTGAAAAGGATTCGTTTCCAGAAAGGTAGCTTGTTAAAAACCTTTTGCCAAATTTTGTTATCATTTCTTCTCCACTCTTACGTTTACTGCTTTTAATTCTACTCCACTACTATTTTTAACTTTAAAAACTATTTTTGCAGTAGGGTTATTTGCTGCATCAAAAACCACTTCGTTTGAAATTACTTGAATATCTGAAAGACTTGGCCTAGAGTTTTTTACGGCATCGCTATCCCCTTCTCCGTCCCCGTCTCCGTCTCCGTCCGTGCCCGTTACTTCGTCATCGCCCTCTTCTAACGGATCATCTATTAAATCATTTCCTAGCTTACCTTCTCTTTGTGCTGCCGCAAACTGGGGTTGCTCATATGCTAGATAATTTGAATTAGTATAAAAATCTAGTTCTGATCCAGCTACTGTAACAATAGCGGCGCCATGTGGCTGGCTACTTACTGAAGGCTTACTTTTATCTGAGGATACCATTTTTTTATTATACCATTTATAGACTATAAATAGATCTAGTCGTTATCTTGGTACTTAGCCCCCCATCAAATGAATTATTAATACTAGAAACTATAAATTTCTGTGTACCGTCTAGCCCATTAGACGGATAGTTAATTGTAACAATATCTCCTACACAAATCAAGGGGTTAGAAAATATTTCTAATTCACAAACTGATTGTTTTTTTGACCATTGGAGTTTAATCCATTCTGACAAACTTTTTGCGTCGGACTCTCTTTGAATCCAGGTTGACTCAAATGTTACTTGCTCTGGAACTGTAAACTCATTTATTGTTTTATCTAGGTATTCGTTTTGACCAGATTGAACTAGAGTATTCCCGATAACACTAAATGAAGCAAACCTGGAGTCATCTAGTGGTATAAATGTTCCAGCGTTATTTAAAACGTAAACCTCTGCTCCAAAAGAATTTAGTCTATACCCAAGAAGTTCCACAAATTGATTTAGGCCAAGGCTGGTTATAATTGGAAAGGCTGGCCTTGAGTCATATTTAATATTTACCTTTAAAAGCTCTCTAGCAACTGTTCCAAATTCGTCTACCGCCCCACCAGATATTCCGCTATTTTCAAATCCGCTGGACAGCTTGTCTCCATATAAAAAGTCTAAAGTGGTAGATCCAAATCTTCCAGAATATTGATTTGCTATTACTCCGTCTGTATACTGCTGCTCGTTAAGAGGAATAGAATAAACGTAGTCAAAAAATGTGGAATTAGAATTTGAAAAAACAGCAATATTACTTGTTGGAGAAATTATGTCTGATGAGTCAACTGCTGTTACTTTAAAATTGTTTATATAGGCATCTATAGAAACAACTGAATTTTTAACCTGTACACGGATATCTACTTTATAAGATACCCCCTGTGCTAAATATGCCAAAGACTTAGTTTTATCTGTTTGGCTATCTTGTAAATTGGTTATTATTCCATTCTTTACTTTAAAAATTGATAGTGGTCTGTCTGATCCGCTCTCTGGTTGATTGCTTGTTGTTTCTAGTTTAACGTAATACCCATCTAATCCGTTCGGACTTGTAAAGAATGCTATACCCCCAGAACCCCTAGTATTATCTTTTGTTCCCTTGAAGAATAAACCTGTTCCAAAATTATAGTAATTGCTTGAAGTTGATATTCCCATATTTTTTACAGCAATTGAATATTGTTTACTTTGTTCCTTTTCAGATCCTAGAGCAGTTATCTGCAATAAAGATTTTTGAATTACTTTAGAGCCAACTGTCAGCTCTTCTGATTGAGGCGGTGTTTGTAATAATGAAGGAATTGATGCTGTAGCAGAAGTAACAGTTTTAGGTTGACTTACTGCTGGCAAAGTTTCACCACTAGATCTAAGAGTATTATCAAACCCATTCCATCCAATTATTGATCCATCTTTTGCGTGAGCCACTGCACTAGTTCCAAATGCGCCTCTAGTTTTTACCCTAACTTTTCCAGTCTGTTTAATTATTTCGTTGGCTGATCTAGTAAGGTCTAAGTTATTAGCTATTTTTTGTAAATCAGAAATTTGAGTAACCCAAGTATATTTTAGTAATCCTTGAGAATCTAAATACTGATACTCTATTGCGTCATACTCTATAATTTCAGAGTCTATAACCAAGTATCCAGCGTAGTTATATATGATCTGTTGAAGATCCAGGTTTACTGTTATTGGAAATAACTTTATTTCTGTTCCTGCTCCGCCACCGCTTGTGCTAGCTGGAATATCTGCCACTAAAGAATATGCTCCAAGGTAGGATGTTCCAGATTTCCACAGAGGTTGACCATCTCCAATTAATTGGCTAGATGTTACTGGATTCCACAAAACCTTTACTTGATTTACTGCTGGCAAATCTTTTTTCTGTAAAGACATAATGTTAGGAAGAATGCTTCCGTCTTTTGCGTATTTAAAATTCCAATGTGCTGTTGATTGATTAAAAAGATAGTCTCTAGTATAAAATTGAAGAATGTTGTTTTCGTCAAACGTAGCGACCATTTGAGAGTCTCTGCATAGTTCTTGAATAGCATTCCATACGCTTTCGCCATCATCTGTCCACCAATAGATTGGGCTAAGAATAGATTGATCATCTATTACTGTTGCCCCATTCTCAACCTTTGTTTTATAGTTTACGTTATAATTAGTAAATCCAACATTGTCTAGAAGCCTTCTAATAATTCCTACTGCAGTTGTATCTTTAGATACCATTCCAGGACAAATTAGATCCTGCAAATACTTTGCTCCATCTAGTGCATCTAGAGATATATCGCCAAACTCTGATGTGCTCCAGTTATCAATATAGAATGTTCCTTGATTTACTTTTTCATATTGACCCTTTGAGTCTGTGTATGGTGCTCCAGAATTATATACTTTTATATATGGTTTTAGCTCTACGGACTTATACATATATAACTTAGATGAGTCAAATGCCGTTCCCTTTTCATATGTAATAATTTTTCTAGTGGCTTCATATGATACCAATCCCATAGAAATTGAATTTGCTGAAACCTTTCCTACTGGCAAAATGTCGTCAGCACTTGTAGATGATTCTTTTGCTATAGAAAAATCTACAATATGTTCTGTTAAATCTGTTATCCATCTAGGAGAAACTTCAATTACTCCGACGTGGGCATTAGTAACGCCTGCTGTTATTAGCTTTAAGGCTGTTATAGATACTGGCGCTGCAATTGTTGCAGGCTCTGTGGTTACCCATGTAGTGCCATTATAATAAAGAGTTAATGTTCCAGCATCATAATTCTTTGTTCCGCTAGTTGTAAAAGGTTTTATTGTATCGCTTGTGCCTGTTGCAAGAACTGAGTCTCCCTCTTTATATACAGTCCATGTTGCAGGAATAGAATGAGATATCTCAAATCTAACAACAATTTTATTAGTTAAAACTGCTTGAGGGTATGTTATTGATATATTTGCGCCTACGCCTTTTTGAGATACCCAGTATTTGTAGTATGTATCTATGCCAGGATAATAGGTTCTAAAATTTAATGGATACTCTACCTTCTTAGGATCTTTCCAAGTATTAGTAGTTACATCTCCAAATATGCCGTACTTGACTCCCGCCCCTATTGGCCTAAATGCTTTAACAACAGATGATGCTGGAAATAGTTTTTGGTAAGGCTTAGCGCCATCTGCTCTAACATAATCTGTTCCAGTAACGGAAATGTTGTCAACCATTGAGTTCATGTTATATTCAATAGTGCAACCTACGTTAGTTTGTATTGTAGTATTTTGCTCAATAAGCGTTTTAACCGTTGGAGACGAAATCATTATACCTCTTCCAGTTCAATAGAAACATTCCAGTGTGGCTGTAGACCACGTTTTACAACTGAAAAATTACAGCCTCCAAATACCACCGTATATAATTCTGACGATGTTTTTGCCATAGTTGGCGTATATGTTGCACCAGATGAAGATGTGTCTGCTCCGCCTTTAGCTAAATTAACTCTTATGTTAAATTCTTTTTTACCGTCATCGCTTAGATAGAAAGATCTTAAATCTTCCGCTCCCCAGCCTCCGTCAACAGTTAGTGATCGATATGATGGTAGCATAGTCCAAGACATTGAGAACCTTCTCTTATCTGCTATATGATTTTTTCTTAATGTGCCATTAGAGGTTCTTACGGTTCTTTCAATTCTTTCTATAGATATGCTAATGTCTGAACGATTATGCTCAGTAATTTTATTCCAAATCTTAGTGGTTCCTTCTGGGGTGGCAAGAAGGTCTTTAGCCTCTATACTAAGTACCGAACCTCTAGGTAGATATGTAGTCATGGTTAGGCACCAACCCTTCTATTTATTCCTTCTTTAGCGTTAACCAAAGCCATCTCTCGTTTCATTCTATTTATAACATCATCTGCTGTGACGTTTGTTCCATTTAAAGCAATCTCTATATTATATACGTTATTGCTACTTGGGCTATTAATTATATTTGTGCCCATAGATTTAGTTGAAGAAGGTATATTATATGACCCATTCATTTGATCTAATAAAGGAATTCCAAACTTTTGAGTAGCCGCTGCATTTAATACATACTCACCGTTTGAAAGCATTGCTGGAATTGAATCTGAGTTATATGTTCCTGGACCCCAAACTCCGCCCATTGATCCATCTCCATACTTTCTTACTGCACCGCCCATTGCACTTTGTAATACAGCTTGCTTTTCTCCAATAGGTAAACCTAATATTTTTTTCTTTGAAATCTTATATTTGTTTCCGTTAGAGTCATAAAAAATATCTCCAGAGCTTAGCTGCTCTGCTTCAATAATTGCTTCTCTAGCTTTTTCAACAAGCTTTCCACTCTTATCATAAGGATTTGTATAGGTTTCATTATTAGCGTTTCCAGCAAGAAGAGCTTTCTGCATTTTTTCAAGTCCTCCTGCGCCACGATAGTCTCTCATCTTTCCATCATTAATTTGGTCTGTATAAATTGTCACTTGTGCTGCATTAATTCCATTCTTTAATGAATTGGCAAGCTCACCGACAATATCTTTTGCTGGAGTCTTAATATTTAATTTTGTTCCTAAGTCATCTAAAGATTTTAAAGCTGCTTTATATTCTTTACTTTCTGCAAAGTTAACGTCTGTTATATATTTAAACATTAAAGTATTTAAATTAGTTGTATACTCTTGAAGCTTAGTATTATAGTCATTAGCCTTAGTTCTAAGATCTGCCAAACTATCTCCCGCAAGTGCTGCCTTCTTCGCAGCCTTGTCATTCTTATCTGCTATAGCATCAAGTGCATCTTGAAGAGGTTTAATGTCAATTTCTGCTTTAGCTATAATTGCTTCTTCTGCGTCTTTACGATTAGCCTCATTCATTAATTGCTCAACAGTCATTTGCTCTTCAGCATATGCAGTCATATTGCCTTGGATAAGGGCCTGCTGAGCTCTTAGTTGAGCTTTTTGAATTTCTAGCTGAGTATTTTCTGCCTCAGTTGCTCTACGAATTCCATCAATTTTTTCTTGTGCAGCCTTTTTAATTTCTGCAATTTGTTTTTGTAATCTAGCTGATTCTTCTTTAGCATTATATTGAGCTTTAACAGACTGGCCTCTTTGGGCTTTTTCAAGCTCTTTAATTCTAGCAGTCATACCAGCATATGATTTATTTGCAGCAGCGACAGAAGGATTTAATTGAACTTGAGCTTTAACTATTTCGTTTAAAGAAACAGCAGCTATTGCTGCTTCTCCAGTCATGTTTTCAAAATCAAGAACTACTCCCTGAAGAACTAATCTATATTTAGCCCAGGCGCTATTTAGTGTATCTGTATCGTTTAACATGCCTGCTAACAATGGGTCTGTTTTACCTAATTCATTAATAACATCTTTTGATAAATTTGCTTGCTTGCCAAATGATTCATTCATTTTATCTAGCTTTTGTTGTATTGCACTACCTACCTGATCTGCAGTTGCCTTTCCTTCTTCGCCAAGCTTCTTTTGATTTGCAATAGTTTCTTCTAAGGTAGCATCCATTGCCATAAATGTAGTATGCAAAGCTCTGGCCTGAGATTCAGCATCTCCAGTTTTCATTGCTGCTTCAAATGTCTTTACTGTCTGGGCAGAAGCCTGCTCCATATTTTGAATGCTTTGGAAGGCATTAGAGCTAATTGCTGAAGCTGCCATATTAGCATTTTCAGATTGCTTAATCATTGTAAATATTTTAGCAGCGGCAACTTCTGCTGTATCTCCAGCAGCCATAAATTGTGCTTTTAGTTGAATAGCAACTTGACCAACATCTTTTCTATCTGTCTGACTAAACAAATCTATGTAGCTACCCATAGTTGATTTAACTTGCTCTTTAAGCTTTTTATACTGCTCGATAGTCATATTTATTGGAACATTAGCTTTTGTCATGCTTTCATAAACCATCATGTTTTTTTCTTTTAATGCTTGAGCATCTTCAATTGCAGCTTTAATCTTTGTATTATAATCTGTATATTTAAATCCTGCTTTTTCTGCAGCAGCAGCATCCATACCAAATGCTTGTCTTCCAAGTTCTAATGCGGCAGCCTTTTCTTTTTGAGCCTTAATGAAGAATCCAATGGCGGCGGTAACGCCAGTAATTGCTAATCCTAAAGGACTAGTAAGTCTTAATAATGTTGAAAATCCTCTTAATACAGGACCAAATACTTTAGCAATTCCGCTAAGGTTTCCTGCAAGCCCTTTGCTTGCTGTAGACAAACTATTAAGTGGACCAATTGGTGTTTTTAATTTACCAGCTGTGTCAGGACCTACTGCTCTTTCTAATTGTCTTGATAAGAATCCAGGACCTGTTTTATCTCCTCTGCCACCCATTCCTCCGAATCCGACCATAGATCCTAATATAGAAGAACCAAATGATATAGCAGTTCCAAGTCCGCCGCCAACTTGATTTCCAAGCATTTGACCGCCGCCAATAATTGCAGCGCTGCCAAGCAGGCTTCTGGCAAATCCGCCACGATTGTATCCTTGAACCATTCCGCCCATATTATACTTTTGTCCGTTTTGTGCTGGAACCATTCCTCCAGCATTCATTCTAATTCTTCCACGACTTGCAACGCCGACAGCGGCTTCTGCGCCGCCTCTTAAGAATCTAAATATACCAATAGGTGCTGGTTTTCCTTTAGGAGCTTTGCCAGTTTTAGCAATTTCATTAACATCTCCTCTTCTAATTAACATATCGTCATAGTCCTCAAAACCAAGAGTTTTTGCAATCATGTCAGCTCTAAGCATTGCACTAGGACCAGAAACAGGAACTCTATCTGGAATTTCTGGAATTCTTTGAGACAATGTATTAGAAAATCTATTCCATCTATCGTGTGCTGCCTGTCCGTAATATCCTCTATTTGTTTCTGAATATGCTACTGAAGATAAGTGTGCTCTATCTGCAAATGGTTGAATTTGTGTGTAGCCCCTATTTGCTAATGCTCTTGCTATACTGTCTCTAACCTTTGCATCTGTTCCAGCTCTTTTACCAATAACTCCAGTGTTCATTCCTCTCTTTCTAGCTTGAACATCTCTTATTTGACGATATATTATTTCATCACCTTGAGAAAGCTTTAGCGCTTGATCAACATCTTTACGGGCAATATTTATTGCGTCATCTATATCTTTAACTTTACCTGAGCTTAATAAAGCAGTTGCATCATTTAAAATTGAATTTTGTCTAAATCTTTCTTGATAAGCGTCGCCATCTGTTAAATTATCTAAATATTGATATAGCATATCTAAATCACTGCTACTATAATCAGCCATGACAGAGGTCTTTCCATAATTGCCTCTTCCAACTGTAGCAAGGCCACCCTGAGTGCTACTATTTATTGCTTCTAGCAAAGGTCTATTTTTTTGAGTTGCTTCTTTATTTACAACAAACTCTCCAGGGGTAAGCATTGCAGGAACAGTGTCTGTATTTCCAGATCCTGGAACAATGTTTCCCCTATTAAACTTTTTAGGTATAGTTGTCTCAACGTTATATCCAGCGCCAGATGTTCTTACTCCAAGTACGCCAGCAATTCTATTAATAAAATCTCTTGTCTTACCTTTTTTAAATAGCTCTCTCATATTAGACTTACCAGTAGGATCTACAACTGGTTGATTTAATGTAGGAACCATTGTTGGATTAATTGTTCTTCCCATTGAAGCCGCCGAGGCGGAAACAGAAGAAGCAATCATTTGCTCAGTTTGCAGATTAAGTGCTACAATCTTTGCTCTAGCAGCCTCTACTGTTAACTTACCTGCACGAAGTTCTGCTACAATCATTGCAGACTCTCTTGCGGCATTGTCTGTAAGTCTTGAAACAACTGGTAGAATATCGTCAAACTGCATCATAAATTCTTTGCTTACAGTTCCAGTTGCTGCTATTGTTTTCTTTAATGTTTCAATTTCTGCCTTTGACTGCATACCAAGAGTAGCCATCATTGCATGCCACCTAGCGGCTTCGCCAGAAACAATACCTGTTGATACACCCTTAATTGTTGTTAGGCCAGGTACGTTTGGCAAAGGCTCGTTCATATAAATTTGTGGGTTCTGGCCGATTCTTTGATTTACAGGAATTGATCCTGGAACCATACCAAACATTGTTTGTTGTAATCTCTGTGCTTCGCTCATGCCAGATCTTGGAACCATATGAGAACTTGCTCTTGTTCCTTGTTCACCTGCGAGAGGATGCTGTGGATTTACTATTCTTTGTCCGCCTACTATCATGCTTCCAGCCATTGTTGATACTGCTGGATTGACTGACATTGCTCCTGATTTTGCTTTTGCTTCTAGTAATGCAAATTCATCTAGAAGGTTTCTAAGTGCCTGTTGTAGTACCGCCGCTGCTTTGGCATCGCTATAAAATGATTGTTCAACTAATCTTCCAGCTTTTTCTGCCGCCAACATTTCTGGAGTTAAATATTTCCATCCCTCTCCACCCTTAAGGAATGACTTCATGGCAAATGCGCCCTTTAGCAAATAGCCGAAGAAGTTAGCAAGTACACCAGTTAACATAATTACTGGTCCAATGATTGCTGTAAATCCTCCAGCCAAGGCCAGTACTTGTTTTACTGGTCCTGGAAGATTATTAGCAAACTGGACAACCTTGTCAATAACTTGAATTAAAACTGTATTAATCTGAAGGAACTGTTCTCCAACTTCAGCTAATGACGCTCTTAAACTTTCTATCGCTCTACGGTATTTACCAGATGCTGATTCTGTTACTGCCGCCAACTCTCGGTCTGCCACAGAGGCTAGTTCTCCAGTAGATGCTTTCATGAGATCTAATACTTGTAAAGTCTGGCTTCCTTGTCTTCCTAAGTTTTCAAACAAAGCGTTAAGTCTTGAGAACTGGAACTTACCAAACAATTGCTCGATTGCCTGTTGTTTTTGAAGCGGATCTAAGTTGTCTAATGCTCCTTGCAGAGCCATCAATGTGCCAGTTAGATTACCAGCGTTATTATTTACAATTCCTAAAAGATCTATACCTAATGATTGAAATTTACCTACGGCAACATCTGTTGGGTTAATTAAAGATGCAAGGGCTGACTTTAAAGCATTTGCACCTTCTGATGCATTAATACCACCTTCACGCATAGCAGTTAGATATAGTGCAAGATCCTGTACACTTCCGCCTAATCCTTGAATTACTGGACCAGCTTTTGGAATAGCTTCTACTAAATCGTTAAGAGTTGTAGAAGTTTGGTTTTCAACTGCGTTAAGAAAGTTAATTGATTGTGAAAGCTCATCTGTATTTTGTTTAAATGCAGACTGAATAGCCAATGTTGCTTTCATGGCTTCTTGTCTGTCTACTTCACCAAGTACTGCAAGTCTTGTTGTTTCTTTAATTGAGCCTAATAGCTCATCTCCAGTTTTACCAGTTGCTGCAATATCAGCCGCAAGTCCAATAGTTTCTTTAAATGAAACACCCATCGCCGAAGAAATTTCTTTTGCTGTAGCAGATACTTCTTTTCTAACTCTGCCTAGTTCTGCTGCTGATGTTCCTGCAACATCTCCATAAACCTTAGTTAAACGAACTAGCTCCTGGTCTGCTTCTCTAAATGCTTTAGCAGCTTGTGCTCCAAATGCTACAAGAGGAACAGTTAATCCGACTGTTAACTGACGACCTGCCCACTGAGTATTTTTACCCCAGTTAATAAGTCCAGTTGCACCATCCTGAATAACCTTATTCAGAATTTGCATTTCCTGTCTTAGTATTGCTGATTTATTTTTTACTTCATCTAGCCCTCTTGGAACATGCACATTGAACTGCATTAGTCCTTGTGCGTTTCTGCCTAGCGGTTGTAATACTGAGTTCTGTAAGGCTACTTGCTGTTTTGCTAACTCTCTTATAAGTCCGCCAGATGTTCTAGCATGATCTCTAAATGTATTAAAGTATTGATTTAACTTTAATTTTCCGCCATCTAGATTTTTACCAAATTTTTCTACATCTGATTGTAGGCTTACAAAGTGTGTGGAGAACTGGCCTGTGCTTCTTAGAGTGTCCGCAAAAGACCTGTTCATGACGGCAATCTGATTTGCCATCATCTTATTAGAGTTAGCTAATTGTTCTTGTAATTTAGATAGGCTGGCAGTAACCTTATGCACATCGGCAATAAGGGCTGAGAAGTCGGCATTAGCGACTATTCGGGTACTAATTGTTTCTTCAGCCATTTATATTTAAGTTACTCCTTTGTGTATCCTAGTCCTTCTCCAATTCCGAATCCAGCCTGAGCTGCAAATCTTCCTTGTAGTGAAACAACATCGTTGGGATTAGCATGTATTCCTGCTGCTCTCAACTCTATCTCTTCAAAACTAGAACCAGTGTTCCCATCTTCTTGATAGTCACCTATCTCTACTCCCTTTAAAGATGCAAAGAACTTTTTGTCTTCGTGATCTTTCTTCTTTAAAGCTTTTAAAGTATTTATAAGTTCTGGCATTGATAAGCTTTCTTCAAGTTCATCGTAATTTTTCCAATGTCCTAAAAGAAAAACTTCTCCTTCTAAAGCGGCTAAGTCTAGTTCTGACCAGCCAGAACCGCTGCCGCTAGTAGGTTTGGGTCGTCAAGTTTAATTCCTCCGCAAACTTCAAGAATGCGGTTCATTGTTGGAACGTCGATTGCATCTTCAAATGCTTCTCTGTCTGCTACCAACTCTGGTAACTGTTTTTCTAGTGCAATTGCACATGCATCAATTAGGATATTTAGAGTTTCATCTTCTGTCTGGGACTCCCCAGTTTTCTTGATTGCGATCATGAACTTACGAAGTTCTTTAATTGAGAGTGGCTTAAGCTTTACGGTCTGTCCGTTTTGTAGCTGTACCTCTTCTACGTTATATACTGTTGTTGCCAATTTAGGTCCTCCTAGGATCTATTCATAATCATTATACTAAAAAGAATATACTAATACAAACGTAAAACCCCCAATAAATTGGGGGTTTTACAGAATAGCTAATAAATTAAATCTATTATGCTACCAAGACACGGTCAATAATCTTACCGTATTCAGATCCTGCATAAGCAGCATCTGGTAGAAGACGGAATGTTACTGGGAATGTGGTTGGAGTTGTACGAGCAAGTGAGAATTGTGACTGTTGTACTGACAATACACGACGTGCATAATATACACGCTCAGATGTTGTTGAAGACGCTGTTGGAGCCTGTCCAACTGCAATTAGCTGACGCTCTGTTGGAGCTGCACCAAGTGCACCTGCCTCTAGACCGAGAGTGTCTTTCTTTCCTGTTCCAGTTCCTGTTGTTGAAAGAGTTGATGCTGCCTGTCCAAATACTGCTGCGATATTCTCGAGAGTACCTTCTGACATTTCTGTTGCAATCATAACTTCCATCGCAGACTTGAACAGCTTAGCTGTATCAAGCAACTGGTCAACGGTTACTGAATCGTATGTTGGGTTATAGGTGATCTGAAGACCGTTGTTAGTAAAACCAACGTTACGATATCCAAACTTTCCTGCTTCCTGATCAACAGCATTTAGTGTTGATGTGTATGATACGCCTGTTGCAAATGCTGGGACGCCTACTGTTCCTGCGCCTGATGCAATTGCTACGCCTGCTTCTGCGTTTGTGATGTAATCTGAGTCGTTAACGTCAATTGTTGACAAGAACAACGGAGATGCACCGACGAGAATATTTTTAGCATTACCTACGGATTGTGCCATAGTTTTCTTACCTCCTATATTTCAATATATATATATATATGTTAAAATCTTAAATTAAAGCTGGCTAGGCTTCTTTCCTCTTAGGATAAGTTTATTCCATAATAGGTAAAAAGGCAAACCCTAAAGGAACCTGCCTACCTCATCTGTAATTCTAGAATACTTGACCTCTAATATGACCTCTGCGGAAAAGAATCCCTGAAGCTCTTCTGATGGGGCGGTTGGAGATATATCTGCCACCCAAATGCTGTGGAATTTAAATTTATCTGACAATCCTGTCCATCTATTGATATCCCTAGCAGACTCATCCATCCTTCTAAACTCATCTGTCATGTAATTTCTTATCTCATTTATTTCGGCTACAGATGTGGAGTATAAGGTAAACATTACCTGCTCACAGCAGATGAGCCAATTATCTTCGTATGATAACCCTATCTTGTCATAGACAATATGTTTCTTTCCGCTCAAGAACTGATTCATTTCGGCTGCTTGCTGAACTGGAATAATTGGAATTATATTCTCATTTAAATTATCTGACCAGTACTCTTCCTCATCAAATATGTTGCGGGTATATAACTCTTTCCATAGATATTTACGAAGCTCTAGCATCGCATCTAATTTATAATTAGCTGTCATAGTGCACCTCCAAATGAAGCGGTTAATGCGGCATCTGCCTGAGATCTAATTAGGTTTGGAGAAAAGGAATACTGAACCTTCTTAATATTAGAAGGGACGCTAAGAGCTTTGGTAATGCTTGAGTTAAATATCTTTTGAAATCCAGACTTCTTAATTGACTCATTTACCAGTCTTCCGCTAAAAAATCTTGAGTGTGCAAGTGTGAATTGATTAGTAGAGGCAGATCCTCCAGGTCGTCTAACCGTTACCGATTTACCTTTAGGCATAAATACTGTTTCTCCATCAATCTCAAAAACTAATCTTTCTGCATTTTTAGGTCTAATAACTAATGGCTTTCCTTCTTCCATTACTGAAGCTTTATTTGCAAACATATGTCTGCGTCTTCCAGTTGGAGCAGGCACCATAGATCGAGAAGGCATAAATTCATAATTGACTCTAAATGATAGTCCGTCTTCTGATATTTTATTTAATTTAAAAAGTCTTGCTGTTTTATTTCCAGCCTTCTTCCATTCATAAACATGGTGTAAAGATTTAGGCTTTGATCTAGCAAGTGCATCAATATAATTTCCAAAGTCTGTGTTTATCTGATCAAACATTGTTTTTGTGAATAAAGCTTTGAATTGAGAGTTAGTTGTAAGTTTAGATATTACTGCTGCTTCATAATATACATATGCTGATATCTGAGCAACTGTGCTATCTTTTAAAGGTCCGCTTTGATTTGAATACATCATTCTTTCAAGTCCGCTTGATGCTTGAACCAGTAGTCCGCTATTGTCCAATTTGCTGGTTCTCCGATCTCTTCATAGATGAGTTGTATGCAATAACACGCCCAAATGGATCGGTTACTGGTGTTGTTCCCATGACCTCAAATACTGTTGGAGTTTCATTTGGGTAATTAATTTCATTCCATATTGTGTTGCCTTCAGAGTCTCTAATGTTTGTAACCTTTTCTCTGGCGGTTAATTTTTCTGCGGTTCTAACCTGAATAACTTGATCGTTTAAATATTTATTTGAAAATATTTGTTTGTCGCTAGAGCGTGTAGTTGCAGAGTTGCTAATTACTCCCTTAGCATGACATGGAACAGTTTTGTAGTAGTTCCATTCTCTTACTATTGCTCCTGTATCAGGATCTTGAATCTCAGACTGTCTATATACATCTAAGTTCATAGACAAGACAGAGTCTACGATGCTGTTCATTATATAATCTCTACTTTAGTTGTTAAGACATATTCTGCTAGAAGACGATCTGCATAAGAGTTACCAGTGCCAGCATATGCTTCTCCTGTATATTCAAAGTCCCAGTCAAATGTTGAGATAGACTTTACATACTTATTTCTCCACATAGTATCTTTAGAAAAATAGTCTTTCATTAATTCTATTGCAGCAAGCTCTACGTTGTCTGGTACGTTATCCCACCCAAATCTGCCTTGAATTTTATATGGGACTCCGTCTTGAAATACTCCAGAATAATCATGTATGCTAGGAGGGACTAGACCATTTGCAACATATACAGTATTATCTAACTGACCTGCTCTATTAATTTTAATTCCATATCCGCTCTCAGAAATCTCAACTGGATAGTTCCAGTTATTAATTTCATTTATGTTATCTATTAAAAGTATATCCCTTGCATAAAGTTCGTGAACCTGATTAATCTTTGCTGGAACTGGAAGGATATCTGATCCATAGCCATAAACCACATATAGATCATCATATAGATAAAATTTTTGTCCAGTGTACTGCTCTATTTGTTTTCTTGCATATTTTTCTGCTCTTATCAATTCTTTATAAGATTTGTAATTTGGATCAGAAGAATCAGTGCTAAATCCTAAATCCTGAACATGGTTAAAATCTACATATGGGGTGACTACATAAACTTCATCTTTTCTGGCAACGTTAGTTCCATTGACTTGATATTCCCACTGAAGTCTTAAAGTTCTGTTTCTGCTAGTATAAGAATAAGGAATATACACTACATATGTTCCAGGATTATTTTCATCTGCAACTGAATTAAGTACAGCTAATATTTGTGTTGGACTAATTGAAGGAGATATTGCTGGGTCATCAGTAACGTCAAACAGCTTTACTGTTGGAAGAGAATCAGCCTGAACCAGGTCTCCGTTCCAAAATACGCTGTGCGTTATTGGAGATTGTGAATTTATTAATATCTCTGCCATTTAAAAGGCTAGACTAGTTGTAGTACTCCTGGACTTCCCTTGGAGTTGCTAATCTAAAGCCCTCCTCCTTATCAAAAATTTCTTGAGCTGTTTCGTTACTCATTGCAATAAATGGATGTTCTTTTGTGAACGTAAATCCCATAATATCATACCTAAAGTTATCTCTAGTCATTCTTACTAATACTGTATTTTCTGGCTGTTCCGCCTTTGGATCGAACTTAGGCAAGACTTCTACTGACATAT
>Ga0315903_10002352_pt1 | contig 27925 bp, 43 predicted proteins | sample LakEriMetagenome_7_FD_203524 | JGI IMG/M metagenome (GOLD analysis project Ga0315903, IMG submission 203524) | Freshwater fungal communities from buoy surface, Lake Erie, Ohio, United States - Buoy 2 MA119 | ecosystem: Environmental > Aquatic > Freshwater > Lake | place: USA: Lake Erie, Ohio... | reverse complement strand
CCATTCTTGTGATGGACCAACTGATTGCCACATAATTGTAAGAATATTTTGAATATTCAAACCATCAAAATCATAAGTTGTTTGAGCAGCATTAAATGTAAAGGTAGTTACTTTGGCAGCAAAGATACTAGAACCAGCAGCATTAATAGTATCGTTGATAGCCTTCTTAATTACATAACGTGGAAATGTAGGTGAGATGGTAACCTTAGTATCTGCTGTGTGTGTAGCAGCAGTAGTACCTAAATAACCACGACCATATGGAGATACAGTTGCTGTATTAGCAACACGGTCAAATGAATCTACCCATAGCAACTCTTCATCAATTTCAACTATGCCTTTACCTAAATTCTCAGTTGAACCCAAAGATAATACGGTAGGAGATGTAGATGATGATGTTAGAGTAGTAACTGCACTAGTTAAGTGAGTTGCTCTATCTTGTTGGTAAGTATACCCAGCAAGGTTAATCTGAACCTCATTGATTAAATCTGTTAATGTAGTTGTCATTAGGCGTTGATACTCCGTAATGCAGCAGGTGCTGCTAGGCCAGTAGTGCCTGCAAGTTCATTGCAGATTCCATCAATATCTTTAAACTTATCTCTTGTTCTATTAGCCTCAGCCTTGATATTTAAAGCACCAACAGTGGCAAGTCCAGTAGTGCTAGCATAGGCATTTGCTGCCCCTTGCTCATCTAATCCAGTTGTACCAGCAAGACGATTAAGTTCTGCGGTTAAACTACTACCTGCTTTACCAAGTGCCATTGTTTATCCTATCTAGGTGTAATGATTTTCTTATCAGGGGTGATAAGTTTTGACTTAGGCTCTTCCTTGGGTTTACCAAAGAATGCCCTGTAATAATGTTCATCAAATGAGAACCGTTTCATATGTGGAACAGTTGCTCCTGTGTGGCAGTAAAGTGGAACCTCTGCCTTATCGCATAGTGCAAAGAAAAATATATCTTCACCTATAAACTTATTTCCTCGTCCCATCTCCATAAATAGTTGACCATCTGGTGCTATCTCACGAAGTTTTGGAACTATACTGCGGTGCATTAGAACAAATCCCATACCCGCTGCATCTACCTTTATCAGTTTATTCTCAGGTAGTGGGTGTATTCTAGTTAAACCAAATCCACCATCACCATTATTAACAAAGTTAAATACTGTAGGTAGAGGAGCCATTAAAGGTTCTTCTGGTGTATCTGTGGTAAAATATACGCCTGTAATTAATGGGCGTTTCTCTATGTCCCTGTTGTCCCATAATAACTTAAATTTCTCTGGACTGATTACAACATCTGAATCTATCCATAATAACCACTCGTGTTGAGTCTTATCATACCAGTAATCAATAGTTGTCTGTCTTTGTCTAGCAATTTGATTGCCTTGACTTCTTAATGTTGTAGCAAACTCTACGCCAGACTTTAGCATTACATCTGCTACGCCTTGCATAAACTTGCCGTCTACCATTCCATTGTCGCACCATACTAGTGCTATAGAATCTTTTGTCCCCTTGTTACTCATTTTTTACCTTTGTTCCTTTTGGAAATTGCTGCTGCTTTACGCTTTGCATCAGCCTTAGAACTAGCGCCCCAGGCCTGTAGAGATAATAGTAACCTAGTTGGTTCTCCGTTAGGCTTACGTTCTGGCCCAGGCATACCGCCCATACGTGCCAAAAACGAGGCTCTACGGGGGTTATCACCGCTTTTTACGGGTGCCTTCAGGTTCATACCTTGCCTTTTTGCAGAAGCCCGTCCCTTGGCGTTTAAACCGCCTTTAGGGTTCTTGCCTTCTTTGCGTTGCCATGCTGCACTTGCCATTATTTCTTCCCCTTTGATACTGCGGCATTGTCTACTAAGTTTGGATATGGTCTACCAGCCTTTTTTGCCCTAGCCTTAGCAGCAGTTTTCTGTGCTGGTGTTAATTTCTTAGAAGTTTTTTTAGGATTCTTTTTATCCCAAAATGCTTTTTTCATTTATCCCCCTTGATAACTTCTTTAGTCTTAGGGTCAAGGCGAACCTTTTCAGAACCATCTTTGCGAAGAATAACAATCATACCGTCCCGCATGATTGACTTATTCCAGCCGTCATGGCGCTTGCGTTGACCCGATGACATTACTTAGATTTTTTCTTAACTACGCCTGATACTTTCTTCAGACGAGGATTAGCCTTAATAGCCTTCTTAGATGCCTTGCGAGCACCCGCTGCAACAATTGCAGAAGCACGTTCCATTGAGATACCTTGCTTCTTGGCAATACCCGCTGCTACTTTTTTAAATCCTGGGTGTGCCTTTTTCATTATTATCTTGTTCCTAATCTACGAGCAGTACGAGTTTCAGGTATATACATTCCTGGGTATTTTTCTTCTAGTGCTTTACGAGCAGCAGCCTCGGCTGCAGTCACGCCCTTAGGAGATATTGATTCTTGAAACTTTTTAAGAGTTTCTTCACGTTTTTGACTCTCTGATAATTTTGGCGTAGGTTTTGGTTTCGGTTTAGGAGTAGCCATATTACTTCTTCTTGCCCATTTTCTTCATACCCTTACGCATTTCCATCATCTTCTCTGCTTTTGATTCCATCTTCTCACCCTTAGCATAAGCCTTTGCAGCCTTCTTACCTTTGGCGGTATATGGGAACTTCTTCTTTCCTACTTTTGGCATTAGATTTGTCCTATCTCTTTCATTACGGCTGCGGCTTTTGGAGTTATATCTTTAGTCTTAGGCATAGTGTCCGCATTATACGCTTTACCTAAAACTTCTGAAGCCCTATGCGCTTCTTGTACATGACGCATAGTTGTTCCTGCTGGTTGTATTCCTTGTGCTCTTGCATCTTTGTAAGCCTTTAATTCAGAGGTCCATTTCTTATCAGAAATATCTCTCTTGGCATCTCCAGAGTTCATCTGAAGTCCTAAACCTTTACATCCAAAACATCCATCAATTGGTTCTGGATGATGTTCCCAATGTTTCATTTATCCCCTTATACTGCAGTAAAGTTTTCCTCTGTAACTCCTATGCCACTAGCAATTAGTGCTGCCTTAGTAGCATCATCTACTACGTGGTTATGTCCACCAGCGTAAAACTCTTCATATGTTTCTACACTTGGGTCTAGTGGATAACGATTGATTCTATATGAACCATTTTGTTTTACCACAGAGATACCAACATCTCTTTTATAGAAGTAGAATAATCGATGTTTACCGATTGGTCCTTCTTCTACAATAGGTGTTGTAAATATATAATCTGCCACGTTTCTCCTTAATGAACTTACTCCGTAGCAGGAATATCTCTACTCCTGCTACAGCGTCAATCAACTAAGCGATTGAAGAACCTGATTCGATTCTGTATAGTGCTTCGTTACGGTAGACTTTGAAGCCTAATACGCCGTACCAACCCATTGGGCGGTGACGCATCAAGCGGTCAACTACTGGTCCGATTACTACATGTGGCTCTTCGGCAACTGCCTCGGCCAATGCTTGCTGTCCAGCGATGATTGTGCGGTACACCTTTGCAGATGAAGCACCGTCAGTTGCTGAGTACAAGCGTGGAGACTCTACGAAGTATGCACCTTCGTATGTTCCAATTTCTCCTGCCCAAATGCGGTCTTGTGAAGAACCGTATTGGTTAGGAAGCAACCATCCTGCTGAACCTGTCTCAGCACGTAGGTCATGGGATACCTCTGGGTGTAATCCAGCCCAGAATAGTGAACCCTTGCGACCAAGAGCCTTGTTAGCACGTAACTTAGCAACAGCCTTACGGATGTTTGCTGAAGATAGTGTTGCTGCTGCTGTGATAGTTGCAGTTGATGTTGCTGTTGAACCTGAATAAATTACGTTAGTTCCAGCACGTAACTCTGTCATTGCTACTGCATCGATAGAGTCTGCTAGGTTAAACGCAATAATGTTTGCGATTGCTGGGTCAACATCTGCAAGAGAGAATAACTCTAATGCACGAGTTACCAACACTGAGTTACCGTACTCGTTAAGAGTAATGGTTACTGATGTTGGTGTTGACATTGCTACTGCATCTGGGTCAGTTGTTTCTGTCAGAGCGGTAGTTGCTGCGCTTAGGTCAACATAGCGTTGTAAAACGACTGTTGAGCCTGGGATTGCTTGACGTGCTGGACGCTTATCTGCGACTGAACGAATTAGTGGTTCAGAACGGAGAGCGAATTCTAGAAGACGGTCATACGCCTTCTGGACTAGACCAGCACCACCAGCGGTTCCGCCTAATGAAGCGGAGTCTGTTGATACATATGCCATATCGTCACCTCCAAGTGACTATGAACGGAATTATTGTGAGCGAAGTACATCCAACAATGCATCCATTGAATCTGCATTATCGATGCGAAGATTTAAATCCTCTGCTCGGTCTGGGGTCATAGCATTTTGGGTGAGTACATCTTGCTGCCTTAGGGCTGCTTTATCTACTTCACTTACTCTTGGCTCCTCTTTAGCAATTGTAATTCCGAATAAATCAGCGTTATCATCGAGCCAGTTATTCACTGTCTCCTCATTAACATCTTCTAAATCCTTAAGAACTAATCTTGCTGCTTTAAGGTTGACACCCTTCTTTTCTAGGACTTCTTTGACTGTACGCTCACGCTGCGCCTTGGATAAACCCTCAAGTTGCTCAGTGAGTTCTTTGATACGCTTCTCATCGTTGCGCTTAGCCTTCCGCAATTTTTTAAGTAAATCGCTTCCCTCTAATTGCACACCGTTGTCGGTATCTAGGTCGTCTTCGTCTTCATCCCAGTAGTTGTTGCTCATAGCAACCCACCCTTCTATTCGTTGTAGTCGCAAGCCTCAGATTCTGGTCGGGGAACCAGCCTGGCTCTTGCTATCGGTCTAGTACGCTATGTGAGGCCGATAGATTCACATAGGATTCTATTTAGAACTGACCTTTACCTGTTTCGGTAAGGCTAGTCTTTGTTAATCCAGATTGTCCTTTAAATCTGGCTTCTTCTTGCGCTGTTACAGACTCTCTTGCTCTCTTAGCAGATGCTAAGCCAAGGAATGCTTCTTGCTCTGCTTGAAGTCTTGTATAATCTTCTCCAGTAGATATGCTTGATAAGAACTCTGCACGAGGTGCAATACCCGCTACTGTTTGATAACCCTTACGAGCCTCTTCTTGAGTAATACCAAATGAAGCAAGTGCTTCAGCACCTAATGCTCCAGATGTTACATTTTCAAATCCTTTAGAAACTTCAGACATAGAACCAAGTCCAGTCTTTAGTCCCTGTATAGCAGCAGCGCCACCAATTTCACCAATCTGAACTTTACGCTTTAGCGCTGGTAGTCCTTCTGCTGGGTCTAATACCGCAGCAACAATATCTGATTGATTTAACATTGGATAATACTCTGCTAGTGCAGCCTTTGTAAATGGGTCAGCATTTTTAACTCTGTCTATTGCTAGACCTACACGGTCAGCAACTTCTGCTGCTGAAATATCATTGCCAATAAAAGCACTTAATCTATCCTTAGTTGCCATACTTGATACACCATAGGATTGAAGAACCTGTGTATATGAACGTTCTGCAGCAAGATACTCTGCAGCACCTAATACTGGTTTGCCTGCAGCAAAACGTGCCTTGTTTGCCGAAAATCTTGTTTGATATGCAACTGCTAGTGGGTCCTTGCTGTTAGGGTCTTGCATAATTAATTGAATAGTATCACTTGTATAACCCTTTTGAACCGCTTCAGTTACTGCCCCACTCAAGTCACCTAAACCATACGAAGAAAGCAATGCGCTAATTGCAGCAATTGCATCAATTTTTTTAGTATCTGTAGTTGGCGTCGTACTTAAAACGGGTGTTGAAGTTGATGCTCCAGTAGCAACAGTTCCGCCTGCTGGCTTTGGTTGAATTGCTCCAGTATTTGGATTAACCTCATAACCAAGTGCTGCTGCTTGAGTTTCTAATTTTTGCGTTTGTACATCTGCTCCAGCAAAGGCTTTTTCAAGCGCTGTTCGCATAATTGGGTCAGATATTTGCGAGACCAAACTTCTTGATTCTTCATAAGTAGGCTTGGCGGTAGCGGTAGGAATAGCCCCAGTTTTTATTATTTCCTGTGCTTGTTGTAAACCAGTATCAGCGTAAACGGCTGCCAGTGCTTTACGAACCGCTGCTTCTTCTGCGGACATTTTAGGGGTTGCCATTAGCCTGCCAATCCAAAGAATTTAGTTAAGTCTCTTGCTAAAGTACCAAGTTGGTCTTGAGCATTCTTTGTAAAACGCCATTTAGGGTCTTTGCGTAAAGAAATTTCATAGTCATATAACCCCATCAAGCCTTTAGGGTCTTTTGCCACACTCTGTAATTCTTTTAAGTCAATAGCATCTGCATCTTCTTCAAGTATATTTGCACGAGTTTGAAGATATGGACTAAGTAACTGTTTTACAGTATAACCTTTATCAATCTTATCTGCTAGTGCAGGAAAGTAAGTTTTGGCCTGTAGGTTAATTAAGTTAAGATTAGCCTTAAGTCTATCTGGAGTAATTGAAGATTCAATGGTAAGTTTTGTAAGAGAATCAGCGTTAAATGGTATACCATTATCAGCATAAGCATTCTTTAATGTTGTATAAGTAACACCAAAATTACCACGTTGAAGTAGTGCAGCAGCCTTAGTGTCACCAGCACTTGCTGCAATAGTTATATTGTTAGCATGTGTAGTTAAATACTTATTAAGTACATTTAAACGCTCTTGAGGAGATACTCCCTGATAAACAATATTTTCGTCTTTACCATAACGTTTTGTTGAACGTGACATTTGAAGTGCTTGAACTTCTTTAGTAAATGCATTAATTAATTCTTTGGGAGCATTTGTACCAAATAGGTTTATAAATGCAGTAGTAAACTCAGCAGTTAATTCTCCAGCAGTAGATACACTTGAAGAGGGTTTTGCTTCTGGATATATAACAGTACCTTGAGTACCAGTACCAGGAGTTGGTTTATCTGCATCTATAGCCTCAACCTTACTCTGGTCTTGACCAGCAGGTGGCTTCTCATTTGGCATTTCTGGGTCTGGATACCAGGAGACTAGTCCATCACCATCTTTATCTTGATAACTGCCTGACACTATTAATCTCCTATCAGAGGGCTAAGAATTGAGTTATAGAATATTGTTGCATTTTCGTTATCCTGGGACAACTTAACCAACAGTTCCTTGGTGTCAGCCCTAGTATCACGCTTAAATATATCTGCTCTATCTGAAGAACCTTGTACTCTACTAAGAGTAGCATTCATATCATCATATGCTGTAATCATAGCAGCAAAAGTTTCGCCGAGAGCCTTATTTGGGGCCTTGCCTGCCTTTAATAAAGCCTTCATATCATCGATTACTTCAACTCTGCGTCTATTACTCTCACCAGTAGGAGTTATTTGAACACCTAATAATGGATATGCAGTTAGTAATCCTTTTTGACGACTTGCCAACTCTTGTCTCCAGTAACGTTTTTCGTTTGGATTAGTTGCTGCTTGAATCTTAGGATTAAATTCATCATTTAAAGCGTAATATGCCATCCTAGCAGCAGTAGTTGCAGCCTCACGAATAAAGTTTTCTTTACCCTCTGCAACTGCTGGATTTAATGGTTGGTTAGATATAAAACCTTTGCTCTTTAGATAAGAGTATGAACTTAAATCAACGGTTCCGCTTACTGGGATAAAGAATGAACCAGCATCTCTATGTTCAATAAGTAACTTCTCATTCTTGCGAACAAAATCTTCGGCCTCAATTGTTTTACGGAATGAAGCAAATCCTGTAGTATCTCTAGCAAAGTTAGTGTAAACTAATTTAGATGGATAAAGTTTGGCAAAGGAAACAAGAGCCTTATTTAAGGCATTTGGTTGGCCTTCGTATTTCTTCATCATCTTTTGGAACTCAGAATCCCAGGTAAACACACCAGCATCAATAAGTTCTTTTGGAATTTCTTTTGTATCAAATGCTTGAATTGAAGCAATTGTACCTTGACCCATTATTAACTTTACAGCATCAATATTTCTGGCTTGGATTGCTACATTCTCATAGAATGATTGAAGGTCTTTTGCATTCGTTGGACCATTACCAGTCGATACCAACAACTTGATTGATTTCACTGCAGATGAAAATCTTGATTCGCTGTTTTCAGTTGAACCAGCAAGATAATTATAGGCACGTCTAACATTTGCTGGTGCTATTTTTTCCCAGGCTGGAGCATCTGGATTTAATGTACCAGTTATGCTTTGTTCGTAACCCTTTATATATTCACCAATGAATGGTAGGTTAGTCATAGCATCTACAGCAAGTGATGCTAATGGGTTAGAAAGAGTTGGGTTCCAAAACTCAGGGTCCAGAGATGGTGTTAACATCTTTACATATCCGCCAAAATTAACTGGCATTGGAGTATAGGATGTTAATCCCATTAATGATAAAGTTCTAACAATTGCGCCTGCAAATAGGTCATCACCTGGGTAGGTAAAATACTTCTGGCCTTTGTCATCCTCATGGATAAATCCAGAATCTTCAAATGTCTGGTTAAGGATTGCAAGACGTACCAGTCCACGCTTTTCGTATTTAACTAAACGTCCAGCACGGCGATAAAAATCTTCAGTTGCACGATAGTAACGACCAAGTGTACGTAGGCTATAAGCCAAATTAGTACGAACATCGCCATTATCAACGAATCCTAATGTTCTGTTACGAGCAAGGTTCATTGCGGTCTCATGTGCAGAAGCACGTGCTATCGAATCAGCACCTTCTTCACCAAGATTATTAGCCATAAGGCTCTTTTTGGTATTTGCTTCTGTTTTCATTAATTGCTTGCGGAACATAAAATAGTTTGCAAGAGTAATTGGTTCTCTGTCAAGCAAAGCAATTTGCTTACCCATCCAACCATAACCAGAGTTAATTGTTCTGTATATTATTTCTGGAGCATTTTTTCCAGTTAACGGAACAATTTCTCTGCCCATAAGAGTTTCTGGACGAGAATAAGGTTTATCTTTTGATATTTTTACTAAATCATCAATAGTAAAATTGTCCATGCCACCCTTATTGCGAATAGCGGTTACTAATTCCATATTAATACGGCCAGAAAAATCTCTTAATGCGTATGATGCATCAGCATAGATATGTGCTGCTAAACTTTCGGCGCCTTGTTCTGCATATATTGCAAACTTCCTAGCAATATCATTTCCTGGACCTTTAATGTAATCAACAAGTTTATTAATTACTACATCTTGTTTCTTGCCAATATTCCACAGAACAATATTTCCAAATTGACCATTTGGACGTCCAACTGTATTATTAAGTTCAAATAACCAGTGAAAAACCGCTTTATCGTTCATGCTTGAAAACTCGCTGAACTCACCTTTGAAAGAAAGTCCCTTTAAAGCCTCTTGATTTTGCACATTGAATCTTACAGATGGACCAAACTCTTTTAATGACTTAGCCATTTCTTCTGCTTCAGTATATGGACGCTCTGCCTTAACGGTTGCTCCATTAAGTTCATCAAGAACTTTATATCCTTCAAACTCTGCAAAGTCTCCAGCCCACTTGGCTGTATTTATGCCATCTTGTGTGTTAAGAAAAGAAGGTTTAAATTTACTTAAAAGCATAGAATGTGCAACTGCTTTATTAATCATTACTGGATTATCCTGCATTGCAATTTGTTGCTCTTTGCTATAATGTCTTCCAAAAATTTTATATACGTTATTGTAAATAAATCCTAGGTTTCTATCTTCTTTTTGGTTTCCAAGAACGGTTGTTTTTATTCCAGCAGGTCTTGCAGCACGAATTGCTCGAGACGCACGACGTCCTTTTAGATAATTTCCAAAGCCTTCTGCTCCAGCAATTACACCAAACATGCCAAGTTCTTCTACTGAAGAACGAAGTCCAAGACGTGGATAAAGGTTTAAGAAAGACCATCCATCAGCAAGCCCTTTGCTCCAAACACTGTTGGTGGCTTTGCCAAATAGAGAAGTAAAAATTCCGCCACGTTTTGCTATCTCACGCCACTCTGTAAAGTCAGGCAATGAACGATAATCGCTTAATTGGTACTGACGGATAGCACGAGGCGTACCATCTAAAGTTTGACCAGCATTAAATGTATCTAAGAATATGTTATCGGCAGTCGCCACATCGTCAATTTGATTGACTTCAATTTCTTTAATTTTGCCTTTAAGTTCTTTTTTAGTTTTTAATTCTCTACCAAGTCTTGCAGAAACAATTTTAAGTTCATCATCAATTGCATTAACACGGTCTAGGTCTCCAACAGCAAGTGCATCTGCCTTATCAGCCTTAAGTGCTTTAGAGCGTTGAGTATACTCAGCAATCTTAGCGTTTACAGAAGCAATAAGGCGGACAGCCTTGCCTTCTGCATTTGCTGTAGTAAGAGCCTCTTGCACTTTTTTACGTACACCTTTAGGTGTAGTAAGTGCAGAGCCACCTTTTATTGTTCTAAGAACATCTGCAAGGTCGCCTACATCAACAGAACTTTGGCTTGGTGAATAAAGTTCTTTTGACATGTCATCAAGTTTAGAAAGAGCAAGTCTACCCTCATTAGATAGGTTAAGTCCCATACCATTACCTAATGTTTTAAGTAAGCCCTTAAATATAAGAAGACGGTCACCCTCACTAGCATTTAACCAAATGGCCCGCATTTGGCCAGCAGATGTTTTGTCAAGAACTGTTCGTGCTAATCTAAAAATTTGAGTTGCGCTAGAAGCATCACTAATGCTAATGATTCGTTCATTTACTGGTGCGATTGCAAATGCACGAACTACTCTATCAATTTTAGCAAGTGTTGACTTGTCTTTTAATGTATATACCTTAGGGATACTAGTTTCTTCAAACCCTATTTTCTTTGCCCAAACTAATGGGTCTAAAGAAAATTGTTTAATAAATTCTTCTTGAGTTTTAGTTACATCAAGTGCCGAATAACGCTTAGTTCCTAAAGTATTAGCAACTATATCTTTGAACCAACTGTTTGCAGCACGAGTGCGACTCATGTATGGTACAAGGGTATCTTTACCAGCAATTCCAGTATTACCTGATAAAATTGCCGTAAAACGTTCACCATTTCTAAAGTATGTTAGAGCATCATCAGCGTTGCGAACATCGGCTTTAGCCAAATCATTAACTACATTAATATTGATTTCGGGAAATCTATCTTGTAAACGATTAAGGGCTTGAGCCTTAGTTGGTAAATCTCCATTACGGAATGTTTCAATTAACTTTCCTGCTTCGTCCCAATAATTGCGAACCTTAACCCTTGTAAACGCTTGCTCAAGAGGAATAGTGCCTTCGCCAACTTTGATAAATCCATATTTGGCAACCATTAGTCCACGATTTATTTTACCACCAATAATTAATGGGTCAAGAGCAAAAGTTACAGTAAAATCAATTGGTGCAGAGATAGCACTAAATAATGCTCTTGCTTTTCCATCACCTAAAACTGCTTGCTCATACTCGTGAGGTAATAATGAAATTATTGCACGGGCAGCATCACGTCCAGGACTTAGTTTAGATTTTTCAAATCTTGCTACAGCATTAGAAACTTCTTTAAGTGCTGCTTCGTCGCCACTTACATAACGATTGATTAAATCTAAAACTCCAGGGTTATCTTGATATTGCTCAAAATTCTCAATTAAGTCTTCTTTAGAAGCAAGTAATCTACCAACATATGAAGCAGCGGGAGTTAAATCTTTATTAAACTCAGCAACTGCTTTTTCGTCAAATACTCTATTTGGTGCAGCAGCCTGCTCCCAATATTTTCTCCATGTTGTAGAATCATCTGTTGGAAGAGCATCTTCTCCGCCAGGAAGTAATTCTTTAAATCCTTCTACAGTATATCTAAGTTGGGCTTTAATTGCGTTCTCACCCTCAGCAGCCGCTAAACTAGCAGCCATATAAGGTTGCTTAATTAACTTCTCTTGAGGGCGTACTAAAAGTTCTAGTCCCTTTTCAACTTTAGTAGCAGTCTTGCCACCAACTTCAGTCTCTGTAAATTCATTGTATAAACCTTTTACGCCACCAACAACCGCTTTACGAGCAGCCTCAAGTCCACCCAATGGACTAAATGTTGAAAGATTCTTAACGGCATCAATTGCTGTAGTTCCGCCACCATACCAAACAGCGCTCTTAACAGAGGATAGAATATTTCCTAAAAAACTTTTATCTTCTTTAGCATACTTTGGACTATAGATTGATGTCAGAGCATCACGAGTAACCTTGTCCATAGCCTGAAACTTTTTATAAGCATCTGCTTGGGAAAGTGATGTTAATTCATTGTGCTTGTTGCGTAGTTCAACCATTGCAGCAAGTTGATTAACTTCATTCTTTGGAAGAGCCTTCTGGGCAACAGCAGTTGCTATACCAGGAGAAGACTCAGCAATTTTAGTTAACGGTTTGTCCTTCTCGGCCATTAAAGACCTCGTGAGGCAACAAAGTTATAAAGGTCTTGTACTTCTCCCGTAGGGTCAATATCAATCATTGACGCAAGAACCTCAGACAATGAACGTTCACGAGGTAAGTTAAGTGCTTCACTTCCTGGGCCTGCACCAAAATCCATACCAGCAGTTAATGGTTCATCTGCTCTCTCGGTAGGGGCAGTTAAAGGTGTAATAGGTGGCATCATAGCAGCAAGAGGATTTGCATTTGATGAAGAAGGTTTATTTGGTCCAGCCATTGGCGCACTTTGTTGTTGTGCCATAGTTGTCTGTCCTTCACCATATGGAAGGCCTGAAATGTAACGTGCAGGTTGTGTTCCTGATTGTCCCGCTCCACCAGTTGCTGATACATTTGCAGGATTGTTCTGTGGTGCAGTTGGGCGGTACCCGCCTCTGTTCTCTGCCATAGTTCCTCCTACTTAATTTTTCTAGGTTGTTCTTTTGATATATATGGACCTGCTGTAAATGCTGTAAGTTTAGATGCAATTTCCATTGCTTCGTATGCATCTGCTCCAGCATATAGAGCGCCTAGTGCGTATGTAGCACCAGAGCCTGCAGCGTATACTCCATCTGCAGATTTGCTTATTGATAACTCTTGGTCGACATCAAATATCTCTCCACCAACAGCCATAATAAATTGAAATCTATTTTCTTTTGTATCTTCTTCAAAGTTATAACCATTCTCTGCCATACACTTACGCAAAGAAGGCATAGCCTTCACAATCATAAAATGATATAAATCTTCTCTGTCTTGCTTAGTTGGAACTGGTGGTTCCCAGATATGTTGTGCAATATCGCAAGGAAGTGTTTCTCCAGAACCAGCAATTAAAAACATTCCATTCTCAGAAATCTTCTTAACTTCAGGATGAGAATAAATTCTACCATCAGCATCAGTAGTCTGACTGTCAGCAACTATGAAACAGCGGTCTTTATGTTCTATTCCTATAATCGTTGTCATTGTCCCCTACTTAGTTGTTAGGCCTTAGTTACTACTCTTCCGCCTGCTTTTCCACTTGCGGTTAAACTTGAAAGAATTGTTTGAATATCTGGTGGTGCAGTTGGTGCAGTCATTGGTTCACCTTGAGGAGGACCTCCTACTGGTGCGCCAGCGGGAGCAGGGGACGTTTGCTCAACCATAGTGCTAGGGGCCTCAGCAGGAGGAACTTGTTGCTGTGGAGCAAAGGTAGCCTCAATAGCATCTTCCAATGCTTGTCCCTTTTGGCGTGCTTTGATTACGGCAGCAATCTTTCTTACGACTTCAGAAGCATCCTGTCCCTGCGTAGCCATCTGTGGTATTGCTTGTGTATAAGCGGTTAGAGAACCTAGTAATGCTGCTCTCATATCTTCAATTTCAATTTTCTCAAGTTCCTGTGTTACGTTAACAGTAAATGGCAACTCACGCATAGCCATATCCTTAGAGATTAACTTGCCTCCAAGAGCCTGTAGCATAAAGATAAGACCTTGGGCTGGGTTAAGACCAGCAAGCATTCCGTAACGGACATCTGCTGAGTAATCGTTTTTGATGTCTTTAGTTGGCTTGTATGTGATTTCATATGGTGAACCTGAATCTACACCACGAATAGTTTTTTCTTCTGGGAAGATTGTTTCATCAATTTCAAAACAGATACCAATAACATCACGTAGTGCTGCTGCAAAGATTGCTTGGGCTGATTTAACCTGTGTATCAAATGCTCCCATAAGAGCCTGTACACCTTGACCAGTAACGATAGATGCATCAATGTTTCCAGTACGTCCTTCTGGATAACGAGCACCAACTCTAAGTTCTTGGTTAAGTAAATTCTGTTCTGTAAATGCGCCTTGTGGTAGTGTAAGTTCCACACGTCGAACACCCGCTGGGTTGGCAGTACGGATAACCGCATCGCCACCCAACTGGAGTTCTTGTACATCTTGTGGAAGTACAATTGGTGCCTGTACTGATTTCTCCGCTGCTTCCATTGCCAATAAGGCGAAACGGTTGCGGAGTAATTGAATTCCAAGTACATCATCAAACTGTCCACGTAGGTCACCATCAATAGATGGTTTACGTGCTACAACTATCATCATCTTACCAAGAGGATTCTTGGCTTGTGATAAAATTAAATTATCTTTTGCTGGAACATATACAACTGATTGGTCTTTATCGTAGTAGCGAATAATTTCTACTTGACCATTTAGGTCTTGCTTATATCCCATTCCGCCAAGTAGTATGTTGTCATACTCTGGGAATTGTGCTACTAACTCGCCAAGTGTCATTGTATAGCGTTTTGCAAATGCTACACATCGTCCATAACGGTCAAACTCTGGATACGCACCAATTGGGTTCTCTATGCGGATACGAGGAAGTTTTGCCTCATCATCTAACTCTATAACAAATGGAACGAAGCCGTAGGTTATATACCAGTCTGCTCCTGAGTACATTTGGACTGAGAGGTCTGAGTGCGAAAAATAATTACTAGCAATACGAGTACGCTTATCGGCAAAAGTACGAGCACGGTCACTGACCTGATTAGCGGCTGAGCAGTTAACCGCTGGAAGAGGCGCCATAACCTCCGAAAGGTCCCTGGCAACGATATCAATAAAATTTGCAACGACATTAGCATCTACACCATCTGGAAAGAAGTCAGGATAGACTTCGGCAATTTTTCCTTTACGAACAGCAAGAACGTCAAGATTACGGGCATCTCTTTCGCTGTTTCGATAACGTAACGATTGTACTCGTGCCGATATCTGTTCAATTGTTAATGCCATTAGTTTCCTATCCGTAAGTTTCTTGCCATTGCTCTGCAAAGGCTTCGTCTAAATTAAGTGAACCTCTATTGGACTTTTGCGCCCTAGTAGCCCATCTGTTATTCTGGTATTGACCAATCCTGCTTGATGTTTGCATAAGTTCTCTACAACGGATAACGGCAAACCATAAGGCCATTACACAGTCGGTAGGGTTCTTAGTATCAGGCTTCCAAATAATAAGTTGCTGTACTAAAGACTTAAGACCCTCAGAGCCTTCATTAGAAGGTAACTCTATTAGGTTGTTATCTTGGAATCTACCATCCCTGGCTGAGCCGAAAAGGCTTGCCATAGATGCTACACCAAATCCAACATCCCATTTGTTTTTGCCAGTAAAGTGTGAGTTAAGTTGACATCCATAGGATGCTAGGTAATCACGCAACTCTGTATCCATAGCATAGTACTTCTGGTGGGCGTTAATTTCAACCCTAAACTCTTGTGGCTTAAATCTTTCCACCCACTCTTTAATAAGAGCGTTTTCCTTCTGTGGGGAAGGGTCAACCATATTGACGCAATCCAAAACGTAAATTTTTCCATCTGCACGATTATAAGATACTGCTACGAAAGCAGAACGTCCCGTTACCGCAGGGTCAAAGCCAATAATGGTATAGGTTGAATCTATGTTCTTGGGATGTCCCGCCGTGTCTTTTCTAAGCGGTCCACGCTTTCGCATACCGTTAACACATCCTGCAACAATTGTTGGCGAGAAGATGGAGTCGGATTGGACGTCTTCTTGTTGGTAGACCATAGCCCAGACTGACGGAGCCACTTCAGACCGCCTTGTAAAAAGCGAAGGTCCATCCCATTTGGGATATAGTCCTTGCTCATTAGATTCGTCCTTGTCTCCTTCTGCCCTGTCTGTCCAAGGCCAAAGTGTTTTCCAGTTCTTTGGGTTCTCATCAAATTCTAATACTGATGGCATAGCCATATATGTAAATGGAGATTTGCCACCTGTCCATTGGTCGCCATCTCGAATCATCTTATATAAATCTATAGGTGCGACACGGGTTCCTACAATAAGCAGTTTACCGTGCCGCCCTAGGCGGGTGATAACTTCTTTTTGAAGCCATTCAATTTGCTTCTCCCACTCATGGGCATTTGCGTTCATCACCACATCGTCAAGGATAATCAGGTCAGCACGAGCACCATAAATCTGTGACCCGAATCCTAATGCTTGAACAGTTGGGTCCTTCTCACCTGAGTCACGTCCTGCGCCCAAGTAAATCATGTCGGCTGACCAGGTTGGTGAATCTGCTTTGTAGCCACCGTTAGGTCCAAAGGACACCTGGAGTTTGGTCCAGTTAGGATGACTTAATCTTGTCTTAATTGCAGATAGGAACTTACGTGCCATACCTTGCGTCTTTGATACAATAATGATTCTAACGTTAGGGTCTACTGCTAAACGGTAGGTAACGTAGTTGATTGTAAGTACTGTTGACTTAGCATGCTCTGGCGGTACGTTAATAAGTACACGATTGGTAGCAGCCTTTTCATAGGTCATAGCAGGGTGTAGGAATCTTGGTTCCTTACCCTCAATTAAATCTACCCATGATAGGTGATGGTCAAAAAGTTTAGTCTCTAGGAATTGCTCTGAGAACTCCTCAAAGGTTATATCCTTAAGATTGGCTAGGTCTGATTTGACACCTTTGCCAGATAGGCGAGCCTTGTCGGCTTTATCCTTAAAGTCAGGGTCTGCCATTGACCATTGGCGGAAGGTAACATCGTTCCTACCCACAGCCTTCATAGCATCTACTACGGTAGAGCCTTGGGCTAGTAATTCTAAGACCTGCTTCTGGGCGGCATCCTTAGGGATGTTTTGTACCCCTGGCTTACGACCCAAGATTGCCCCCAATAACGCTTATTTAACGGTACCCATAAACGGGCAGACTATCCCCAATATAATTATAAATTATAATATTATATATAGGAGGAGCGGAGTCTTAAACGGAGCGACTCCGTATATTATATATATACTATAGATAACCTGTTCAAAGTACTAAAACCGAACAGATAGGTAATAATTACGCTCATTCTGAGCGTATAATCTATATATATCCCCCCTATTATATAACAGAAATTTATAGGTAGACAGTACAGTACCACACCGAGCCTCAGTTAATAACCTCTGGGTCAAAATCACACACTCTCTATTGTGGTGTGTAGGTATTGCAGGCAAAGACTAAGGCTAATAGTGGTGATTAGACTATCCAATAAACATATTTTAGGGGGGTATAAAGATAAATATAAATACAAAAGCAAAGACAAGATTAAAGGACTAAAGACTTTTATTAGATTAAAAACAAAAGACAAAAGATAAAGGACTAAAGACAATTTAACCCAACACAAACCTTTTGCCGACACGCCCGACCTCGTTGCTCAGGTAATTCTCAGGAAACTATCAGCAACCTAACTGCGCCAAATCGAACAGGTGTTCGAATAATCGGTGTGATGTACCTAACAAAAAAACTTTGAGAAATATCCCAAATAGCCTTGCCTTATGTCTGCCAAAATGAGAGGATTATCCAGTAATCAAATAGATTACGAAGTGTATTAAATTAATACACTAAATGTCCGAAGGGTAAAACCAAATGAAAACAGCACCAAAAGCAAAAGCACCAAAAGCAAGCGCAACAATCTCAAATGTTGTTGTTGACGCTTATTCTAAGTTAATCAACTTAGAAGGCGAGCAAGGATTTATTGCCCTATGCGTAAAACGCCTAAAGGCAAACACCTCAAGCGTGAGAGATATCCAAGCCAGCATTGAGAAGGCAAACGGAACAGCACCAACAATTAGGGCAAGCCATGTCCAGTATTTTATCACCATGCAGGAGATATTGGATAAGACAGCAGGTGCAAAATCGGTATCAATCTCCGAATTGATTAAGATGGCGCAACGCCTACAAACTGCCGTTGGCAAATCCGAGGTTGAGGCAACATTGGAGAAGGTTGCCGACTATGCCCAACTAGCCAGCGAAACCCCAACGCTACAAAAAACCCGTGAACGCAAAAATGCTAAAGCAACGCCAGCACCAGCCAGCGTTGAGAATATCTTTAGCAAAACAGTTAGCGACTTAAAAGCCCTAAAGGGTAATGGCTCATGGGATGCAATCAAGACTAGCGACCTGCAAACCCTTGCAACCCTTAACGAATTATTAAAGGTAATCGCAAGAAACTCAGCACCAGCCAAAACCAAGTAAAAAAAACCAAGATAGCCCCCGAGAAATCGGGGGTTATTTTTTGCCCAAAAACGACACGCCCGAGTGCGTTGTAAAATTTTGCCCAACACAAACTTTTGGGGAGTGCGGGAAGTGTGCGCCTTGACCCAAAAAAATCCGCCAAAACAAACTTTCAGAATTGGCGGGTGGCGTGTGCGCTGATGGGCGGATGGCTGGCGTGGCATGGCTCACAGGCGGATAGGTGTATTAAATTAATACAGATTAAAACCCGAATATCCTTGACTAGTTGGCAGATGAGAGTATAGTTATCTTATGGAGTTAAAACCGCTTATTGAGTGTATTAAATTAATACAGTTAATATCCGCTAGGTGCTTGACTTCATGGCATAAGAGAGTAAGATTATCTTATGAGGTTAATTACCGATTACAGAGTGTATTAAATTAATACACTTACCGAGAGAGAGGATAGGTCATGAACACAGCAGAGTTAATCAACTCTATTGATGAGGTTGCTGAACTAACTAAGCAACTGCTTCATGATGAGATAGAACGCAATAAGCAAGAGCAAGCAAATCGTAATCGCCCGAACTACGATTATCTAAGGGCTATGGGGTTGCTATCATGAGTGGCGACGATATAGCATTAGACTTTATGAGTGAGGATGAGGTTGCCGAGATACTCGCCACCGAGGAGTTATTAGAGGTTGATATGGATACCTTCGACGAGTACGATGACTTGCTTATGGATGCTGAGTTGGACTCGGACACCAACTAACGGCTGGATAGCCCACGCTGGTGCGTGTGTACATAGGTTCGATTCCTATGGTGGGCACTAGTGTATTAAATTAATACACTTAACTAACGAAAGGTAATCATGTACATAGAGATAACAGACACGATAGCAATAGTAATTGCGCTAAGTGTAAGCACTACACTAGTCATCACTACCGCTATCAAAAATGCTAAACTAACTCGCAAGTTGCGTGAGTTAAGTGTCAAGTAGAGAGGTAGACTTCGCCAATGATGTTATCCTTGCGTTATCTAGGGATGAACTAGAAACTATACGGGAAGCATTACGGCAATTCTCTATAAATAATAATCGGCATGGGTTTGAGGCTCGTGCTAAGCATGCCGATACTTTACGGGATAAAATTGTAAACATTATCCTAGATAGTGTTCAGCGTAGACTTGACAAGTCTAAGGAACTAGTGTAAATTAGTTCATGTAAGTCAGTAAGCCTAGTGTATTAAATTAATACATTAGATTTCAAGAGAGGATAGGTTATGGATACTATTGATGAAGTAGAAGTCAAGCAGAGTTGTATTGCTTGCGATACTGAATTAGATAGTAATAGTATATTCGCAACTGCTAGCGGTGATACTGTCTGCGAGAGTTGTATGGTTCTATGCGAGAGTTGCGAGGATATACTAACTGTTGATGATGACTACAATTCTGTCGAAGGACAGACTTGGTGCGAAACTTGTACCAATAATAATGCTCATTGGTGCGACCTGTGTGATAGTTATTTTACAGGTTATACCTATGGCACAGATGATAGTAGTGAAGTTATGTGTGAGAGGTGTTATGAGAATAATACCACTTACTGCGAGGATTGTGATGCTACCTATCTAAATGGTTGTGAGTATAACCATGACGAGGATAATGACACTCGATTAGTTCATGATTATTCATACAGACCTGACCCTAAGTTCCATAGTGCCGAGGATGAGAATACTAGGCTATACTTTGGTATAGAAGTTGAGACAGAAGTCCGAGGTGGAAGTTATGAAAACCGCAGATATGCAGCCGAGTATGCGGTTAGATTAGAGCAAGAGGGATTAGCCTATCTAAAATCTGATGGCTCACTAGAGTGCGGGTTTGAGATAGTATCGCATCCAATGACTCACAATTATTTCATGAACAAGGCTAGTGTGCTATGGAATACCATAGGTACTCTTAAGTCTGACTATGATATGATGGCGTGGGGTACAAAGACTTGCGGTTTGCATATCCATATATCTCGTGCTGGGTTTAATGGTGGTTCGCATCAGCATAGATTCCTGCAATTAGTCTATAATAACAAAGACTTTTATGAGGTACTTGCTGGTAGGTCATCTAGTCATTGGGCTAAGTTTAATGATAACATTGACCCTGATACTGGGCAGAAATCCCTTAAGCATAAGTTCCAGCGAGGTGGTAGCGACAGATACTCTGCCGTTAATACCAATAATAGACAAACACTAGAGATGCGTATCTTTAGAGGTAGTCTAAACACTAGGTTCATCAAGTCCTGTATTGACTTAGCGCATGCCAGCGTTGAGTTTACAAGAGTGATGAGTGTTCCCGAAGTACGCAACCACAAGTTAGACTGTATTAATTTAATACAGTATATCCGAGAGAGAGCAGAGTTATATCCTTCTCTTAATCAAAGATTAAATGCAATGTCCAATGTAATAGAAAAAATAGAGAGGAAAGAATATGTGCCTACTGGTAGTAAGTTCTCCGAATAGTACACCTAAGCGCAAAGACTTAGAGTGTGCTTCATGTAATAATCCGCATGGCTTTGGCTATGCAGTAATTGCTGGTAATAAAATTATTACTGGCAAGGGTATGTCTGCTAAGAAAATCATCAAAGAGTTCCTAGCGGTGCGTAAGCAATACCCAAATAGTTATGCTATGTATCATGCTAGATTTGCTACGCATGGTGTTAAGAATGATGAGAATTGTCATCCGTTCAAGGTGGATGGTAGCGACCTTACATACTTAGCGCACAATGGCATACTAGATGTACATATCGAGCCTACTGACAAGCGTAGCGATACTCGCATATTTGCCGAGGATATCCTGCCGTCAATGGGTGGCATTACAGCATTAGATAATCCTAATCTGTACGGCATGATAGAGAAGTGGTCTACGGGTAGCAAGATTGCTGTGTTTACCTTAGACCCGAGGGCTGAGTATGACTGCTATATTATCAACGAGGACTTAGGTCATTGGGATAATGACGGCAACTGGTGGTCTAATGACGGCTACAAACCTAGTACTTGGACTAACCTATTCAAGAAGGGTCAAGACTATTATGACTTAGACGATATTACTGGCGATGAAGAAAACTTTGCTTGCTGGAGTTGCGGTCTGACAATGCTAGAGGATAGTGATACATACTATTGCTACGCTTGTGCTACCTGCTTCGACTGTGGCATGGTTCAAGATGCTGGTTGCATGTGCTGGACTCCTGAGAGGGATGCGTCAGCCCGACACAAACAATTAACGGGGGTATACAATGGACAATATGACTTTGGCTTCTAAAGAGGAAGTCAGAAAAGTAATTGTAGAGTTAATCTCTATTGCTAATTTGCATGATGAGAGAGATGATGCTATAATTGCAGAAGCAAGACTACTATTGCAAAAGTTGCAGTAGTGTATTAAATTAATACAGGGAGGATAGCATGAAGTTAAAAGTACATGACCCTAGCGGTGATGTGATAGCAGAGGTGTATGATTATGCTGCTGGCGCATTACTGATGAGCCTATATGGAGATGGGTCTCATATTTCATATAGAGGTAAAGCATTATGGCGTGAAGGCATAGATGGTGAAGGTGCCGAAAGTTATGATACAACAAGTATGACAATAGATAGCAGACTAATAGAGATGGGAGTACAAGTTGACGGCTGAAGTGACTCGTGAGGAAATACTAAATAAGTATATGGTTCAATCAAGTGGCATAGAGTCAACTGGCTGGACTAAGCATATTAGATTACATACTGGCGAGATTAATGGCGAGTATACTGGTAGACTTTATTGGGATTCTAATGATGGCTACAGGATGATGTGGGATAATGATAGGATGCCCAAAGAAGCGTACAGACCTGAGTTTGAATATGTACTTGATTGTATAACGGAAGGGAACAAGTAATGGAATCCATAGATGAAGTATTGTGGGAAGCAAAAGTTAGAAAGATGGATGTTGGCGATATGGGTGATGAGGAAATCAAAGCCTTGCAATTAGAACTAACAAATGCTGTAAGAAGAATTACATGGGATTATGGAGTGCATAACTAACTGTATTAAATTAATACACTAAGGAGGATAGTGTGAGTGAACCAATGTACTTACAAGGTGATGACTACGCCTTAAATGGAACAGAGGATGACATAGATGAAAATGATACTGGATTACCCGACAGAATGTGGGAGGATGAGGAATGATTAATGGCAACTGTACGGGAGACAGTAATCCCGACTGGTGGTTTCCTGAAGTTCCAATAGGTAGAAGCAACCCTGAAAACATTAAAAGAGTTGCGTCTCAGATAAACTATGCGCTACAATTATGTGCTACCTGTCCTGTCAAACAAGCATGTTTAGAGGAAGGTATGAAGATGGAGAAAATGCCATCAGGTAAAACTGGTTGGGGTAATCTACCATTTGGAATATGGGGTGGAACTATGGCTGCTGAGAGATTAGCATCTATGGGTATAAAACCTAGCACCTCTAGGAGTAGTGCTTCTTACCAAGCATACAAATTATACAGTCTAACAAAAGACCTAATAAGGCGGTGAACCATGAAGAAATTATTGCTATTATTCATAGGAATATTTTCTCTTGCTGGAGTAACGAGAGTAGAAACATTACCACAACCAAGAGAGTGGACAGTCAATGATAGTAAACTATATGCAAGAGAATCTTTGCTTGCATGGCAACATAATCAATGGCTGTGCCTTGATAAATTGTGGACCAAAGAATCCAACTGGAGGCACGAAGCCTACAACAAGCAACCAGTATATCAAAAGGGTGAGGCACTATATGCGGGAGGAATCCCACAGATTCTCGGGCTTTCGCCCGACACAAACCCAACTGAGCAAATTGATAGAGGATTGGATTATATAATCTATCGATATTCAACGCCATGCAAAGCATGGAAGTTTTGGCAAAAGAATGGATGGTACTAGTGGCGTCGTATGACTATCTGTGCCCTTTTGGAAATGAGATGATAACTATTGAACGTGGTATGACAGAGGAAGAAGTTATACCAATATGTGAGAACTGTAATACGGAAATGAAGCGGGTGTATCATGCACCACCAGTCAAATTCAACGGGACTGGCTTCTACTCAACAGGAGGATAAATGGACGAATCAAAAGAAGATGCACAACTAAGAGAAGAGTTGATTGCAAGCATTATGCATTCAATAAGTATAATTAATTCTAATATCGAGGAGTTAAAAAAAGATGACAAAGAACTCTAACTGGGACTTAGACTTGCGTGATGGTGAGTTAGGCGAGAGTAAACTTGCTGACCTGTTGCGTATGGATACAGTAGAAGTTAAGACAGATAGACGCTGGATAGAGACAGGTAATTTATTTATAGAGGAGTCTTGTTTCTATCAGGGAAGTGGACAATGGGAGCCGTCTGGACTAGCAGTAAGCAGGGCTACTCATTGGGCTTTCATACTTGATAACAATGTAATTATTACGCCAATAGACCATCTAATTAATGTGGTTAGAGACTATGGTAGACCTATTGAGAATAAGCAACCACCTAATCAATCTAAGGGGCATCTTATTACACCAGCACAGTTAATTAATTATAAGAGAGTTAAGAACGAAGAGTTTGATAGGGCTGGGGAAGCGTATAAAAATTATATGGAACAGGAGTATCCAATCTGATTGAGAAAGTATTAATTATCTTCAAACCCATCGTTGTTCCCATCCTCGTCATGATGCTCATGCTCTACGGCTGGATTCTCTTCTTCGGTATCTTGGACCTTTTCTTCAGAGTCCTCATCTAACCAAGGTCTGAATCCACCAACTCTATTAATAAGTTTTTTAATGGCACGATTGTGACGCATGCGAGCAGCATCCTCACTACCTAAATTCATCTCGGTAGCGATGGTGTTGTAGTCAAAAGACTCGGCGTATTTATGAAACAGTACAGTCCTATCCTCTGTGCTGAGTTTATGATACGCCTTGTCTATTTCAATCATCATAACCATCATATTACCGCCCTCAGCAGGGGCTGGAGGCTTGCCAGGACCACCAAGATTTAACTTCTGAGTAATGCCTATATCCCCACGAATTACAGCAGGTAGCAAGGCTTCAATCATAACTGCATCATAATAAAATACATCTGATGTTTCATAGCCAATAGACTTTGCTTTCCATCGTTGACAGTAATCTAATGCATCATTACGAAGTGAACGATAGATTAAATTCTTAGCATCTTTCTTGCCAATGGCTTCCCATTCTTTTAACTTATTGGGATGCTCAACGAACCATTGATATAGTGATTGCCTGATGTCATCAAGTTCAACCATATCATATTTTCTATGGTACTCAGCAGAGACTGCTTGAACAATATAATCCCACTTCTCTATGGTAGACCAGTCCATATCTACCACCTCCAAGTTTTACCTTCAACAGTAAATGACCTATTCACAATAGGTACTAACTGTGGTACTACTGTCTTGCCATCAACGTGAAGGATACCAAAGCCTTGTTGCCACGTAAACAATCCAGCCTTAATATATTTTGCACTATTATAATTCATTAAGTTGCCTAGTTCTAATCCCCAAACAGTCTTAGGTTTACCACCACGATACGTTTGAGTATGATGAGTCAAACCCATACGATGCGTGTGCCCACAGACTACTGACATACCTGAGCGTTTTGCTAAGCCCAATGCAGTAGCGCCAGCAGTAGGTTGTACGTTGCCTTCATCACCATGCATTAATAACCAACCAGGAGCCAGTTCATATGGGTCTTTATGGTATTTAATTTCTAGTTCATCAAGACCCAAGAAGTTTTCTAACTGCAACTCAGGCAAGCCAAGTAATCCTGGCGCTCTCATAGCAACTGTATTAAATAATCTATCTGTATGATTACTTCTAATCATATGTTCAACAGTTAAGTCATAAAGAACTTGACGAGTTAAATCTCTATCACGTCCAATAGAACGCTCAAATTCTAACTCAGTTCCCTTACTCCATTTCGATATAGTCTGCATATCCATTTCATCACCACAGGATACGACAGTATCAGGTTGGTAAGCCTTAATAAATTTAGCCACAGCCTTGACTGCTTCTACATCGTGGTACGGTACCTGCAGGTCTGAAATACAGACTATAGTTTTCATTTCTTTTTGGCTCGTCTCTTATTCTCTAAGCCTACATTTTTCTTTTTGGATAGAACTCTTAGGTTAGATATCTTATCATTACCTTTGCGACCACCATTATCTTTATGGTCTACTTCTTGATTGCGCTTTAACTTCTTACCAGTAGCCTTCTTATAATCTAAACGGGCTTTGTTGGTAGATGTAGTTTCAGTAGTGCCATCTTTTTTCTTACGCTTGATAACGTAGATTGGGCGACCACCGTTTTGCTTACTGCCTTTATAAGGTCCAAATATTTTCACTTGTCCCATTCTCCTCTCAGTACTAGCAATCCTATGATTGCATAGTTTGCCATATCTTTGAATGAATCCTCAATAGACTCGTACTTTGGATTCTTTCCGCTATCAACTAAGTTATTTATACGTGCTAACTTGTCGTGCATACGAACCCTGAGTCCATTAATAGCACCGCCAGGGGCATCAGCGATATTTCTTGGTCCGTAATCTTTATGTTTAGATAAAAGTAAATCTAATAGTTCTTGGAAGGTTCTTGCAACGGCTGACTCAAAAGAGGCACCGTTATTGTTAATATTAATGACTTCCCCTCCATCTGTTTCTTGGTTATATGGAAACCTTGCTTTTCCAAGTGGGTTATAATCTGCCATATTTCATCACTCTCCATCTTCTTCATTGTTGTTGGTCTCTTCTTCTAATAATCTGGCTAGGTCATCTTCGAGGTTTATCATATGCTCATGCACTATCATATCTTCTATGAAGTGTTTCATCTGCCCAGGATTTTTTTCTGCTGCATAAAGCGTAGCATATGTGGACTGAACAATTCCCTTAACTTCCTCAGGATTATCAGCATAACCATAAATGCATCTGAGTAAGGAACCTATCATCAATGTATACCCATTAGGTAGTATTAACTTAGGGTCAAATACTTCTTCGCCAGCATCATCTAATAGATGGTCTGTTGCTTCAAATATATTATCAAACTCTTGACCGCAAAGTTTGCATTTGGGTATCTTCTTAAATTTCATTTAGTCCCATTCTTTCTCGAATATATTGGGAGCCGTATTTGACGTAGCAAGAGTTGACGTCTTCTTCGTCTGGCATTTGCACGACTGTGACTGGCAACTCACGGGCGAGACTAGCAGCAAATTCTTTTCCTGGCTGGTCCCCATCTGCGAATACAAAAACTCTCTCAAAGTCGGCAAGTAATCTAGTGTAGTGTTTCTTCCAAGAGTTAGCACCAGGAACACCAATGCAAGGTATACCAACACAGGCAGACAAAGTAATAGTATCCAACTCACCTTCACATATTCCAATCCAATCCCCCGCTCTATCGATATCTAATACGTTATACATTTTGGTTTCCATACCTGTCATTCCCATGTACTTAGGTTCAACAGCAGGATGAAGGCTGCGAAAACGCAAATCGACAACACCAGTCTTGGTAATATACGGTATGGATAATCGTCCTTTGAATGCTTCATGTCCAACCTCAGGCTCCTCTACTACGCCGAATCGAGCCAGCCGTGCTGCTTCCCTTGTTATGCCCCTGCTTGCTAGGTAATCTTCTGCCTGATAGATGTTTGCTGCGTATTTGGCTGTTGCCAAGCCCAGCAATTCCTTCTGCGAATGACCTTGCTTCATGTATGCTAACCCTCTCCTGCTTTGCTATAATCTGTAAACTATTCCCCTGCATCCCACACGCAAAACAATTAAATATATTTTCTTTGGTATTAAAACTAGCCGAACTATGAGTGTCATCATGGAACGGGCACTTGATATTTACTTGTCCTGTAGTTCTATTCATCTTGGCACCATAATGCCGTAAGACTTCAACTATATCTGGTAAGTCATCCGTCAAATACATCGCCCAACCTTAATACTAAATAAGAATCTGCTATTGATTTTCCTCGTGCTTTGATAATAACCGCAGGTAAGATGGATGCTCTTTCGATATCTCTTGCTTGCGAATAATGTGTTGCTTCAATTTGAGCCTCTTTGGTCCAACCAGATAAGTCAATGCGACCTGATTGACCTGGCGCTTTGGCTTCAATGACTCCAATGTGTCCGAGGAAGTCTTTGCGGACAACAACGTCTCCCTCATCTCTTGCACCTGTTCTTGCAAGTCTCTCACTATCAAGTCCAATTCGTCTAAAATAATCTCGTAAGTCGGTTTCAAAGTTTGCTCCTCTAGCCTTATGGCTTTTCCTAGTTGTCATGAATTTTCTGGAATGTCTTCTACATACATGTACTCTGGATTAAATGCTAACCAAGTCATAAGAGTTCCTCCAGCATCTGCTCTACCGTAGCGATTCTTGACTGACGCCACGCCAAGCGATGTGCCCACCGTACCGAGTGTACATATGAGAGCAGGAAGTTGCGAGACCTTACCTTGTATTGCGCTTCTTGGCTGACAAGGATTCCCAGGAACTGCTTCAGAAG
>Ga0315903_10002351_pt1 | contig 27927 bp, 26 predicted proteins | sample LakEriMetagenome_7_FD_203524 | JGI IMG/M metagenome (GOLD analysis project Ga0315903, IMG submission 203524) | Freshwater fungal communities from buoy surface, Lake Erie, Ohio, United States - Buoy 2 MA119 | ecosystem: Environmental > Aquatic > Freshwater > Lake | place: USA: Lake Erie, Ohio... | reverse complement strand
GGCAAAACAATAGTTACCCCATTTTTTAATGCAGTTGTACATATAAAAAGAACAGCTGAGAATGAAAACTCCGGAGTGTTTTACTTTAAATTCTTAGACAAAAAGACGGTGGTTGACGAGATAACAAACAAACTTCAAATTTTGCCTATAGACCCAAAAACTCAAACCATTGGGTTAGTGTACAAGGACAGGAACCCAAATCGTGCACAAGAGATTGTATCGACAGTGGCTAGTGAGTTTGTGAAGTATGATGTAGAGCGAAAGAGTGAGAGCATCTTGGGGATAATTAGTTTTATCAACGCACAGATAGATACATTTGGTACCACCTTTGATAGATATCAAGACTCTGTATCGTTGCTACGATTACAAGAAAATTTTTATGATAAAGGAGAGGATTATTTAGGGAAACTAACTGAAAAATCGATGGAGTATGAGAATCGGTTCAGGGATTTTGATTATGACATTTCTTTATTAAAAACATTTAAAGGTCTGCTTTTGAATAATAAAGAATATTCAAACTTACCTAACCTAGCCTTTAAGCAAACTTCGTTAATGTTTGAAGATCAGATTGCAACAATTAACGAGTTACAGAAGAGGCGTAATGATTATCTTTTGGATGCTACACCCCAACACCCTAGCGTAAGAATGCTTGATAAGCAAATCGAAGAATCCAAAATCAGATTAAGTAAGAACATAGATAATTCGTTGGTTGGCTTACAAACTAGCCTAGATTTATTGAAAGCAGAGTATCAAAAGTACATGAATGAAATTTTGCGAACTCCTGATTTGCAAAACAAGTTTGCACGGTTGGATAAGATGGCCGGGATTCGTAGTGACTTCGTTTTGAATTTATATTCACAAAAATCAAATTATTTGATAGCCAGTGCCGGTATTGTGGGTGATTATGTGATTTTGCAAAATGCTATTGTGCCAACCTCGCCCATTTCTCCAAAAGAGAATTTTGTAAAAATTGCGGGTGTATTGGTGGGTATAATATTAGGGTTGCTTTTTGTGGTTATACGTTATCTTCTCCAAAACACCATCAATACGGTTGAAGATGTAGAGCGCAAAACGCAAGCTGCCCTACTTGGGGTTATACCGCGATATAAAGATGATTTGGAGCGCTCACAAATCGTGGTAACACAGGATCCAAAATCTACCATAACGGAGGCGTTTCGATCTATACGCTCCAACCTTCAATTTATTTCGAGTGACCCTGGACCTAAGATTGTAGCCACAACTTCTACTATACCGGGAGAAGGTAAAACATTTGTATCACTAAATATAGCTGCTATCTTAAGCATGCTAAACAAAAAAGTCATCATTCTTGACTTTGATATGAGAAAACCGCGTTTGGATAAAATTTTTGGCATAGAGTCTGGCGCAAAAGGGGTAAGTACAGTGTTGAGTGGACAGACTACAATTGATGAATGTATTCTTGAAGCAGGAGTCCCTAATTTAGATTTTGTGACATCTGGGCCAATCCCACCCAATCCGTCAGAATTAATTTTGTTGCCCAAATTGAAAGAAACACTAGATTATTTGAAAACTAAATATGACTATGTAGTAGTAGATACACCACCTATTGGGTTGGTGACAGATGCATTGGAATTATTGAGTATGGCTGACTATCCTATATATGTACTTAGAGCCTCATATTCAAACAAGAACTTTTTAGCTAACGTCCAACGAATTAGGCAAGACAGTAAAGTTAAAAACCTTTCGGTAGTCTTAAATGACTTTGGTCGTGGCGCTTCCGCCTATGGTTATGGTTACGGAAGTGGCTATGGCTATGGCTATGGCTATGGTTATGGTTATGGTTACGGAGTTTATGGCAAGAAGTATGGAGATGGCTATTATACTCCTGATGAGCCAAAGAAAAAAGAACCATGGATTAAAAAATTGTTTCGTTAGAATATTTTAGCATTATGGCTTTAGAAGGACAATTTCTTCTTATTTTTTTAAGTGTTTTTTTTGTCCTAAGCACCTTTTTTTCGTTTTTGATTAATTGGTTGTTGCTCAGGTTTTCTTTCAATCTTGGTGCAAGACTACAAGACTCCGGAGGGCAGGTGCGTTGGGCCGCAAATGTAAAACCGGCTATAGGAGGCATTTCGTTTTTTATTGTTTTTCTAATTTCGATTTCTGTTCTCGGCACACTTCCTCGCGAGTCGCTTTATTATTTTGATAAGCACTTGGTAGGTATGATAGCTGCTTCTTCACTTGGTTTTTTGTTAGGCTTGGCGGATGATGCCTATAACACTAATCCATTAGCCAAATTTATCCTACAACTTTCTTGTGCTTTTATACTGATTGTTTCTGATGTGTACATACACGTATCCGGCAATCACGCCTTTGATTTTGCTATTACTATGGTTTGGGTAATTGGTATGATGAATTCCATCAATATGTTAGACAACATGGATGGCATCACCACTTCTACATCAATGTCTATAATTGCCGGTGTCATTGCCGTAATCTTGGTAAATGGGAACGCCAATCATTCGATTTATTTGGTGATGTTGGTTGGTGTGTTAGGCGCACTTACCGGGTTTTTGTATTTCAATTGGTATCCATCTAAGATATATATGGGAGATACCGGCAGTCAATTCATAGGTGTTTTTTTAGCTGCTATCAGTATTATGTTCTTTTGGGATTTTAAAAATCAAGACTCTACCGAGTTTTTACAAATTAAACAGTTTATCGTTCCTATGCTCATGTTTATCGTGCCACTAATAGACACCACCACGGTAACTATCCGAAGGTTGATGCGCAAACAATCGCCATTTGTGGGCGGCAAAGATCACATCACTCATCACTTGGTTTATTTGGGACTGAAAGATAAATCAGTAGCCAGCCTATTGTTTTTAGTTTCGTTGATTTCCATTCCATTGTCGCTTGGCTTTGTATTGGGTTGGTGGGAGTGGAACTGGACCTCAACTCTATTAGCCATCGCCTATTTTATTTCCCTATTTCTGTTGATGCAAGTGCTGTACAACATCGGTGCAGAAAAGCAGAAAGAACGCAATTCTGCCATCTAAACCATAACTTTTTGTTGAAAGAATGTTTACGTTTTGTCAACCAAGGTTGACAAAATCGGGTTTAATTTTATGTAACCCAAAACCGTAAACGATGGAACCAACTATAGGCGCAAAATGGCACAAACTTGATGGCACAATTTTTCAAGTTCCTATTGCTGAGGCGCTGGAGCAAGCTTTGATCAATGAACAAGAGTTGGGCCACCAAATTAAAATTTGCATCGGCACAGACAGTCAAGTGCGAGGCGTAGAAACGGTGTTTGCCACTGTCATTGTAGTGTTACGAAAGGGACGTGGAGGGTTTATGTTCATTTGCAACGAAAAGACGAAACAAAAAATGCAGTTGAAAGAACGATTACTCACTGAGGTAGCACGCTCAATAGAAATTGCCTATCATCTCTGCCCGCTTTTCGAAAAGTATGGCACTGAACTTGAAGTTCATGCCGATATTAATACCAATCCTAGATTTGGTTCGAACGTAGCGCTGAGTGAAGCAATGGGTTACATTTTGTCCATGGGCTTCACCTTCAAAGCCAAACCTGAAGCACCTGCCGCTAGTTGCTGTGCGAATCATGTTGTTTAACACACTCTGTTCCGCTATTTTTGTCGAATGATAAACGAAGAACAAAATGGGACGTCAACGGATGAATTCACAATAAAAAAATCAAAACTCAAATGGTCTGTGCTGACGACTTTCGCAGTTTTTTTATCGGTATGTTTTTTTTATAGGAACTTTTTGACTCATCAAAACCCGAGTCAAAAGAAGGCTTTCATCGTCATGAAAAAACGAGTGAACAAGTGTTGAATAAAGACTATACATTCAAAATTCAACAGATGCTTGACAGCCGAATGTCTGTGGCTGAAATATCGCGGGAAACGGGTTTGCGAAAATATGTCATCCGAAAAATCAAAAAAGGGAAACACGAATAGTTGATTGGAATTATGTTGAAAAAACAATTGTAGTATCTACAATACTTGCTGCAATTTTAGCCCGAACAATATGCTACTCTCTCTTTTCGACCAAATCTTAAAACCCGATCTGCCAAAGCAGGAAGATCCTCCTATTCAACAGTATTTTGAAATAGTGGTGAGTGGCGAGAATGTGCCGGTGCGCATATTGTTTGAATCAAGATTTAATAATCGCGCTACAGTAAATAAGAAAGGAATAATTATTCGCATAGCTCAACGTCAGCAAAAAGACGAACAACGCAAACAAATAGATACACTGCTCAAATGGGCTAAAGAAAAATTGGGCGACAAACCGGAATTGCTTGACAGCTTACCGCAGCGTAAATACGTAAACGGTGAGATTTTAAAAGTGGGCGACCATGAGTTTGTATTGTCTATACATTTTCACGACCAATCGAAGTCCACAGCCAAACTGTTTCGAAACAACATTGTGTTGTCTATGGCCAAAGGATTGACTCCCGAGGCAGAAACAAATGCTTACTCGTACCTAATAGCTAAGTGCCTTTGCAAGCATTTTCAACCTATCGTTACCGAACGATTGCATGAGTTGAACAATCGCTATTTCCGCCAACCGCTACATAATATCAAGGTAAAGTATGCTACCAGTTTTTGGGGGCATTGCTCTAATAATGGCAACATTGTCATTTCTGTACGTCTAATGTTTGCTCCTCAAAATATTATTGATTACGTGTATATACACGAGTTAGCCCATTTGGTACACCACGACCATTCTCCCAAATTTTGGAAATTAGTAGAGCAAGTGATGCCTAATTATAAGCAAGCGGAAAAGCATTTGACCGACCATAACTTAAGCTATTATCTCTAGCGAAATTTCCACTTTTTGAATTGAGCATCAAAGTGTTGGATTTGCCATTTTAACCCCTATTTTCGATGTTGAATTAAAGGAATTGTTTTGAGTAAACCACAACATATCATAGTGATTGTTGCAGATAGTCTGCGCTATGATTCAGTATATCATGAAGGAAATCCGGGAGTGCCTTACTTGGAGAATAATGGAATTCAGTTTAATGGTGTGCGCTCAGCAGGTTCTTGGACATTACCGGCCACGTCTAGTTTGTTTACCGGCTTGTTGCCTCACGAGCATGGCGCCACTACCCAAAGTCGTTGGCTTCACGAAAGTAAAACCACACTTGCCGGAGAATTAAAAAAGGCAGGCTACACCACCGTTCAAATCACCGCCAATCCGGTGACAACAGACATTTTTAATGTCAGCAAAGATTTTGACGAAACACACACCGTTTGGAGTTTTGCAGTAAGTAAACACAAATGGTTTTTACGTATGGCGCTTTCGCTCAATCGTCCACGCATAAGACGAATGTTGTTCAAGCCGAAAGATATCATTGTATCAAAACTCAGTGAAGACATTCGCCAAGGAATCACTTGGGCACAAAAAACGGCTAATGACACTTTTGATAAAGCACGTCAAATTTTAGAAGAGAAAACTGCTAAAGGCGAAAAGGTTTTTTTGTTTCTGAATTTGATGGAAACGCATTACCCGTTCCACATTGCCGAAACGTTTGAGTTTTATAGCAAAGATTTGTTTGGTAAAATCAGGGAAGCACGAACTCTTTATCATTTTTTAGGTCAAGACTTTTTGATTAAGGATAATGGATTTATTAAACAAGCCAACTTAGATATCCTTAAAAAGAAACAACAACTGTCGTGGAAATTAATTAGAAATGATGTCAATGATTTTTGCCAAGAGGCGCATCAAGGCAAAGATAATTTGGTGGTGTTTTGTGCTGATCATGGCGACAACTTTGGCGATCAAGATTGGCAGTATCATTTTAGCAATGTAACTGACGGGGGAAATAAAGTGCCATTTTTTTGGCTAGACCATCAACATAAGTCGGCCGAAATAAAAACACATCCGGTAAGTGCAAGATTTATGTTTCAAGATATTTTGCGAGCAGTCAATGTGAAAAATGATGGCCAAACTATGATGGAAGAAACGGCCGAAAACTTACCTATTTTAGAAAGCTATTGGTACAACAACGAGGGCCGCACAATGGAAAAATATAAGCTCAATCAAATGGCTTTTATCGAAAAGAATCAACGATTTGTTTTGAGAGGAGAGCAGTGGATGCAAGCACCTGTAGGAGAAACCGGAGTAAACGAACCTAAGTTTCAATCCGTAGAGAATGGGTTTAATCCGCTAGAAGAATTGAAACTTTCTGCTGACCGCAAAAAATATTTAGACGAACACGTCAAAAACTACAAGGTGTTTTCTGATAAAATAATGAGCAAAAGCAAAAAAACATGAATGCCGAAGAGTTTAGAGATTATTGCTTGGCAAAAAAAGGAGTGACCGAAGGTTTTCCATTTGGCGAAGGCGTGTTGGTGTTTAAGGTGATGGGAAAAATGTTTGCCTTGGCGGCTCTCGACAATCAGCCATTTAGTGTTAATCTAAAAATGAATATTGAATACGTTGAAGAGTATCGCGAAAAATATACTGATATTCACACCGGCTATCACATGAACAAAAAAATGTGGAACACCGTTTATATCGATAACAATTCAATTCCACTTAAAGAAATAAAATGGATGATTGACCATTCTTACCAAGAAGTGGTGAATGGATTAACAAAAAAATTGCGTGAAGAACTAAACAATCTAACTTAATTATGGACTTACTACTTTTGATTTTCTTCTCTTATCAGCTTTATAGTATTGCTCAAAGTAAAGGTGTTTCTGCACGTCCTTATTTATTGAATTTTATTGCGGGAGTTGTGGTGGCAGAGGTTTTGGCGGCTTATGCTATTATCTATTTTATGGGTGGACAAGTCTCATTTTTTGACCCTGAAGTGATTAAAATTAGTATGTACGTTTCTCCATTTTTAATTGCGTTTCAAATTTTTTTATTCATTTTTTTGCGCAAACGTTTACAGAAACAAAAACCGCAAATCGAAGATGATTTTGATGACCGTCCTCAACCACCGGTGAAAGAGAAAAAAGACTTGTCTTATTTCAGATAATCTCCAAGATGTTAGATGCCATCATAGTAGGTCAAGGAATAGCAGGTTCGGTGTTGGCTTGGGAACTACTGCAAGCCAATCAAAATATTTTAGTGATAGATGAATTTGATGAATCGTCTTCATCAAACATTGCTGCGGGAATTACAAATCCGGTTACCGGCAGACGTTTAGTTAAAACATGGATGGCAGATGAATTATTAATTACGTCTGATTTTACTTACCGGAAAATGGAAGAAATTTTTCAAGTAAAGTTTTACTTTGATTTACCGATACTTCGCGTTTTTGATTCTGTAAAATCACAGAATGATTGGAGTGCTCGCGCAGCGCAACAAGAATATTTACCCTATTTAAAAAATGACCAACCTATTTATTTAGACGCTGAAAAAATTAATAATGATTTTGGTACATTCGAAATAAGCGGAGGTCGTCATTTGAATGTGGCCAAGATGATGGCAGCCATGCGGCAATTTTTGAAGGATAAAAAGTCATTGTTGGAAGAGCGATTTTCTATGACGGAATTGAAAGCAGAAAGCAGTTCCGTGTCTTATAAATCTATTCAAGCGAAGCGTATTGTTTTTTGCGAAGGCGCTGCGGCCGCACAAAATCCATTCTTTGCTCACCTGCCTTTCAATTTAGCCAAAGGCGAATGTTTGCAAATCAAAGTAAATGGTTTGGACTTTAAGCAAATGATTAAACACGATGTTTTTTTGCTGCCACAAGAAGAAGACGATGTGTACTATGTGGGTTCAACTAATCATCCAAAATTTGAAACATCACTACCTACCACAGCCGGTTTGCAAGAGTTGGTGGCCGGACTAAAAGGCGTTTTACAATTACCTTATACTATTCTCAAGCATCAAGCTGCCATTCGCCCTACGGTGGCTGATCGCAGGCCTTTTGTGGGATTTTTACACAACAAACCACGCATAGGAATTTTTAATGGATTAGGCACCAAAGGGGTTTCTCTTGCGCCATTTTTTGCACAGCAGTTAGTACAACACATGGTAGAACAAAAATCATTGATGAAAGAGGTTGATATTAATCGGTTTTTAGCATCTTCACCTCCAAATAATTAAGGTATGATTAAAGTAACGGTGAACAATAAAGCCGAATTTGAAATTGATAATCAGCAAGTGAATGGTGCGCCAATAGAGTGGGATATTGTGGAGGTGCGCTACCAAACTTTTCATATTTTAAAGAACAACAAAAGCTATACAGCCACTTTGATTAGTCATAACCCCGAAGAAAAAACAATGGTGGTGAATGTAAACGGCAACGACTACGAAATCGGCATCAAAGACAAATACGATTTGCTTTTACAAAAGCTAGGCATTTCTGCCGGAGCCACCAAAGTGGTGCAACAAATTAAAGCACCAATGCCGGGTTTGATCATTCAGCTTATTGCTGCAGAAGGCGATGAAATAAAGAAAGGCGATTCGTTGCTTATCTTAGAAGCCATGAAAATGGAAAATGTACTTAAATCACCGCGTGACGGAAAGATTAAAAAAGTGCATGTGCAGTTAAAGCAGGCTGTAGAAAAAAATCAATTGTTAATTGATTTTGAATAAACTCGAATAAGTTATTTTACTGGGAAAAACATCTTTGTTTCTATCTCCAAAGGTGATTTTACGGTAGTGGGGTCGGTGATGTAAAGATCAAACTGCGGCCCCACAAACTCATAGCCGTAAGCATTTATGGAGTCAATCATTTGAGTGAAGCCTTGTGATAAATACTTATAGTCACCAAAGATAGAAGCACTAATACAAGTTGTAGACGGGAGGGTGCGTGCTAGAATTTTGCCTTCGGGTTTGACCTTGTTTTCTGCCACTGGAATGGCTGCTTCAAGAATAACTTTATCAGCGGTGTAAGTATAGTAAATGGCCATTGGTGCACCCAACGATTCCATGTTGTTTTTTTGTAGAAAAGGCAATAAAGCGCCATAAAGTTCTGTCAATTTTTTACTTACCTCCTGTGGTGCGCAGGAGTCTAAGAGACTATAAACTTTGATTGGGTTTGTCTCCGTCATTTCTATAGGTGCTAACTTAAAGTTGGTGATTTTGGGCAACTGCTCAACATATTGTTTTAAGTTACTTAGTCCTTTAGATAAGTCGCTCCCCATCATTGACTCGGCAAACAAATTTAACCAACGACCTAAGTAGCCCATTTTGCCGGAATCCGACCAGCGAACCGTGGTTATGCCTTTGTCCTCAGACAAAACGAATTTACTTTCAAATTCAGCAAAATCATTGATAGATAGATTGATAAGAATTAGAGTATCTACTTCTGTATTTTTTATCACCATAGCGCCCGAGCCGCTGTTTTCGCTCGTCCACTTTACTTTGGCTCCTTCGCCTGCGGTTTGATCACCGTAAATGTTGATAATGCTAGGATCGCGTTCCAGCCATGGGCTCCACTTTTCCCAGGCTTTAAAATCTTGCAATTGCGCGTAAACTTGAGCCGCTGAACGATTGATAGTTATGCTTCTATTTACTTCAAAAGTTTGGGGTAAAAAAACAGGAACAATCAAGAATATAAGCACTACTGCAAGCAATACAATTCCAAATATTTTATAGGGTTTCATGGGCCTTCGTTTTTCTATTAGACAAAATGAGTGACGGCTTCGAATTCGTTTTTTACCTCGCTCAAATATTGCTGATGAACAGTTTCGCTCCAGTTAAACTGATTAGCTAAACATTGAGTCACGGTATTTAAGTGTTGTTCGGCAGCCGGTTTCTCAAAAAATATTTTCCCTGTTCTTCGTATAAAATAATCATTCGGATGAACAGCCATTTCGTGGGTCACACAATATTGAACTTCGGCAAGTTCTTCTGTGTGATTATGTCCTTTTTCTTTTAGCGATTTATGAATAGCGAGGAGATCAGCGGTATTTTTACCATAGCGATAAAACCATTGCTCAATAATACTTGAATCAATTTCATAATCTGTGGCTTGGTCCAAGAAATTCTTACGGCTTTGTTGAAACTCAGCTTCGTCCTTAAATTCACCACCACTGATGCTGAAGTTTTTGGTTTTACATTTACGCCATTGTTTACCACTTTTTTTGCCTACTAGGTCTACGATTTTTTCGGCCATTAATCTGTAGCCGGTCAGTTTGCCTCCGGCAATAGAAATCAAACCCGTTTCAGAAATCATTACTTCGTCTTTGCGCGATAATTCAGAAGCAGATTTGCCATCTTCGTGAATGAGCGGACGAAGCCCTGCCCACGTGGATTCAATATCTTCAACTTTTAACTGAACAGTTGGAAACATGATGTTAATGGCTTGCAGTAAATAATCAACATCGTTACGGTCGCAGCGGGGTGAATCAATAGACTGATTGTATACCGTGTCGGTAGTTCCTACATATGTGATGTTGTTTCGCGGAATGGCAAAAATCATTCGACCATCAACCACATCAAAATAAGCAGCTTGTTTCAGCGGAAATTTATGAAATGGAAAAACCAGATGCACTCCTTTGGTGAGTTGCAATCTTTTTCCCTTGAGCGATTGGTTGGTTTTGCGCAGTAAATCAACCCATGGGCCGGCTGCGTTCACTACATGGTTAGCTTTAATGATTATATCATTTCCCGCCATCAAGTCTTTAGCTTTTACGCCTTTCACTTGATTGTTTTCATAAACGAAATCTTCTGCTTCAATATAGTTGAGTAGAGTAGCGCCATTAGCAAATGCGCTTTTCGCCATTTCGATAACCAAGCGCGAGTCGTCAGTTCGATATTCAAAATACAAACCTCCGCCCAAAAGCTTTTCATCGCCTAGCAGCGGTTCTTCCTTCAGCGTTTCGTGTTTGTTGAGCATTTTTCTGCGCTCTTCTTTTTTTACACCCGCTAGTAAATCATAAACTAGCAAACCAAGCGAAGTAGTAAACTTTCCCAATGAACCGCCTTCCACAATTGGTAACAACATTTTTTCAGGAATCACTACATGGCGTGCTAAGCGATGGACAATGGCGCGTTCACTTCCCACGTCATGCACCAATTTAATTTCTAGCTGTTTGAGATAGCGTAAACCACCGTGAATTAACTTTGTTGAGCGAGAACTGGTACCCGAAGCAAAATCATTTTTTTCAATCAAAGCCACTTTCATGCCACGTAATGCCGCGTCTAAAGCAATGCCGCAGCCGGTGATGCCTCCGCCAATCACCAACAAATCAAAATGTTCGTTATGAAGAGTAGAGGTAAATGCCGAGCGATTGATATTAGAAAATTGCATAAAGTGAAGTTTACTTTTGTTTTTTGGCTTTGGTAATCGGGAAGCCAAAGTTTTTTATGGTTTCATAATCGGCCAATACAGGGCGCACACGTTGAAAGCCTGCTCGTTTGAACAATGAAGCGGCATTTAAGGTTTCATGAGCATTGTTACCGTAGAGGTAATATATCTGTTCTTCATCAAGTTCGAGCAAATAGGTTAAAAGTTGTTCAGGCAACACATTTTCCGAGTCTTCAATATGTTCTTGTTCATAAAGTTCTTTGCTGCGCAAATCAATTAACACAAACTCATCATACTGATAATCCATAGCAAACTCATCGGCCTCTATGCCAATGATTAAATCAATCGTTTCTGTTTTTGCCCAATCAGAAAAACCTTCTTTCAAAAATCCTTTAACGCTATCACTGGGTAAAGCAGTTAATCGTTTTTCGATTTCTGCTTGCTGAGCAGGATTTTCTGAAACCAAAATAATGGCATCTTCGGTTTCGCAAAGCGTATCAAGCACGGAGTAGAAATTATCGCTGTAAGGCATATAAACAGAGCCGGGAATGAAGCCATCCATAAAGGCATCTATGGAGCGTAAGTCTATAATCAAACCACCTTTGCTTAACCAGTTTTTGGTTTCTGTTACAGTAAGTAAAGCCATAATAGTTGAGATTAAAATTTGAGAGTGTGAAGTTAGGGTAAAACAACTCTGATACAAGGGTGGAGAGAAAATGCTTTCTTGAGTTAAACAAAAAAGCCCTTGACCGGTAGGCAAAAGGCTTTGATGCGTTATGTTAACGTGTTTATGCTACTCAGGCTGAGCTAAATTGTCAATCAACTTGGCAATGGCCTCCAATCTTTTTTTGTTGGGAGTATACCACATAAATTTACCTTCTCTTGTAGTTTTTACAATTTCTGCTTTTCTCAAAATAGCGAGATGTTGAGAGGCCACAGATTGTTCAATTTTTAATTTGACATAAATTTCGGTTACCGTTATTTTCTTCTTCTCTTCCACAAATGCCAGAATTCTTTTTCTGAGTGGATGATTAAGCGCACGAAGTGTCAAGCTAGCGCGCTTTAAGACATTGAAATTAATGAAAAAGTCGCCTCCTCCATCTTTCGTAACCGACAATCCGTCCTTGCTAAGTTTTGTTGCCATAGGGTTTATTTTATATTTTAAAAAATAAATATACGAAATATGTGAACCCTAAAAATGCTTAGTGTAGCGCAGGCAATAAGATGATTACTTTGTTGCAGCTTTTACGCCCGTAAATTCTTTAAGATAGAGTGGTTCGGTATAAGCCACATCTGAAAAATCACTTGCCAAAAATTTGCTATATGATGTCTGAACCATATATCTGGCGTGGGTTTCAGTGATTTCTATAACTCGCCAATTTTTGTTCTCCGTCAGCCAATCTTTGAACTTAAATGCGCCATTTCCGCAAATCGTTAAACTTTCGTAATTGTTCAACGAATGTATCAAATCAGCATCAACAATCCGTGAGACCACCGGTGAAATATCAATCGCACTATGGTCGAAAACTGCCATATACACTTCATTTCTTCGAGCGTCTATAGTGGCTAAGTAATTGCTGTTTTCATTTTTTGTTTGACTTAATGCACATCGAGCAATGCCCTGCAAGGTAGACACAGCAATAAGTGGAATATTAAGCGCATAGCAAAAACCTTTGGCAGCAGATACACCTATGCGTAAGCCGGTGTAAGACCCTGGGCCAATGCTGACGGCTACTGCATTCAAATCAGTTAGCGATAACTGTTTCTCTGCCATAAGTTCTTCCACTAAAAGCGTCAACATTTTGGCATGTGCGTTTACTGTTGCATTTTCTTTTTCAGCAATTGCTTCTCCATTAGCCGAAAGGCAAACCGAGCAAACAGCTCCCGAAGTTTCGATATGTAAAATGTAAATCAACGGATTAGTTTAAAAAGTAATTTTCATTTCGAGCGATTCTTTGTTGCGTTTGATTTTTACAATCGTGCTCTCGCCTTTCTTAAATTTTGACAATGCTTTCATATAGGTTGTCATGTCTTTAATTACTTCTTCCCCTAATTGAACGACAACATCACCTTTTGCCAGCCCGGCTTTTGAGGCCGGCTTACCTTCGGTCACACCATCAATGCGCATCCCTTCACCATCAAATGTGTAGTCGGGCATCACGCCAAGCGTAACAGAAAATTTTGGCGTTTCTAAAGTGTCTTGTTTGGTGGGAGTAAATAGTAGCTTGTCTCTAGCGTTTAGTTGTGCCACCAACACAAATGCGTACTGTACCACTTCTTCTAAGCCGCTGTAATTTATTTTAAATTCATCATCACTCGGTTTGTGATAATCTTGATGTTGGCCGGTGAAGAAATGAAGTGCAGGCACGTTTTTCATGTAAAACGAACTGTGGTCAGACGGGCCGATGCCTCCCTCTGTTTTCTTAATATTGAGTAAAGTGCGAATAGATTTTTTATAGAGTGCAGTGTCCCAGGCAGATGAGGTGCCGGTGCCGCTAATTACTAATGATTTTGAGGTAGAATCTAATCTACCCACCATGTCAAAGTTGAGCATAAAATTCATTTTTTCGATAGGAACTAACGGGTGTTCGGTAAAATATTTTGAACCAAACAAGCCTAGCTCCTCACCACTAAATGCTATGAGCAAATAGTTGTATTTTTTGAACTGAGAGACTTTGAGCATTTTACCCAATTCAATAACCGCTGCTACTCCACTGGCGTTATCGTCTGCACCGTTGTGAACAGCCGGTTCACCACGATAAGCAGAGTGCATCGGGTCGCCCATACCCAAATGGTCATAGTGCGCACCAAGCACAATCGTGTAAGCCGCCTTATTATCTACAAGCCCTACCACATTTGCGCCTTTCACTTTAAGTGTAGCTCCATGCATTTTTGAATTGTAGGAAAACGGTTGTAAGTATTTTTGAGTCGAAAAATTGCCTGCGGTGGTGGTGATGCCGTTTTTTTTAAACTCTTTAATGATATAAGCAGCAGCAAGCTTTTCGCCTTTGCTTCCGGTGTAGCGGCCTTTAAGTTCTTCTGACGAAAGATAAGTGATGTGCTTTTTGAGGCGTTTTTGCCAAGTGTCGGTGGTGTCGTTGGTTTGGCCAAAAGTACTTGAGCCGAAGCTCATTACAGCAAGCAAAACGATTAAACGCAAGTTTTTCATGGTTGCAAACCTAGTGTTAAACGCCCGAAAAGCAAACAATTCATAGTTGCTTCACCGCTAAAGTCCCATTTTTAATTACCTTCGCGCCTCATTTGAAAAAACTATATGCGTAATCAAAACATTAGAAACATCGCCATCATCGCTCACGTTGACCACGGCAAAACAACCCTAGTAGACAAAATTCTTCACCAATGTTCACTTTTCAGAGAGAATCAACAAACAGGTGAACTAATTCTCGACAACAATGACCTCGAACGTGAAAGAGGTATTACCATTTTGGCTAAAAACGTTTCTGTTATATACAAAGACATTAAAATCAATATCATAGACACTCCTGGTCACGCTGACTTTGGAGGCGAAGTGGAGCGTGTGTTAAACATGGCTGACGGAGTTTTGCTATTAGTAGATGCTTTTGAAGGCCCTATGCCGCAAACTCGTTATGTATTGTCAAAAGCATTGGCTTTGGGCAAAAAACCAATTTTGGTTATAAATAAAGTAGATAAAGAAAACTGCCGCCCTGAAGAAGTACACGAAAACGTGTTTGATTTGATGTTTGCTTTGGAAGCTAACGAAGATCAGTTAAACTTCCCTACGGTTTACGGTTCTGCCAAAAACGGCTGGATGGCTGCTGACTGGAAACATAAAAGTGATGATGTAGTTTATTTGTTAGATACTATCATCGGTCATATTCCGGCTCCAATTTTTGTTGAAGGCTCTGTGCAAGTGCAAGTGACTTCGCTAGATTTCTCAACTTATCTTGGTCGTATAGCTATCGGACGCGTAAGCCGCGGTACTTTAAGCTCGAACCAACCGGTATCGTTGGTAAAACGAGATGGCACCATTCAGAAATCTCGCGTAAAGGAACTCTATGTTTTCAGCGGATTAGGAAAACAAAAAGTGGAGAAAGTAGAATGTGGCGACTTATGTGCTGTGTTGGGTATCGATGGATTTGAAATTGGTGATACCATTGCCGATTTTGAAGCACCGGAGGCATTGCCACCAATTCACATTGACGAGCCAACAATGAGCATGATTTTTACCACAAACACTTCACCGTTTTTTGGTAAAGAAGGTAAGTTCGTAACGTCTCAAAAAATCAGAGAGCGTTTGTTCAAAGAATTAGAGAAAAACTTGGCTTTGCGTGTGGAAGAAACTGATAGTGCCGATACGTTTCGTGTGTTTGGTCGTGGTATTCTCCACTTGTCGGTTTTGATTGAAACAATGCGTAGAGAAGGATATGAATTAAGTATCGGTAACCCACGCGTTATCACAAAAGAAGTAGACGGTAAAAAACATGAGCCGGTGGAGATTTTGACTATTGATTGCCCTGAAGAAGTGGCTGGTCGTTGCATTGAAGCTATCACTCAACGCAAAGGCGATATGTTGATTATGCAACCGAAAGGAGACATGATGCACTTAGAGTTCGAAATTCCTGCTCGTGGTATCATCGGTCTGCGTACGTTGATTTTGAACGCCACTGCCGGTGAAGCTATCATGGCTCACCGTTTCAAAAATTACCAACCTTGGAAAGGTGATATTCCAAATCGTTTGAACGGTACCTTGATTGCCAAAGAAGCGGGTCGTGCTACTGCTTACACCATGGATAAATTGCAAGATCGCGGCAAGTTCTTTATCGAACCGGGTGTTGAGGTTTATGAAGGACAGATTTTGGGTGAATACACCAAAAACACTGACATTGTTGTAAACGTAACGCAAGCTAAACAGTTGACTAACTTCCGTGCTGCGGGTAGCGATGACAAATCAACTTTACCTCCACCAATCCGAATGAGCTTAGAAGAAAGCATGGAGTATATTCAAGAAGACGAGTTTGTAGAGGTAACACCAAAATCAATTCGTTTGCGCAAAGTATTGCTCAACGAGAACGACAGAAAAAGAGCCGGTAAGTAATCTCCGCTTTTCACTGATACTAAAAGACCTCGTCCGATTTGGGCGAGGTCTTTTTTTTGTAGTAGTGTGAAAGATTTTTAATCCAATTTTATCTCTTCATCATTTTCATCGAAGAAAGCATAGTCGGTGAGGGCAAAGTCTTCGTTTGGATAGATAGACACCCATTTCTTGTATTCAAAAAACCACTTCATTCGAAGTGACGGGAAACCTTTGCGCAAATAGGCGGCAAAAATAGGATGGCAATATAACTTCAACTTGCGGTGAATGGTGAGCAAGTGTTTCAACTCTTCTTCCATTTCGTCAATGAGTAGAAGTGAGGCGTTGATTTGACCGGAGCCGCTGCAAGTTGGGCATGATTCGGTAGTAGCGATATTGATTTCGGGGCGCACGCGCTCGCGAGTAATCTGCATTAAATTAAACTTCGATAAGGGTAAAATCGTGTGTGTAGCGCGATCATTTTGCATCACATCCATCATCTTTTTTTGCAGCAGTTTTTTGTTGTCGGGGTTTTTCATGTCAATGAAATCTACCACAATGATGCCTCCGAGGTCGCGCAGACGCAACTGGCGACCAAGTTCTTCTGCTGCTTCTAGGTTTACCTTCAGTGCATTTTCTTCTTGTGTGCCTTCCATGCTCGAGCGATGGCCGCTGTTCACATCCACCACATGAAGCGCTTCTGTTTTTTCCAAAATCAAGTAACTGCCATTAGGCATCGTCACTGTTTTGCCAAAAGAAGCTTTCACTTGACGAGTGATTCCATAGTGATCGAAGATGGGAGTTTTGCCGTTGTAGCGCACCACCATTTCTTTTCTATCGGGCGCCATGCGGCCAATGTAGCTTTCAATTTCTTGTGCGATAGTTAAATCGTCTGTCACAATTTTGTTGAACTCTGGCGAAAGCAAATCGCGCAAAATACTTTGCGTTTTGTCCATTTCGCTCAGCACCTTTGTAACCGGGTTGGCGTGGCGAAGGTTTTTCATAATCTGCTGCCATTTTTCTTGCAACATGAGCAAGTCGGCATGTAGTTCTGCTGTGCCTTTGCCGGCTGCCACTGTGCGCACGATTACGCCAAAGTTTTTTGGTTTTAATCCTTCAATTAATTGTTTTAAGCGTTTGCGCTCATCTGCCGAATCAATTTTTTTAGAAACACCAACGGTTTCATTAAAAGGAGTGAGTACCAAAAAGCGACCGGCCAAAGAAATTTCGCAAGTCAATCGCGGACCTTTGGTTGAAATTGGTTCTTTGAGCACCTGCACCAAGATGTTGTTTTTGCTTTGTAGCACATCTTTTACATTGCCGGTTTTTTCGATTAAAGGTTGTATAGGAAAATTGTTGAGTAGTTGGTCGGGCGGTAGATTTCCTGCAATGGCTTGACCGGTAAATTTGAGCACTGAGCGAATTTCGGGGCTGAGGTCCGTATAGTGCAAAAAGGCATCTTTTTCGTGACCTACGTCAATGAATGCGGCATTTAAACCGGGCATTATTTTTTTTACTCTACCCAAGAAAACATCGCCAACTATAAATTGGTTGGTGTTTCGTTCTTGGTGCAGCTCTACGAGCTGTTTGTCCTCTAAAAGTGCAATGTCTACACCATTGTCTTTAGCGTGAATGATTAAATCTTTAACCACAATAAATAATTTTAAAGCCACCAAAGTAGCTTCTAATGAGTGAATAGTTCAGTAAGGAAACCGAAGTAGAGGAAAGGAAGGAGGGAAAGTTCCGTACACGACAATAGCACATGCCATGATGGTCACGTGCTATTGCCATGCAAAGAGAAGTAGTTTACTTCTTCTTGTGACGGTTTTTTCTTAGTCTTTTTTTACGTTTGTGGGTAGCGATTTTATGACGCTTTCTTTTTTTTCCGCAAGGCATGGTTGCTTATTTTTATAAGTTTAAAAAATTATTTCTTCTCTTTTAATTGAAGGATATACTCCTTCACCCGTTTTTTTGTTTCTGCACTTTTAGCCACTTGCGCATACTTTTCTAATGCGGTGATGGCCTCTTGTCGGTTGCCTGAGCTCTCATGAGCTTGGGCCATTCCGAGCAGTGCTTCCTCGTTTTGGGGTTGCAAATATAGAATTTTTTGGAAACGAGCAATGGCTTTATCAAATTGTCCTGAAACTATTCCAAAATTAGCCAACATGAGATGCGCATCTATATTGGTAGAATCCTGGCGCACAATGTCTAAGAGAATGGCTACGCCTTGCATAGGCGGTCCTCCGCTTTCCATCAATGCTCCGGCATAGCGGATGCGATAATCAGTGTTCGCAGAGTCCAGCGCAACGGCTTTTTCGTAAGCGAGTACTCGATTTTGGTTCAAAAAGTTTTGAGCTTTGGCATCAGGAGCCGTTTGTAGCAGCAATGAATGATAGTCGCCCGACTTCACAAAATCTTCTGCTTTGTCCTTTTGCTCAGCTAGTTGGAGGGAATAATGTGCTACGGCCAATGGTTTGTCTAGCTTTACATATTCATCTACAAGACCTTTAAAATCATTGGCTTTCTTGAGTTGAGCAATTTTTTCGACCACTTTAGGGTCGGTTATTTTTGCATCAACCTCTGATAGATAGGCTGTTATATCTAAAATTTCTTGAGGCACAGCCGGTGGCAGTTTTTGTCCGTTTTCTGTAGTGTGGTCGTGGTCATGCTCATGATCGTGAGCGGAAGGCTTTTGGTGGTCGGTGAAAACATATAGGCCAATGCTAAGCACGGCACAAAAAGAAACGGCAATGATTTGATTTCGGGTCATGATCAATTTTTAATAGGGATGCAAATAAAAAAGGTTTGACGGCTAATACCGACAAACCTTTGTTCTATTTTAGATAGATAACAATTAATCTTTTTTGTCTTTGTTGCCTTTTTTCACTGCATCAACAAAAGTCTTGGCCGGTTTGAAAGCTGGTATATAGTGCTCGGGGATAACAATCGATTCATTACGCTTGATAATTCTTCCGATTTTTTGAGCACGCTTTTTGGTCACAAAGCTACCGAAGCCTCGCACGTAAACGTTTTCTCCCTCTTTTAATGAGTTTTTAACCTCTTTGAAAAATGCTTCCAAAGCTACCAAAACATCCACTTTGGCCACTCCCGTGAGGTCGGAAACCCTCGTTACTATATCCGCTTTTCTCATATCAAAATAGTTTAGACAATAAATAAATAAGACACTAAGAACTAACCTTTTGTTTTATAAATATGAATATATTTTACAATAAAAAACAAAAAAATAGCAATTGTTGAATAGTTGTGGGGTTGTACGGGGCAAAGATTAAACAAACACAAAAAAAGTAAGGAGGAACGAATAAATTTGTGCGGTGAGCAAAATATTTACACAACAGCTTTTGCGCTGGAATGAATTAGAAAATACTAGGGAAATGCCCTGGAAAGGCAAGAAAGACCCGTATTTGATATGGTTGAGCGAAATTATTTTGCAACAAACCCGAGTGGAGCAAGGCTTGCCCTATTTTGAGCGGTTCATTAAGCAATATCCAAAAGTAGAAAATCTAGCCGATGCACCCGAAGACGAAGTGATGAAACTTTGGCAAGGCTTGGGTTATTATTCAAGAGCAAGAAATTTGCATTTCACCGCTAAGTACATAACCGAAAATTATAAAGGAAAATTCCCCAAAACTTTTGCAGAGTTGCGCGAGCTGAAGGGTGTGGGTGATTACACCGCAGCCGCCATTGCTTCATTTGCTTTTGGTGAAAATGTGGCGGTGGTGGATGGTAATGTCATTCGAGTGCTGAGTAGAGTTTTTGGTGTAGCCACCCCATTTGATACTACAGCCGGGAAAAAGGAGTTTGCTCAATTAGCACAGTCGCTCACCGATTCTAAAAACATAGCGGCTTATAATCAATCCATTATGGATTTTGGCGCAGTAGTTTGCACGCCCCGTGCGCCCAAGTGCGAAGATTGTCCGTTTCAAAAGCAATGTGTAGCTTACACGACCGAAGCTATCACCAACTATCCGGTTCGAGCGAAGAAAACACTCGTTACTGAGCGTTTTTTCAACTACTTCATTATCAAAAACAAAACATCCATCCTTGTTGAAAAGCGAGTGGCTAAAGATATTTGGCAAAATTTATATCAGTTCCCATTGATAGAAACAGACAAAGTTATCAACAAGCAATTTGATAAATTGGCGGAACGATTTTTAGGGCATAAAAAGTTTACAATCAAAAGTGTTGCTGATCCACAAACCCAACTGCTTTCGCATAGAAAAATGAATTTTCGGTTTATAGAAATAGAGCTTAAAGATTGGTTGCCACTGCTTGACTCTATGTATGAAAAAGTAGATTTGAAGGAGTTGTCAAAATTGGCCTTTCCGCGAACACTACATTTGTATTTAAAAGAAAATCAGTTAATTTAGGAGTTCAATTTTAGTCAAAAAAACTAAAGCTATGATTAACAAAGTAATTTTAATCGGAAGATTGGGCAAAGACCCTGTGGTAAAACATTTTCAAAACGATGGCGCAATCGCAGAGTTCCCATTGGCCACCACCGAAGCCTACAAAGACAAAGAGGGCAACTGGAAAGAAGTGACCGACTGGCACAATATCAAAATGCCAAATAAATATATGGCAGAACGTGCAGAAAAAAACCTCAAAAAAGGCAGTCAGATTTTTTTGGAAGGGAAAATTCGTAATCGTTCTTATGACGACAAAGACGGCAATAAGCGCTATGTTACGGAGATTATTGTAGATACTTTCAGAATGTTAGATCGCAAACAAGACGGACAAAGCGGAGGTGGTGATTCTAATAATCATGACAATGGTGCAAATAATAATTACGAAGCTCCTGTAAACACCGGTAATAGCGCACCGGATGATGATTTGCCGTTCTAGAAAATTAGCTATATTTACTTTATCAATAATTGTAATCCCGCTTTTTTGCGGGATTGCTTTTTAGTTTAAAAACAACATGGACAGCGACTCGGGCCCCTTGCCTATTTTACTACTAGACGCATTTTTTAACTTGCCGACTTCAGCTACGCTGATAGCAATCGCCATTATTTTATTGTTCCTGTTTTTTTCTGGATTGATGAGCGCAAGCGAGGTGGCTTTCTTCTCGCTGACTAATCCAGAAATTGATCAATGCAAAGACAGTGATGACCCGGCAGATAACAAAGTGGCGAAGCTGCATGAGAAGCCAAGATTTTTACTCTCCACTATTTTGATTATCAATAACACCGTAAACATTGGTGTGGTTATCACATCATACTTTGTGACGAAACAAATGCTCAATTTTCAAGACTTAGACTTAGGTTTTTTAGTTATTCCGGGTTTGTCGTTAGAGTTTACTTGGAACGTGATAATCGTCACTTTTTTCTTGGTGCTTTTTGGTGAAGCCACACCAAAAGTTTATGCCACACAAAACAAGCTTGGCATTGCGCGCATGATGGCCGGATTTTTTGTGAATGCAAATCGAATTTTATTTCCGCTAAACTATGTTTTGGTTGGGTCGACACAGGTGATTGAGAAGAAACTTAAACGCCACAACGCAGAAATTGATATTGAAGAAATCAATAAAGCGATAGAGATAACGGTAGAAAAAAAGGAGTCGAAAATGGACGCAAAAATGCTAAAGGGCATTGTTCATTTTGGAAACATCACCGTGAAGCAGGTGATGCACCCACGCACAGATGTGTCGGCTATAGACATCGAAATGAATTTTGAAGAATTGATTCAAAAAGTGCGCGAAGTGGGCTACTCTCGTTTTCCGGTTTATCAAGATGACCTTGATCATGTAGTTGGTGTGCTAAACGTAAAGGATTTGCTGCAACACGTGAACAACAAAGCTGATTTTGATTGGCGAAGTTTGGTCCGCGATGCATTTTTTGTCACTGAGACAAAAAAGATTGATGATTTACTGCGCGAAATTCAAGTGAACCGCAAACACTTGGCAGTAGTAGTAGATGAATTTGGAGGCACTTCTGGCATCATCACGTTGGAGGATATCGTGGAAGAAGTGGTTGGCGACATCAAAGATGAATTTGACGAAAACACTGAATCTGATTTGTTTAGAAAACTAGATGATAAGAACTATTTGGTAGAAGGTAAAATAGCTTTGCCGGATATGTGTAAGTTGATGGAACTCGATGCAGACACATTTGAAGAAGCTAGAGGTGAAGCCGAAACACTTGGCGGTTTGTTGCTAGAACTCATTGGGCGAATACCTAAAAATGGAGAAGAAGCGCGTTTTGGCAAATTCAAATTTCTGGTGATTTCGGTGGTGAATAATCGTATTGAAAAAGTAAAAGTGACGAATGATAACTAAGCGCATAAATGATTTCTTTTTTTACTTGATGGCATGCACCATATTCGTTTTTACTTCCTGCAACAATGACTACACGGCAAAGCCTAAAGCCTACCCGAAAGTCGATTTTCCGGAGCGCAGCTATCAGGTGTATGAGTCGCCTACTTGTCCGTTTAGCTTTGAAATTCCTAAGTATGCGCGCGTGCTGAACGACTCAACTTATTTTGGAGAAAAATTGAACCAACCATGTTGGCTCACCGTAGATTTACCACCGTTTAATGGTACCATCAATTTGACTTATAAAGAGATTGGCGACAGTTTGAAAATTGGTAAGCTGATAGAAGATGCTCATCAAATGTCTTACAAACATACTCGCAAAGCAGATTACATCGAAGAAGTGACGATTAGTAACGAGTTTGGTGTTCGCGGCATTTTGTTTGATGTAGGTGGCGATGCCGCTAGCAATGTGCAGTTTTATTTATCTGATTCTACACGTCATTTTATTCGCGGTGCTTTGTACTTTGAAAACCCACCCAACACCGACAGCATGGCGCCTATCGTCTCTTTTGTGAAAGAAGACCTTCGCCATTTTTTGAAGACCTTTAAGTGGAAGTAGAGTGGGATATGCCTTTGATGGGATTCGACTAGCGAAAGATTCTACAAGGTAGTAAATTCAAACACGATGTTTCTAGTATCTGCTGCTTGTCTTTTTTTTGACTGCTATCTTGGCAGAATAGAAATCTCATCTTCCATTTTCCCATCGCGAAACACGCGCAGATAGTGTTTTTGATTTTGGGTGTCGTCACTGCTGATTTGGTAGTTGTAGGTATACTTGCCCTCGCGCTGATTTTCGTTGTTGATATACACTTTTTTCATGTGGTTTTCTTCATCAAAAAGAGCAATTAAAATCTTGCAGCTACGGCTTACGTTGTAGGTAAAACTGCCGCTGTAGGTAGTGGTAATGCGAAAAGTAGGCGCGCTTGTTCCACTACTACGTGGTTTTTCCATTTCATACACTTTGCTCATCAACATTCCTTTAGCTTTGGCTACTTGTCTGCGGAGGTCAAACATCATTGCCGTATCCATGCTGTAAATGGAGCTGATGTCGTGATTGTCAGTTAGGCACCAAACAGCATCTTGTGCGGTATTTCCTTGATATTTTTTGCGGTGCAACAGCTCCGCCATTTCGAGCAAGTGGCCGTAGGTTCTTTGACCAAGTTTAAATGCCATTTTCGGATTTGGGCCGGATTGGCTGGCTTCGGTACACATTGCGTAAATCCGATAGTTTTTTTTCTGCTTAGGTGCCAAATTCACTAAGAGCGATTGAGTGACCATCATGGTTTGAACAGTGGTGTCAGCAGGCTCAAGTTTATAGCCATAATCGAGCGCTAAGTTCAAATCGTCTGCGCTTAGACTAACTACCTCCAGAGCCATGCACGGTCCGTAGTGGGAAGAATATTCACCCTTAAAAGTGCTATCCTGCTCGGCTCCGCGCATGTTTACGCTCACCAGTTTTTTATTTACAGCTTCGGTTAAGGTCAACTTGATAGCTGATTTTGCAACCAAACTAAAAAAGAAGAATGTAGCGGTTAGGATGTGGGTTTTCATTAGCTCGCAGATTTAATATACCGAACGGTTAAACAAAATTTATACTAATGCAACGTCAGCTATCGCCCAATTATTATCTTGCGGCTAAATTATTTTTGTTATGCTAATTATAGGAATAACCGGAGGTTCGGGCTCGGGAAAAACAACTGTGGTGAAGCGTGTGATGAAATCGTTTTCACTCAATGAGGTAAACGTGGTGTCGCAAGACAGCTATTATAGAGATAATCGTCACATTCCACTTGAAGAACGAGCGCTCATCAATTTTGACCATCCGGATAGCATTGAGTTTGACTTGATGGTTCAACACCTGAAAATGTTGCGTGCGGGTCATGCCATCGAAGAGCCGACTTATGATTATATCACCTCCACTCGTCAAGAAAGAACTATCCATATTGAACCTAAGCATGTAATTATTGTAGAAGGAATTTTGTTGTTTACAGACAAGCGTATTCGTGATTTGTGTGACATCAAAGTGTTTGTAGATGCCGAGCCGGACGATAGGTTGATTCGCATTATCGAGCGCGATATGCAAGAACGCGGGCGCAGTGCGTTTCAAGTGATAGAGCGTTATGCCTTGGTGAAAGAAATGCACATACAATTCATAGAACCGACTAAGCGTTTTGCAGATATTATAGTGCCGCAAGGAGGTGAAAACACAGTGGCTGTAGATATGCTAGGCGCAATTATTCGTCAGAAATTGGCTTTAGAAACTACGCAAGGTTAATTTTGGCACGACATTTAGTATATACAAATCAAAAGTAAAATAAGAGAAATGAAAGGAAGGATAAAACAGATTGGAGCTATTGTTGTAATTATAGCCTTGGGTTTAGTATTAACAGTTTCGGGTTGCAAGAAAGGAGTAAACTTTTTTAGCATTCAAGATGATAAAGATTTCGGTGCGCAGATGGAAGCTGAAATTGCTGCCAATCCTCAGCAGTATCCTTTGCTTAGTCAATCGCAGTATCCTGCAGCTTATGCTTACTTAGAAAATATAAAACAGCAAATTTTGGCTAGCGGTAAATTGGAACATGCTAACGATTTTGCTTGGAAACTTTACATAGTTAATGACCCAACAGTTCAAAACGCCTTTTGTACTCCGGGTGGCTATATTTACGTGTACACAGGTTTGATAAAGTATTTAGACAACGCTTCTTCACTAGCAGGAGTAATTGGCCACGAAATGGCGCATGCGGACAGACGCCATTCTACAAAGCAAATGACAGAGCAATACGGTTTTTCATTGATGTTTGGCATCATAGCCGGTACCACCGGTCAAGCGCAAATCACCGAGATTGTAGCCAATTTGAGTTCATTGGCGTTTAGCCGTGCAGACGAAAAAGATGCGGATACACATTCCGTCATTTATCTTTGCCCAACCCAGTATCGTGCTAATGCAGCAGCAGATTTCTTCGAAAAAATCATCGCTTCGGGCGCACAACAACCACCGGTCTTTTTAAGTACGCACCCAAATCCGGATAACCGTGTAAATAATATCAAGACTGAAGCTACAGAGCGTACTTGCGGAGGAAATCCTACTACACAAGTGGAAATTACTGACTACAACTCGTTTAAAAACAGTTTGCCTAATTAATTAAATATAAAACTCAATAACGAGCCATCGCCTCAAAAGCGGTGGCTTTTTTTATATCATAAATTCAAGATCGTTGTGCTGCAAGATTTGCTCATAATGCTTTTCATACATCGGCAAAATATTACTGATATCAAACCTTTGCGCTTGCAGCAAAGCTTCTTTTTTAAACAACTTCAACCGCTCCTCATCTTCTAAAATATAAATAGCGTTTTTCGCCATATCTTCATAGTCGCCAACCGGACTCATGAAGCCCGTTTTGCCATGAATATTGATTTCGGGAATGCCGCCTGCATTGGAGGAAATAACCGGCACCTCAACGGCCATTGCTTCTAATGCAGCTAAACCAAAACTTTCAGTTTCAGAAGGCAACACAAACAAGTCACCAATAGCCAACAAGTCTTCAATGGCATCTTGTTTGCCCAAAAAACGAACACTGTTGCAATTGCCCAATTCTCTGCAAAGCATTTCGATATTCATCCGCTCAGGACCATCACCCACGAGCAATAGTTTAGATGGAATTTTCTTTAACACCAAGTCAAACATTTTTACCACGTCTTGCACGCGTTTTACTTTTCGAAAGTTGGAAACGTGTATCAAAATCTTTTCACCCTCGGGCGCAATGGCTTTTTTGAAATGATCTTTGTCCGTTTTTTTGAAACGAGAAAAATCGATGAAGTTGGGAATAACCGCAATGGGTCGCGTGATATTGAAATTTTTAAAAGTATCTTCTTTCAAGCTTTCCGAAACGGAGGTGATGCCATCACTGTGGTTGATAGAATATTCCACCACTGGTTTGTAGCCACGGTCTTTGCCCACGAGCGTGATGTCTGTGCCATGCAAGGTGGTCACAAAGGGCAAATTATATCCTTTCTCTTTCAAAATGCTTCGCGCAATAAGTGCAGACGAAGCGTGCGGAATGGCATAATGAACATGAAGAATGTCGAGCTGCTCAAAGATAGCCACATCTACAATTTTGCTTGCTAAAGCGCTTTCATATGGTTGGTGCTGGAAAAGCGCGTAGTTCATGGGCGCCACTTCGTGGTAAAAAATATTTTCATGAAAACCTTCCAAACGAACGGGTTCTTGATAAGTTATAAAATGAACCAAATGGCCATTTTTGGCTAATGCTTTGCCGAGCTCGGTGGCCACTACGCCACTCCCGCCATAGGTGGGGTAACACACAATTCCTATTTTCATGCTGCTTCGTTAATGTTTGTTTAGACGATTGAACCTTTTTGAGATTGCAAAGTATAACATAAGTAATCACAATTCAGTTTTTAAAACATTATGGCTATGCACAATAAAACAACATTTGGATTCGTTCATTTTTTAAATGACTTAACCCATAAGCCTATGTACAAGCTGATTTTACTTGCATTATTAATTATTGTTTTGCAGGCTTGCAGCAATAAGCAAAGCCAAGAGCCGGCTCCTGACCGTGTGATTACCGACACTTTAGCGCAACAAATTTTGCGCACATGGGACTTGCCTAGCAAATCTGGTGTGCAACGCGTTAATACCACAGTCACTCCACAGGAACAAGTTTTAATTCCGTTTTCTAAAGAGCTAGCCGAAGCTTACACGGAACTTGCTCCACAAGACGAAACATTTTTACTAAACACCCGATTTGACAACACCATTCATGGAAAGAAAGGTACTGCGGTGTTTTTTCCGGCTCAGTGTTTTGCAAAAAATGGTGCAGACATTGAAGGAGAAGTGCTAGTGCAATTGAAGGAATGTTACTCGGCCAACGACTTGTGGCAGCAGCACATTAACTCTAATTCAAACACCACGGTTTACAGTACCAAAGGAGCCGTGAGCATATTGGCTTTCTATAAAGGTCAAACTGTAGATTTAAAAGAGGGTATGGCCGTGTTGGTGTCGTTTGATGTTGAAGAGAAAGTAGAAGAAAAATTGTTACTCACCGTTGGTGGGCGGCAGTTTGACGGAACCATGCAATGGAAAACCCTGGGAAAGGTTAATCACGAAAAGAAGGAGATGGTTACCGCGCCAAAATTGTTTTTGCCGGAGTTGAGGTTAGCTGATTATTTAACTGAAAAAATCAATTACCCAGATGAAGCTAAACGAAATGAGTTGTCAGCGAAAGTAACAGCAACTATCGAAATTAATCAGCAAGGCGCAGTGGAAAAAGTAATGGTCAATTCACCTTATAA
>Ga0315903_10002346_pt1 | contig 27946 bp, 23 predicted proteins | sample LakEriMetagenome_7_FD_203524 | JGI IMG/M metagenome (GOLD analysis project Ga0315903, IMG submission 203524) | Freshwater fungal communities from buoy surface, Lake Erie, Ohio, United States - Buoy 2 MA119 | ecosystem: Environmental > Aquatic > Freshwater > Lake | place: USA: Lake Erie, Ohio... | reverse complement strand
TATCATTCCTACCGAGGTTATTCGTTCTACTACCGATGAAAAAGAATTTCAAATCAATGCGCTGAATACCTTCAAGAAACGCCATGCAGATAAAAGCGCAGAAGCCTTGCACCGCCTTCAGCAAGTAGCGGTGAACAACGGTAATCTGTTTGCGGAATTGATGGAAACTGTCAAACACTGCACCCTCGGCCAAATCAGCAAAGCGCTGTATGAAGTGGGAGGGCAATACAGGAGGAGCATGTAAACTATTTGCAGATGGAGATAATACTAAAAGCGCAAAAAAGCATTGAACTATATGGCAAGTAAGAAAAGTATAATTGATACAATAGTTGATGAAGTACTTGCTGGCAATAATAATGATGCAGAAAAATTGTTTGTGAAAGAAGTGTTTAATGTAGAGAGATTCAATCACAGCGTTCAATACCACGAGCCTTTTCAAGATTATTTAGCGAAGTATAGTTATATGCATTTTGGGGATAATGAAGGTTACATTGCAAGTTTTGACACCTATAGTCCTTTCCCCCAAGAAACTCGAAGTTTTCTTCAAGCACTAGAAGATTCCTTCAATTACATCAAAACAAAAAATTACAATAATGCACGAAGAGATTTGTTAGCAATAGGTCAATATCTCTCCAGTAAAAATGGATTGTATCAAGAATATGTTGCTGCTTATTTTTCTTTAATCCTGCTTTTAATTTCAGATAAAAGACAAAAAGGATTAACTACTAATGAAAGCGATAATGCTTGTTATCAATTCATAAATAGCTTGATTAAGAAGGATTCAAAAAAATTTCATGACTTAGGACTTATAGCTTTCAGAGATTTCAAAAGTCTTGTTTTAAGAAAATTGAAGAATGAAGATGATGGGCTATCAGTTTTTGATTTGGAATTTTCCACGAAAGCTAAAGTGAAAGAGTTAAACAAAGTAGATATAGATAATGCTATAGAAGAATTCAATAAGCAATTAGCGCAACTAGTCGGCATAGAAAATGTAAAGCAGGAGATAACAACCTTAATAAATCTTGCAAAGATTAACCTTATTAAAAAACAGAAGGGAATCAAAGTTCCCAATGTTACTAAGCATTTAGTTTTTACTGGAAACCCAGGGACGGGAAAAACAACTGTTGCAAGGTTGTTGGCCGAGATTTATCATAAACTTGGACTATTAAGTAAAGGGCAATTTATTGAGACAGAAAGAAGCCAATTGGTCGGAGAGTATGTTGGACATACTGCACCCAAAACAAAGAAAGTAATTGAGAGTGCCAAAGGTGGAATACTATTTATTGATGAAGCATATAGTTTGGCGACTGAAAGAAAAAACGATTTTGGAAATGAAGTAATAGAGACACTATTAAAGTTAATGGAAGATTACCGAGATGATTTAATTGTTGTTGTTGCGGGTTATCCTGAAAAAATGAAGAGTTTTTTAGCCTCAAATCCTGGACTTAATTCCAGATTTGCAACGAAAATTCAATTTAATGACTATACGACACCTCAATTAATTGAGATTTTTGAATTATTCGCAATGGAATATGATTATCAAATTGAAAAAGCCGCATTAAAGAAGTTAACAAAAAAGCTTGATGGCATTAAGATCCAAGAAAATTTTGGAAATGCCCGGGAAGTAAGAAATATCTTTGATCAGGCGATAAAAAATCAGGCTAATAGATTATCTAATAAAAATCAAATTGAGGATAAAGAGTTGTCCATCCTTACAGCGCTAGATATAATGTAAGACTTTCCAATTGGTTTCTTCCCCGATCATATCATTCCCTACGGGTTGTGGTGTCGCACCAATCGAAACAAAGATACTCCGTATAGTTAATTAGAGCTACTAATAATCAATCAAAGTCACTACACCGAACACTATATATGCCCCGCAACCATTTAGGGTTTATTCCTATCTTTAATCTACACCACAAAATCAGTGTTATGCTTCGTACATTAAAATCCTTTTTTGCTGCTTTGTTGCTTTTACTCACGCTCACGCAGTGTAAAAAAGACACCGACAACAACCAACTTCCGTCCGACATCAGCCCTTTGGCTAAAGAATATATTTATTTTGAAACCGAGGGATTAGCCGGTTTGTCAAAGTTCACTTTTCAAGATGTGGATGGATATGGTTTTACGGGCTATCACGACCGCTGCCCGCTGTCTCCAACTTATGTGTTGATGGAAGTGCAAAAGCCGGTAGACCCATATAACAATCCGCAGTTTTCTTTCTTTTTTGGCACTGCCAGCCAGCCCTCAAAGTTTAGCGATGGCATCAAGGTGCAAACCTACGCGGTGAATAGCCTGGATGCCGACAATGCAGCAGTTGGTTTTTGTCACTCTACCGTCAACGCAGGCGGGCTTTGCGCATCCACCATGAACACCACACCCGGCAATAAATTTGAGATTGAGCGCATAGAAACTGAAGGCAGCAAACAATATGCAGTAGGCAATTTTGAAATATATGCCCACACGCCTTCACCAGGCAACACCGTTTACTTTTGGATGCGAAAAGGGCAGTTTAGAATTGAACTTTGATTTAGTCTATTCGTGCTCCAATCAAAGTCAACTAAAGTAATCTCCACACCTCACAAAAATCGTCTAAAACTTTACAAAGTCTTTAAATCAATCACAAAACGATAATGCACATCACCTTTAATCATGCGCTCGTAGGCTGTATTGATATCAGAAATAGGAATGAGTTCAATATCTGACATGATATTGTGTTCGGCACAATAGTCAAGCATTTCTTGTGTTTCTTGAATGCCACCAATGAGCGAGCCGGCCAAGCGTCTGCGTTTCCCAATGAGGTTGAAGACTTGCAGCTGAGGTGCATCGGGCGGTATGCCTAACATAATCATGGTGCCATCTAAACGAAGCAAGGAAAGGTAGAGATTAATATCGTGCTGGGCAGAAACCGTGTCAATAATAAAGTCGAAATAGTTTTTGACCGTGGCTAAAGCAGCCTCGTCTTTGGTCACCACAAACTTATGAGCACCAAGTTGGATAGCATCTTTTTCTTTAGATGGTGAAGTGCTAAGTACAGTCACCTCTGCACCCATAGCCGCTGCAAACTTCACAGCCATGTGGCCCAAACCACCAAGACCCAACACCGCCAAGCGATGGCCTTTACCGACTTTCCACTGGTGAAGGGGCGAATAAGTAGTGATGCCTGCGCACAAAAGTGGCGCAACACGCTCAAGTGATAATTTTTCAGAAACATGTAACACAAATTCTTCGTCAGCTACTATCTTATCAGAGTAACCACCGAATGTCACATTTTTAGTCCCTTTCTCGTAACTGTTATACGTACCTACGGAGCCGTTTTCGCAATATTGCTCTTGATGTTCTGCACAGCTAGTGCACGTGCGGCAAGAGTCAACCAAACAACCGATGCCGGCCAAGTCGCCTACTTTAAACTTAGTGACTTTATCACCCACTTGGGCTACTCGGCCTACGATTTCGTGGCCGGGCACCATAGGATATTTGGCTCCGCCCCATTCGTTGCGCACTTGGTGGATATCGGAGTGGCAAACACCACAGTAGAGTATATCTATCAGCACATCATGTGCGCCCGGTTGTCTGCGTTCAAACTGAAAAGGAGCAAGAGGTGAAGTGGCATTATGGACAGCGTAAGCTTTGGCAGGTATCATATATACGTTTTTATGTGTGGCGAATATATCTATATGTTATGGGATGTGCTGTTAATTATTGTGCGTATTACAGATAAACAAGAGACCGCAAAAAATCATATTAGCCTCAATTGTTACTTTTACATCATGCGGATAAAACAAGTAGCTATACTTATTACATTGTTTCTGGTCACCACAGCTTTTCTGCTCCGAACAAAAGAGAGCGACCAATTCAAGATATTTTGGAATGAAACCTTGCTGCAAGGGAAAACGGAATATCTATCCACCACTGATTCTAGTTTGGTAAATGAGAACCCGCCCAACATTATCATCATCTTGGCAGACGACCTGGGGCAGACAGACATCTCGCTCTATGGCAACAAAGTTATTCAGACACCAAACATAGATGCGACTGGGCGTAATGGGGTGATGTATAGCGAAGGTTATATCTCCTCTCCGGTTTGCTCGCCATCCAGAGCGGGACTTTTGACCGGCAGATATCAGCAGCGATTTGGGCATGAGTTTCAACCTAACAATCGCTACTTAAAAAATATGTTGGAATACTATGGATTTAAGTTAATCCCTTCGTTTCGACCGCTGTCACCTATTAAAACCAAAGAAGTGCCGGAAACAGAAAAACGTCTGCGCCAAGGCTTACCTCCTTCAGAAATTACCCTAGCCGATGTGTTGAAGAAATATACTTACCAAACGACTATTACTCGGTAAATGGCATTTGGGTGCTGCAGATTTTGCATTGCCTTGCGCCAGAGGATTTGACTATCAATATGGCTTTTATGAAGCGTTTACGCTCTATGCCCCAAAAGAAGACACGAGTGTGAAAGACGTTAAGATTCGGAAAGATTACATTGACAAGCACCATTGGAAAATAGCAGATGGTCGTCCGGGCAACTGCGCCATTTTGCGCAACTGCTGCGAGCGCCAAGAGGAAGAAAAATACCTGACCGATGCGCTTATGGATGAAGCTATCGCTTTTATGGAACGCAGTAAAGCCGCCCCATTTTTTCTGTATTTGCCCTACAATGCCCCTCATGCACCCTTGCAAGCACAGAACAAATACTACGATCAATTCAAAAACATTGAAGACCCTATCAAACGCGCTTATTGGACCATGATTAAAAACATGGATGATGAGGTAGGCTGGGTAATGGCCTATCTAAAAACAAGCGGCTTAGACGAGAATACTATAGTTATTTTCCTTAGCGACAACGGAGGTGCATCTTACAATGGCACCACCGACAATTATCCTTACCGGGGCGGCAAACTCACCAACTTTGAAGGCGGCATCAAAGTGCCGTTTATGATGCAATGGAAAAACCACATTGCCCCTGGCACGGTGGTAAATGCTCCGGTTATCTCGCTGGATATTTTCACGACCATTGCCGCAGCTTTACACATTGACTTGCCAAAAGACAGAGTGTATGATGGTATAAATTTACTAGCATTAAACGATGCCAAAAACATGGTCTCTGAGCGACCATTATTTTGGCGCTCAGAGTTCAACAAAGGCATAAGAAAAGGCGATTGGAAATTGCTTATTAACGAATATGACAAAACCACTTTGCTCTATAATGTGAAAGAAGACATTAGCGAAACAAAAAATGTTTATGCGCAAGAACCCAGCAGAGTATCTGCGCTGCAAAAAGAATTAGAGGACTGGGAGAAAGGAATGATCAAACCACTTTGGCCGCGCGTGGTTAACTATCAACTAAAAGATAGTCTAGGCAAAAACACTTTCGCTTTTTAATTCTTTATGGTTTTCAGCACCTCTTCAACAATGACATGAAAATCATCGGTGTGGATTTGACCATCTGCTGGAGGTACTCGTTGATGGCCAAGACGAACAACAACGGTATTGTAATCAGGAATAGTGATAATATATTGACCTAAGATGCCGCGCTGATAAAAAACTTTTGTGCCATGCGAATCATCTAACCAAAACGAATATCCATAAAAAGGTGAAACGGCTGGAGTTGTTGCTTTTTGCACAAAGGCTGAATCCAAAATTTGTGTGCCGTTCCAATTGCCCTGATGCAACATCATTTTGCCAAAGCGTGCAAAATCACGAGCATTAGAATTAAAACAGCAGTAAGCTAACTCCATTCCTTTGCTGTCGGTATGCCACTTCGCAGCGTGCTCAGCTTGCAAAGGTTTCCAAAGCCATTCCGATGCCAAGTCAGCCAACGGTTTGCCGGTAGCTTTGATTAAACACTGACCCAGCAACTGCGTTGAACCGCTCTGATAGTTATATACTTCCCCCGGCTCATTAATGATAGGCAAGGTATTCATCAATTGCTCCACATCATCTCCGTAGTAAGCTTTGGCCGTCACACTGAACGGATCCTTATATTGTTCATCCCAATCTAAACCAGAACTCATGGTACTCAAATGCCAAAGTTCCAACTGGTGTGCGTACTTTCCTTTCAACTCCGGCAAAAGTGTATTTACTTTTTGATCCCAACCTTTTAAAATTCCTTTTTGAATAGCTATTTGTGTCAACATGGTCGTGATACTCTTCGCCATAGAAAAAGAATTGGAGCGAGAACTATCCGAATAATCCTCCCAATATTTTTCAGTAACAATACTATCGTTCTTGATAACCAAAAAAGCAACTGTCTTCACACGGGTCAACATAGTTTCTAGTTCGTTGCTAAGAGGAGCTTTGTTGTAGTTATCACTAAGCGCCCAATCGTTAGAGTTTGTACTGCTCTCAATTTTATGTGTATCGAAAAAACGAGCATCACTAATGCTGGCTGAGTTATAACCGTGTAAGTAAGAAGCCCAAAATCCTTTCATTAAATAACCATTGCCCGATACATAAGCTAACCCAACCAACAAGGCTTTAAACAATAGCAGGCCGAATAAGAATTTTAATAATTTCTTCATAGATTCAATTTTGAACGAATGTAAACTAGTTAGATAAAAGAAATAAACCAAATCAAGATTATTCTATTACTTGAAATTGGCAATTTTGAGTGGGTAAGAAATAGATAAACTTAAAAAAGCTATTTACCCAAACTACTTACTTTTGTGATATAAAATCAAAACTTATGAAAACTAAAGCACTTCTTCTATTCCTCCTTAGCTACTTTGTTTCCTATGAAACTAATGCACAATGCTACGCGCAAATCAATTATCAAAACAACCCTAATGGGCCAACCACGTTTTGGGCAGATAGCTTGATTGGCATCAACAATACATCAACTTTTACATGGGATTTTGGTGATGGTAGTTCAGGAAGTGGTATTCAAACTTCGCATCTGTTTAACACCCCTCCCGGAATCATTGCAACTTACAATGTATGCCTTACTGTCACCGATTCCAGCAACAATTGTAACTACACCACTTGTACTCCTCTCGTTTTCCCGGATAGCTCGGGCAGTAACTGTTCGGTGAGTATCACCTATAGCAATGTAGACAGTTTCTACACCTTTGTGGTAACCGACAATGGAACTGCTCCTTACAACTACATTTGGGATTCCAACAATTTTACTATCGGCACTTCATCAATTCTAGCAGTAGTAATTGACACGCTCAATAATTCAAACTATACCCCTATCTGTGTCACCGTTGTGGATGCTAATGGTTGCGTAGCTAGCGATTGCCAATATATTTCTAACGCCAACCAAGCCAGTTGCAATGTATATGCTTCTTTTACCAACCAAGATAGTCTTTACACGTTTTTTGCTGCGAGTACTGGAGGCACACCTATCACTTACGCTTGGTATGTAGACAGTCTGTATATAGATTCTTCGGCTTCATTTACGACTGTCATCACTTCTAACTTTAGCACTATATGCCTCTATGTTACTGACGCCAATGGCTCTATTTGCAGCGATTGCATTTCTCTATCCACCAATCCGGGTGGTGGCAGCAACACTTGCCAAGCTTATTTCACCATTTATCCCGACTCTGCATCGGGTGTAACCGGCTATTATTACGGCTACAACAATAGTACACCGAATGTACCTGTGTTTTGGGATTTTGGCGATGGCAACACCTCTACCGACCCGTATCCAACACACACCTACGCTCAACCCGGCAACTATATAATTTGCTTAACTGTAGGATCGCCAAACACACTTTGCTATGACACTTACTGCGACTCTTCTTTCTATGTGTTTAAAACAGCAGGCGGTTTAATGACCCAATTGACCATCAATAATCCTACCGGCATTAACGAGTTAAGTGCCAACAACAACTTAGAAATTTATCCAAACCCGGCAACAACGATGTTAAATATCAAGAGCGATTTTGATATTGAACGAGTAAGAATAGTTAACCTTCAGGGGCAAGTTGTTTTGGAAATAAATACAGCTACGACAATGATTAATATCGAAAAGCTATCTGCGGGAGTTTATGTGGTGGAAACAACAAATGGCAAATCAGTTAGCCGCAATAAATTTATAAAGCAATAATTACTTTCTGTTTCATCATCAAGTCCTGCACCCAAAAAGTGCAGGACTTTTTATTTGTTACTAAGCGTTGTAAATAAACGACCAAGGCTTAGCTTCTTCTAACTCATAAGCTAACTCGAGTAAAAGTTTATCATGACCAAATGGTGCAGTGAAGTGAACTCCAAGCGGCATATTGTCACTACATTTACCCAATGGAAGCGAAATGGCCGGAGCACCGGATACGTTTTGCAAACCGGCATACGAAGCATATTCTACCGCTCTCCGTGCAATATCCTCGTAGGATAAGTCTACCGAGAAATGTCCAATCTTTGGCGTCTTATGAGAAACAACGGGCGTCATTATTACATCAAATTGCTCAAACAACTTTTCAGCTTTTCTTCCGGTTTCACGAAGTAGTCTTATGCTTTTAGGTAATTGCAAAGCATTGTCTTTAAAATACTGACTAAGCCCAAGGGTGAACGGCTCTAGCTGCGCTTTATCCACTTTGGCTTGCACCACCAACTTGCCCCAATGACTAATAGCGTAAGCCATAAAACCATAATAGTTTAAATAATGATTACTCATAGCATCTATATCAATCGGTACTTTTACTTGCTCTACGGTGTGGCCAAGGGATTGCAAGAGTTTGGCTGTTTCTACTTGTGTGCGATAGGTGTCTTTATCTTGATGCCCGAGCTTGCCTGCTTCAATATTTTCAAAAAAAGCGATACGTAACCGCTTTTTACCGGCATGCTTTACATGGCCTAACTCCGGAAGTTTTGTGTTTTTGTAAAACTTCTCCGCCTCAGCATAAAATGCGGCAGTATCTCTGACCGTTCGCGTCAAGACGCCTTCGTAAATGATTTGTAAAGGCATTAATTTAGCTCCTTCAATATCGACTAAACGCTTACGCGTAGGTTTTAATCCTACTAAACCACAACATGTGGCCGGGATGCGGATAGACCCGGCACCATCATTGGCTGTAGCAATCGGTACCACACCACTCGCTACCATCGCAGCTGAACCGGAAGAAGAACCACCGGTGGTATAATCGGTATCCCAAGGATTTCTTGTTATTCCCCATTTTTCGTTTTCGGTGCTGCATATCAAGCCAAATTCAGGCATGGTAGATTTTCCCAAATAAGTGACGCCACTCGAAAGAAACTGATTAACAAAAGGACTGTGCTTTGTCGCTTTTTTACTGATAAATGCGCCCGTACCTAGTTGCGTGGCACATCCTTTTACTTGTTCATTGTCTTTTATAAATGAAGGTACTCCATAGAGCAAGCCTTTATGTGTAGGAGATTGATAATTTCTTGCTACCTCATATGTTTTAACAGCAATAGCATTCAAATCAACATTCACTTTTTCAGCTCGTTGAATCGCAGCTTCGGTCACCTCTGCCACAGAAATATCTTTTCGAGCTATGGCCTCTGCTAAACCCACTGCATCTAAATTTCCTAAAACATCATTGGTGAATCCACTGATTAACTTGGCCATAGATTGATACTTAATTTAATGATAAAGTTAACAATTATCAGTCACTTGGGTAATCAAAATCATAAAGCTGATTGATGGAAGTCATAATCTTACTAGTAATAACCATTCACATTTGCATCATTAAATAACAAAAAAACAACTACTATGAAAAAACTATTATTTTCAACTGCATTAAGTGTATTGGGCTTTATAGCAAATTCACAATGTGTTCAAACTGCACAAATTAACGTGTCGGCAGATCCTCTTATTTTATGTAATCCCAGTACAGAAACACTTACAGCTAATGTGGGTGTTGGCACGTATGATTTTATTCAATGGGTTAGAACGGATGTTAATCCTGTGCAAGTATTAGCTACAGGTACTAGCTTTGTGGCTGACCGTTGGACTATCGGCAATATTGCTGTTAGAGTTTGGTGTAGTGGATCTTTTATTCAATCGCCTAATACTAATATAAATCGTTTTGATATTGAAGTACCAATAGGACAAAGTACTTTACTATGCTTCGGTCAGGCTGCTGATTTATCCGTTCCTAATGTTCCCGGCTTAACTTACAAATGGTCTGTTGGTAATTCACCTGGTGGTGCTGCTGTTAGTACAAGTCCAAATTATACAACTGCAAGTACTACTAACATTTGGTGTCAAATTACTCAGCCTGTAGGATCCTGTAGCAAACTAGCAAAATTTAGATTAAATAAACCTAAAGATTGCGAGGCTGTAACATTAAAAACACCTGAAAACCCTTATCTTATTTGCCAAAATCAATATGGCTTTTTAACACCAACTATACCTGGAGGAGGTTCATTCGACTCTGTGCAATGGTTCAGAAATGGCACATACTTCAAACAAGCAGATACTTTATTCTTAGACAGATGGAGTGTTGGTGATTTTTATGCTCAAGCTTGGTTTTTAGGCACCATATCTAATACTACAAATGTTGTTCCTGTTAACCGCTTTGACATCCGTATTAAAAATGGAGATGGAGTACTATGCGGTAGCGAAACAGTAACCTTAGTTGCACCAAGCATACACCAACCAGTTTACTACGAATGGTCTGTAGGTGATCCTGTTGGTGCAAATATGGTACTTCAGGGGAATGTGGACACTATTTTCACTACAAGTTACATTGGTAATGTATGGTGTATGATAACCCACGATGGAGGATGTTTTAAATATGCAAAGTTTAGGGTATTAGAAGATTTAAATTGTACTCCGGGTGCAAAATCTGGTGTAAGCTACAAAATGGATGACATGGAGAACATGGAAAATGGAACTAGCATGTTTGATATGGCGATTTTCCCTAATCCGAACAGAGGAATGTTTAAAATAGCAATCGATGGATTGGAATCAAACAGCAAAATCGTTGTAGAAATCTATGATATGAGCGGAAGAAAGGTATTCGATACTTATCAAATGTCATCTTCTACACAAGAAGTATTAGAGATAAATAACAGTAACTTTGCTGCCGGTGTGTATTCAGTTAGAGTAGTAAATTCAAATAACACAATAAGTTCAAGAATGATTGTTGAATAATATTCCTTAAATGCGATAAAAAAGGCACGTCAGTTGACGTGCCTTTTTTATCGCATAGACTTAATCATAAATAGTTAGTTTTAGCAATGCAACCAAAATGTAAATTTCAATGAACTATTTATCGGAGCTAATCAACACCTTAAATGAAAAAGAAATATCCGAACTAGCTTTATTAAACTTACCTGGTAGAGAATTGGAAGTTTTTAATGCTTTTGTTGAGCCGCAAAATAAATCTGTAGTCAAAAAAACTATCGGCCCGGAACAATTAGGCATTTCACCAACACATTTCGATAAAGTTTGCTCTATCCTCATTGATAAGATTTTGACGCATGTAGCTAGTGAAAAATTTGAAGACAAAGCGAACTTCATTTTACAGAAAGGTTTATCTAGAATGTTGCTGCATGAAATTAAAATCAATCATCGTGTGATAGCAAATAGTAAAGACAAAAAAACGAAGCGAGAATTTTATACTGCTGCATTTGAAACCATGCGCAAAATGTCGTTTGATGTCCTCGACTTAAAACTATTGCGTCAATATGCTAATCATCTTAAACCCTTGCTGAAATCAAATGACCACTACTCTCCCGAAGTGGTGGAATTCAAATATGTTTATATTGAAAACGCTTTTCACTTTTTAAACGGAGAAGGAATTTCATACGCTACCCAAGCACTCAAAAATATTCATCATGTTATATCTGCACCGGAGAAATATAAAACCAAAGTATGCTATGTATATTACCATATCTGCCTTTCCGGTTATTACAAAGATTTTGAGGACAATCAGAGTTTAGCGCTGCATCATGCTCAAATTGCGTTGGAGCACATTAAACGTTTTCCCAAAGGCACAGACAATGCCGTGATGGTTTCAGCCTTCGGAATGTACGCCAATATACTTTGCAATCAGTCAAATTTTAATGAAGCATTAATCACGTACAACCAAGCGTTCAAAGATTTTCCGGCAGAGATGGAAAAGTCATATTACCACACTATGTTGTATTGCATTACGGCCTTGGTTTGCAATGACTATGATTTAACAGAAAAATTATTAGAGAAATATATGCGGCCCTTTACGTACAATAGTGTTGCACTCTACTATCGCTTCGAATCTTTTCGTTTGTTCATTTTACATCGTATGTTTCAACGAAAATTCGATGAAGCTTTGGTTTTTCTCCGTGAGTTGCAAAGTATAACACGAAAAGACTTGACCGACACGGCTTACATTTTTTTACGCATGATAGAAAATCTTTACACGTTGATTACCCATGATTATGAATTAGCGATTACTCAATCAAAAAATAACATGAAATTTTTAACTCGGAAAAACTTTACGTACGAAAACTGTGACTATCTAGATTTGTTTTACACCATTGGTGCACTTGCAAAAATGAAGTTAAACAACAAAGTTAATCGAGAAGCCTTAGAGCCACACTTAACAAAAAGTAATCGTGGATTTATAAAAATGTATGGAGGCTTAATGGAACAAGTTTTGAATTAAAATTTTAAAAACTGTATCGCTTGAGAAAATTTAAATTAAACTTCATCTTACTTTTTATAGCATTAAAAGGCTTTGCTATCGAAAGTATTTCTATAAATTTTGCTATTTCACTTATTGATACATCTATCACTAAAATTGCTATTGAAGATGTTCAGCAACTACTCTCGAAGGCCTGTCAATGTGAAGTCAATTTCAATAGACCTAACGCAGCTATTCAAATCAACTTACCGACTATTGGCCATCAAACAGCGAGTACACCAACCATGTTTTCGACAGCTGCCACCTTCCCCTACCGTCATTACCCCAATCATGATTATACTTGGAAACAAGAACAAACAGAAGGGAAGTATATGCTGTACTTAACTACCAATTCGTGGCAAGGTGTAAGTTTTGGATTGTATGGCTTGCTACAAGAAAAGTTGGGGTTTAAGTTTTATCACCCTCGCGAAACAGTTATTCCCAATTTGACGACTTGGCCTCTAACTGGTGATTTTACTTGGCAAGCAAAACCGGTTTTTGATAAAAAAGGATTTCACTTACACACGCAACATCCGCTTGAGCTCACAGAACAATTACACGATAGCACCATTCCAAATGCGTTAGGAGATATCAAGCAATACATTGATTGGCTGGCGCGCAATGGTCAAAATTATTTTGAGTTTTGCTTGCTCGAAAACATAGACCGCAAGGTTTGGATTAATCATGCGCGGAATATGACAGACTATGTACATCAGCGAGGGTTAATAGCTGCCGTTGATTTGTCTTTACACATGATACAACAAAAAACATTTCAACTTTATGTCTCACCCATTAACAAGAAAAAGCAAATTGAAAAGAATCTAGCTTGGTTAACTGAAGCCAATTGGGATGTGATGAATATGGAGTTTTCAACCGCAGAATTTATCAGTGGCAATGTGAAGAAAAAAGAAGAACTGCGTCAATTTATAATTAGTTGGTTACGCGACAACTCGAAGATGAAACTAATGGGCCGCCAACATGTGGTACGACATGAAAATGAAAGTAAAAAAGGAAAGAAAGTTTTTGAATGGGATAGTGCGGCTATTGCCTTGGATCTCGAACGTGGTGTTTTGTCACACACTGTGATGTTTTATGACATGACTGAAGAAAACGCTCCGGTTTATGAAAACAAAAATCAACGTCACATGTACGATTTTCTATTGCGCGAACATGCAAAACGAGAAACGTGGTACTATCCCGAAAGTGCTTATTGGATCACGTTTGATGTATCAGTTCCTATGCTACTACTTCCATATCTATCTGCAAGACTTGCAGACATAGATACTTGTGCAAAACATCAAATTCCAGGTCACATCACCTTTAGCTCGGGTTGGGAATGGGGCTATTGGATGATTGATTGGAGTATTGCGCGGTGGAGTTGGCAACACACCAATAATGGAGTAGCTGAAAAGAGAAGTGCTGAAAGGTATGTGCATGAGTTATTACCGGATAAACAACAAGAATTATTTACCGCACAACTAAATTTACAACAACAATATTTAAAAGACAGTTCACTCATGCAATGGATGACAGCGATGACCATCACTGATGAAATCAGCATCAAAGCAGTGGCGAATGAGTTTCATCCACGTCCGAAAACCTCTTACAAATATATTCGCAACAAGGCTACACTTGATCAACTCAATGAAATTTCAACCACATACTTGCCAAGGTTAGATAGTTTTTCTATAAAGTCAATGCGCATCACAAATACAATGCAATCGTTGCATGTAGATTCGACTAATCGTGTTCAAGAGGTAATTGATGGCTGTAGAGTAACTGCACTACGTGCGACTCATCGAGCGGCTATTCTTCGCTATATCATTGCATGTAGAAAAACGAAGCTAAGTAATGAGAAAAATGATGAGTTAAATCAATTGGTCATTGCAAAAAATATCAGAGAGGATGCACAGAAAACAGTATTGCAGCGCGAACAATTTTATCGCTATGCGGCTGAGTTGATAGCCAGAAAGCGCTGGGAACACACCGCCTACCATTTTGGTTATTTATTTCCGGTGAGTGAACTTCACTTTTGGAATAGAGAAGAACAGCAAGCTAAAAAGAATCAATACCGACCGCTTTTTATGAATATTTGGAACATTGGGCGAATTGTGGGGTTAATAAAATAAATTTAAAACAACGTTTAACATAGTAAATCATCCATTCAAAATAGAGCATAATGTCAAAGCCAACCCCATACTCCGACTTTATTCAACCGATACCACAGTTAAGCAATGAATTTTTGACTGATACATTGCTGCAAGATTATTTATCAACCTATTTGCCTAAAGAAATGCTGACGGAAATCACTCCCGACTTGATACAGTTTGGCGAACGTGCTGCCGGGGAGTTTAGAGTGTGGGCAAGAGATGCTGAATTAAACAAACCGCAGCTCACACAATTTGATGCATTCGGCAACAGAGTGGATGAAATCAAAGTGGCAGATGGATGGTTAAAGTTAGAGCGGGTTGCCGCTGAAGATGGGTTGGTAGCTATAGGTTTTGAGCGAAAATATGGCGAGTACTCTCGATTATATCAATTCACAAAACTGTATTTGTATGCTGCTTCATCTGCGGTTTACATTTGTCCACTCGCCATGACAGATGGTGCTGCGCGATTAATTGAACTCTATGGCGATCATGAATTAAAAGACAAGCCGTATAAAGGATTGACCTCTCGCATTCATGAAAAATTTATGACCAGTGGACAATGGATGACGGAGCGTACAGGCGGATCGGATGTTTCGCGCTCTATGACTTTAGCTTCAAAAACTGGTGACGACTATTTACTAAACGGACACAAATGGTTTACCTCTGCCATCACCGCTAACATGACGTTCACCTTAGCTTCTACAGAACAACCAGAGGCCGGCAAACGAGCGCCACTGTCTTTGTTTTACATGCCTATTCGCGATGAACACGGAAAACTCAATGGCATAAAAGTAGAAGCGCTCAAAGACAAACTCGGCACACGTGCCTTACCGACTGCGCAACTCGTATTGCGAGGAGCAAAAGCAAAGATGGTAGGCGAAAAGGGGAAAGGAGTGCGCACAATTTCTTCACTTTTTAACATAACAAGAATTTATAATACGATTTCTGCTGTTTCCTTTATCCGAAGAGCCTATTCACTATCAAAAGCATACAGCGAAACACGTGAAGCATTTGGTCAAAAAATTGAACAACATTTGTTGCACAAAAAAACGTTGCGCGAAATGGAGATTGCTTACCAAAGCAATACTATATTGGCTTTATATTTAGCCAAACTATTAGGCAAAGAAGAATGTAACACAGCTACCGAAACAGAAAAATCATTACTGCGCTTCCTTACCCCTATTGCCAAACTTTTCACTGCGAAACAAGCTATTCAATATGCCTCAGAACATATCGAGACGATTGGTGGACTTGGCTATTTGGAAGACAGTGGTATACCTGCACTTTTACGTGATGCTCAAGTGTTGAGTATCTGGGAAGGCACCACGAATGTACTGTCGTTAGACATGCTTCGCGCTGCGGAGAAAGAAGAAGGTTTATCAGCTTTCAAAACATTTGTAAATGATACATTGGCTACCAAACATCTAGCAACAAACAATGAGCAGAAAGAGATTATTCAAGAAAAAGCAAACATATTGTTTTCATTCATTGATGGGATGAATAATCCGAGTGCTTTAGTCGCTGCATCAAGAGATATTGCCTTCTATGCTGCCGAGTTAACGATTGCTTTGTTATGGTTCGAATTTATTGGACAACAAAAGGAAGCTAGCAAGTATCTACCCGCTTTAAACTATTGGACAGCTTATAAAATGGATAAAAAAATGTTGCATTCAGCTGTAGCTTTAAACATCATTTAATCCACTTTTAACCAACCGGCAATGCTCAGCCGAGGAACTGTTGTAGGTAGCACCTCGTGAAGTAGTTCATCACTCTTGAAAAATACCGCTTTGCCACTTTCTGGCGAAATAAGTTGAATGCTATTCTCATGATGGATACATAACTCACCTCCATTATCTTGTTGCCAATCTTTATTTAAATATAAAATCAATGAATATTTACGTTTATCGCTATTTCTAAACTGATCAAAATGTTTTTTATAGAATGTTCCTTCCCTATACACTGCATAGTGAAACTCATAACCCGTTATACCGGTGTAGCAAGTAGCATTTAAATGTTTAATAAAACTATCTATAGCATCCAAAAACAAATTTTCAATGATATCACTATGCGCTCGATCGAGCCAATAAATACTATCTCCGCGCACTAATCCATTTACATTATCCGTTTGCTTGTTTCCAGTGCTTGCATAATGTAGTTGATTACTGAGCTGCAACTTGGCAATAGTTAAGCGAATAGATGCTGCGAGATTATCAGTGATGAAAGCATCAGCAACACCTACTTTATTTTCAATAAAACTTTCGATGAGTGTGTTATATGGCTTTTGCAAAGTAGCTATTAAGTCATTAGCAATGATTTTGCTAATATTCCTCGGAAGCTACACTTATTTATGCGGCATCAACTTATTTCTTTTTCAGCACAATATATCTGCAAGGCAGACCGATTCCTGCGTTAAGCGTAATCACTTTAATGTTGAGTGGCGAGTTGTCTTGTATGTTCAACATAGACTCGGCTATTGTATTTCCTAGCGCGTCTTTGACGCCCGCAGCATACACTTCTGCACCTATACCTCCATCTTCTACCTGAAGAGTTGCATTTACTTCGCCCGATAGCACTACACCCAATTTATAATCAACAGATTTTGTAAAATCAAAAATCACTTCTGCCGACTCCGTACTGTCTAAAGTTACAACTGTATCTTTATAAACTGTAAACTGAGTGGCATACTTATTAATCCAAGCATCTGCACTAGCCTTAATCTTTGATGAGGCATCTGATTGCGCGTTGACATTAAAAAGACTAAGAACTAAAAGAAAAATAGGAAGTAGCTGTTTCATCATAAATTAAAAATAATCATTTTTTAATCTTAGAACCACCTTACATATAGTTATAGTTATTTAAGTGTAGGAAGGCGATTGTCTTTGAAAATTGGTATACTTTAAAGGTAATTTTATTAATTATGTGTAACTGTACATTTATCTCCCAATTGTAAACTTTCAGTAAAATATGCCACACCAAAAACTATTCACCAGTTTCACTTTTCATCGCTCGCAAAAACAAATGCATAATCGTATTGCGCTCGCACCAATGACCAACATGCAAAGCCATGATGATGGCACACTCAGCGATGCAGAATATGAATGGTTAATTCGTAGAGCGAAAGAAGACTTCGGCATGATTATTACCTGTGCTGCAAACGTATCAAAAGATGGGCAAGGTTGGCCGGGTGAGTTAGGAATTTATGAAGACAAACACATTGAAGGATTAACCCATTTGGCAAATGGCATTCATGCTAATGGTAGTTTAGGTGTCGTTCAAATTTTTCATGGTGGAGCACGAAGTCCGCAAGAATTGATTGGCGTACAACCTTGGAGCGCCAACGCCCACGAGATGCCACACGCTAAAGTGCCAGTGCAAGTTCGTGCAGCAACTATTGAAGATATCCATAGAGTGATTGAAGATTTTGTGGCTGCTGCTGTTCGTGCCGAAAAGGCCGGATTTGATGGCATAGAATTACATGGCGCACACGGCTATTTGTTACACCAATTTTTAAGTACAACCACCAACCAACGGACAGACGAATGGGGTGGTAGCAATGAAAACCGCAGTCGATTAATCCGCACCATTGTTCAAAAAACTAAAGCAGCAGTAAGTCAACATTTTATGATAGGCATACGACTTTCGCCTGAGGACAAATACACCTTTCAAGGCATTGACTTTGACGAAAGCTTACAATTAGCAAAATGGTTGGAGGAGGATGATATAGATTTTATTCATGTTTCCCCTTGGGAAGCATTGAAAAAGCCGGAGAAATATCTTGATTGTGAAAAATTCTTACTCGAATATTTTAGAGAAGCTATACCCAACACACCGATAATTGTGGCTGGAAATATTTGGAGCGGAGCAGATGCAGAAAAAGCACTAGAACTTGGCGCAGACATTGTTGCTTTAGGCAAGGTGGCCATAGGACATGCAAATTGGCCGACTTTAGCCAAAGATTTAAACTTTCAACCAACTCAACCACCCTACTCGGTTTCTCATTTAGAGAAACAAAGTCTCGGGCCTGCATTTATTGCTTACATGAAGCGTTGGAAAGGATTTGTTGAAGAATAATATATAGGTAATTTATTATGCGAAAACTCATTTACTTTTCACTTATCAGTATTTCACTTTGCAGCTGTAAAGCGTTCAAACCATCGGCTAATCTTAGTGACTTTGAAAGCTATTTTGCAGAAGAGAAACTGGATTCGATACAAAAAAATGCTATCAAAGTCACTTTCTTTGGCACATCTACGCTCCTATTTGATGATGGCGAAAATCAAATCATCATTGATGGTTTTTTTAGCCGCCCACCTGTTGGCAAGGTAGCTTTTGGAAAAGTAAAAAGTGATGAGTCTCTCATTCGACAAATTATAGAGAAACATAGCATCAAAACCTTAAAAGGAATTTTTGTTTGCCACTCACACTATGATCATGCTATGGATGCTCCACTGTTAAGCCAACTAACCGGAGCAAAGATATATGGTTCATCATCCACGCTCAACTTGGGCAAAGGAGAAAAGGTAAGCGAAACCAACATGGAATTATTTGAGCCCGGAAAAAGAATAAACATTGGTGACTTTCAGATTACAGTCATAAATTCAAAACACACTCCGCCCTTCAAGCTACTTGGCAAAAGTAACGCCACGGCCCCCAATCACCCCAACATAGACGAACCACTTCAACAACCTGCTAAAGTTGACCATTATATAGAGGGAGGAACGTATGACATTTATATCGAATGTAATGGAAAGCGATTTTTGGTAAAAGCCAGCACTAATTACATAGAGGGAGCATTAAAAAATTATCCCTGTGATGTATTCTTCTTAGGCACAGCCATGTTAGGCATTCAGCATAATGAATTTCAAGAGAATTATTACAATGAAACCATAAGTGCCACAAGAGCAAAAACTGTAATCCCGATTCATTGGGATAATTTTATGCACCCAATATCTAAGCCGCTTATTGCTTTGCCCAACATTAGCGATAATGTGACAGCAGGTTTTAATTTTTTATTGAATAAAACCAAAGCAGATAACATCAAACTACAACTCTTGCAGGGAGAAACGAGTGTAGTGTTCTAGTTACTTTACTTTTGTAAAACGACCTATGTTGCTGACCTCCGGAGTAAATATATTTACAATATACATGCCCTCAGACCAATCGTTAGTATTAATCACTTTATTTAAACCTGGGTTAGTTATCTTTTCATTAAAAATAGTTTGTCCCACCGTGTTGTTGACCTGAATGGTTACTTGTTGATTTTGGTACGCTGACAAATCGATGTTTACTACATCGGTGGATGGATTGGGATAAAGCTTTAGGTTGTCACTCCGTTTCACTTTGTCAAATCCAGATGCATCAATACTATCTACACCCCAAGCGTATTCCACACTCAATGTATCTACCGTGATTTTTGCATAATAAACCCACTGGTTAGGCTCCACCGTTTCGTCCAAATACCATTGCTCTGTAAACTGTGATTGTTGAACTAATGATTGAAAATTATTAAAGCTATTGTACATTATCGAATCGCCTACCATGATTACCCATGCTTGACCTTGGTTCATATAGCAAGCAGGCACGGTGTTAATGCTATCTAAGCAATGTCTGCGCACCGCCACATATCTATCTGCTTGTCGACCCAACAACCACAAACTATCCGAGCGCACTTCATCAAAATCGGCTACATTGAAATACAAACCTACTTCAGGGTCACTACTTGGCAATAGTGGTAATTTAAACTCCGGGCGATACATCAATAATGCCAAGTTTCTGTTTTGTCCTACATAGGGCAAATTATCATTTGCATTATCAGAATTGCGGTCATCCCAGTCGGGATATGTTTTACCTGAACCGGTGTAAACTGCAGTTGTACCAACATTAGCTACGCAAGGATATTGCTGATAACCCATTTTCCCTTTCCAAAAATCTTTTATTGAACAAAGCGTGACGGAATTGTGCTTAAATATTTCTACATCTTGCCCACATATAACGCTACTTTTAGAAGCCACAGTCAAAATATTGGCAAGGGAAACGATTGATGACACAGAAAAATTGGCAAAGCTTCTAAATGGATTAAAATCAACATGATTCCAAAGATTAGAATCAGCTAGCAATTGCGCGGTTTCTCCTGCTACAGCTGGATGAAAATAAGCGCCTGAGCTCCACTGGAACATCACTTTATCAAGTGATGATTGTCCAGCGTTCAGTACAAAACCACTGTCTAAAGTATGACCAATATGATAGGTAAAACTACTTTCTGCTTTCCATGAGGCAATTACACTATCTACTGGCAACGAAGATGTAGCTAAAAAACCACCGGAGTGTGAAGCTTGCGTGGGCACTTCACCAAATCCTGTGAGTAAATAAATGAGACTGTTATGATTCTGATCGTAAGGTGTTTTATACTTTCCAAAGTAATTTCGCCCAGCCACGGGATAAAATACGCCTTTGTCGTTGGTTAACATCAACAAATCTTTGAGCAATCGTTGGGAAGCTTGTGTGGCTAATTGTTTAATCTCAGCATCTTGCGCGAAGTCGGCTAAGTTGATTAAACCCGACAAAGCGTAAGGTGCATAAGTAGAGGAAAAGAATTCATAAAATCCATAATTTACTTTAAGTCGCAAATAGTGGCGCAGACGATTATCCAAATTCGCATCTACAACTTTTCCATATTTTTCTTTCAACAACCAGTCCGATGACATCCATTGTATCATGTGATTTTCTGACCAATATCCTCTCAATGTGTCACTCTTAGTTAACCAAAATGGAATTGGCTCAAGATAAGGGAGAATAACCGTATCATAAGCGCCATTGCTTAAGTACAAAATTCTAACTAACTGAACAATATCAAAATCAACAGTTCCTTTAGTAGATAAACCAATGAGCATTTGATATAAAGTTGCTGAGTCAACCGACAAATTTAGATATGGCTGAATTGTTATGGCATGACGCGAAAAATTAGCCACCGAATTACTTCTGTAATCTGCTTGACGTTGTAGGTAATCAGGATTGTTAGCCAAAGCATTTTGGCTAAAGAAGAACGACAATAAAAAACTAGCAACAACTAAACAGCGTAAATAAAGTTTCATTTGATTAGTATTAAAAAAGTTAAGAAAACGATTTTATGAAAGTATAAAAAAACGCTAATAAATCACTAGTTATATTATAAGAATTCAAAGCCTTAATAATGAGCTATTTAGCAATAAAATTCTGATACCAAGCCACCGTGCGCCTGATTCCTTCTTCAAAATCTACCACTTGATGATATCCAATTTCTCGCTCAGCTTTAGCTGTGTTAAACCATAAATCATGAGTAGCTGTTTGAACTATGTAAGTGCTTAGCAATGGCATTTGGCTCGGAAAAAAAAACCTATGCAACAGATCGCTTACCAAAGCAATAGGAAAAACCAACCAAGACGGAAAGGAATACAGCTTTGACTTGACACCTAACTCAGTAGTAAATTTTTGTAGTAATAATTTAAATTTTAGGTAGGGTGGTTGTGTATCAGCAATATTGTAGGTTTGCCCAACAGCTACGCTTGACAATCCTGCTTTGTACATTCCAAACGCCAAATTTTCTACATAAACATAACTGCTCTTGGCATCACCTTTGTCGATGTAACCCATCAAACCACTCGCACTCAATCGGTTCAATAACTCACCACTTGTCACCGGATCATCAGGTCCATAAATGGTAAAGCCAGGGCGAATAACCACTGTTTCTATTCTATCACCATATAAAGCTATCAACTCTTCGCCTCTCACCTTTGAAACAATATATGGTCTAGTAAAAAAATTTGGAGTTAATTTAGGTGTAAGCTCATCTGCATTATCAAAATCAGTAAATCCATGGACCACTAATGAACTCATGAATACAAATCGTTTGACCTTAGCTTTAACGGCTGCTTCCAGAACATATTTAGTTCCATCAAAATTCACTTCAAAAATTCGCTTAGTCCAAGCCAATGAAGGCATTGCCGCTAAATGATAAACCAAATCTACGTTCTCCATTGCTCCCACTAACATTTCAGGTTTGGTGATGTCTGCATACACAATTTGTATATTCAACCCGCTAATGTTTTCCAAACTTGTTCCCGGCATCACCATTGCCACTACTTCGAGTTGCTCTTTCACTAGCAATTTGGTAAGATGACTGCCAATAAATCCATTGGCTCCGGTGACTAAAACTTTCATAGTTTATAAAAATGATTGTGGCAATAAATGATGAGCTCGCAAGGAGAAAAAATCTAAAAAAACATTCATTATAAAATGGATAGTCATGCCGTACCAAATGTTTTGATAACGAAACGCCACATAGCCAAAGACCGGACCAAAAGCAGCTGCAGCAATTAACTCCGGCATCGGCTTACCAATATGAAAAAGTATAGTAAGCACTGACTGAACAATCACAATAATCAATAATTGCTTGAATGGTGCGTCTTCGCTCTTTAGCCCAAACATCAGGTAACCTCGATAAAAAATCTCATAACTTAAAAAGTAGAAGAAATAGGCCAACTGATATCCGATAAAGATTAACCAACTTGTCCCTACTAATCTTGTGAGCGGATACTCAGCTGCAATAAATGGGTCTTGTGAGGAAAAATAAGTAGAAGCTATCACCAACGGATAGGCCACTACACAAATTAAAATGGCTTCTTTATTAGGCTTCCATCTTAACCCTAAATCTGAAAAATTTAATTTCAAGTAATGTGTTGCAATTAAATATGGTACAAGCCAAAACAACAGTACAGTTAATGCAAATTGATAAATGTATTGCCAAAAATCTATCCACCTACAATCCGAAAAAAAACTGCCAAAAAGTGAGTGAAAAACAAGTAGGTCTTTAGATTGTGCTGACTTATTGGTGTACCATAATGCTAATATCCAATACAGCAACGTGATTAGAATCGAAGTAGAAAGAATAACCACTCTTCGATGGCGCAAGGAATGAATTGAATTGTTCACTTAATGAAAGTAAACAATTTACGTTCAAAATATGAACCCCGAAATTTATGTAAAACTTAATCTTCCTTAAAAACCTCGTCACTCAACTTTTGATTGAGCAGATATTTTGAAAATTGTAAGGAAATAATTCCTGTGCCTTTAACACTGCTATCTGTCTTTGGTGCAGATTTTGAATTTAGGTCAACTGCCACTGCTTTAGGTACCTTGAACTTAGCCACATCAATAGTGAAAACAATCTTATCCGGTAGAGCATACGTACTCATTGCACCAAAAGTATTTTCAATGGTAATCGTCCCATTAGATTTTGTTGTCAACTGAGATTTTAGTACTAACCCTTTTGCCGCATCAATCCAAAACTTACCCAAAATCAAATCGTTTTCTCCATTCGGAATTACATTAATAACGGTACAGCTAGTCGCGCCTATTTTTTCAACTCCTCCACTCACAGCGGTGTAGGCATTAGTATCTTTTAAAAGTGCAAGTGCATAGTATGGATTTTGCTTAGGCAAGAAAACAATTCCTTTGGTGCGCACACGAAACTTATCCGGCTGCTTATAAAACACCTTTCCTGAAATCGGCTCAATATTTACACCGGGAATTGCGAATTTCATTGCCAAATCGGCTGAATAATCTTTCACTTTCGAAAAGTTCTTATTCACCTTTGCAATCAACTCTTTCGGTGTTTGAGCCAAGCTGCTTAGCACAAAACTCAATACCAAGCAGGTAACTAATAAATATTTTTTCATATTCAATTAATTCTGTATATCTTTTCTGGTAAAATGCCAAAAGGCAATACTCAGAAACAAAACAATGTGACCAAATAACACACTCAATGAAATGGCAATTTGCTCTTTAGGCAATGGATTGTCAAATAGATTTCGCCATATAATCATGTGTGTGGTAAACAAAGCCGGCTTGATGGTGTCGAAAAGCGGAACATCCAATGTGCCGATAATAGTAAAGATAATTATCACACTCATAGAGGCTACTATAGGTGTAATAGAATTATCAGTGAAACAAGAAAGCATCAACGAAAAAGTAGTGATGACAGATAAACTCAGAAACGCTACAAAAAAAGCCCCAATAAATCGCCAGATTACATCATCTGCTCGAAGGATAATAAGCTCATCGCTTTTGAGCACCACCAAATCTCCTGTACCGAAAACCAACAGCCCAACTCCCAATGCTAAAAGACCTAACCAAAGAATAAGTGCAAAAGTATAAATACTGCCGGCAATATATTTTGCCCAAAGGATTTGAGCGCGTGAATAGGGTTTAGACAACAATAATCGGATAGTTCCCGATGCTGCTTCACCCGACACTAAATCTCCGGTGACTAGCGCCACCAAGAGAGGCATCTGCACAATGAGCATTTGAAGAATAATAAAACAAATCAAAGCTCCATTCAATATATTTCCTTCTATTTGAAATGAGTTTTGAAGCGATTGAAATATAAATTCTAAGTATTGTTTCCCATCCACATAAAAGGCAAACTGAATTAACAAGACAATTACTGTGATGGCCAAGAAACCCATGTAACTTCTAGGCTTGGTCACAATTTTAAAAAGCTCTAATTGAATAAGGTTTATCATCAGTTTTGACTAGTCAACTTTAAAAAATAATCTTCAAGCGTTCGTTTATAGCTCACACTGTAGGTCGCTATGTTATGTTCTTGCAAAAACTTATTCAAGTCCGGTATTTCTACTTTACTTAAGTTTAACTCAATGATGTTATCATGGTTAGCTCGCCATTTTTTTTGCCACTGACTTTGCTGGATGGCGGATAAACATAGCTCCATTTGTTCCGGCTCAATACTTATGATTAAATCTTCATTAGACAGAAGCTCACCCACTCTACCTTGCACTACAGCTTTACCTTTATTGATAATAGTCATGCTATCAGCAATCAACTCGATTTCACTTAATATGTGTGAAGATAGTACCACTGTTTTCTTCAAATCGTTTTTCAAGTGTAAAATCATATTTCGTAAATCGATAATTCCTTGCGGATCTAGGCCGGTGGTTGGCTCATCGAGGATAATCAGTTTGGGGTCATGAATAAGTGCTTGCGCTAATCCTAAGCGTTGCTTCATGCCATGCGAATAAGCTTTTACGTCATCGTTTTCTCTTCCCTTCAATCCTACCATTTCAAACATTTCAAAAAGTTTCGATTTGGTTGGTCGCAATCCGTTCAGCCCGGCTTGGATTTTCAAATTGCTCATGGCTGAAAGGTAAAGATGAAAATCTGGCTTTTCGATTATGCTGCCTACCTGTTGCAAGATTTCACTTCGATGAGATTTCAAATTTTTATTGAAAATTAAAATATCACCGGATGTAGGTTGAATGAGTGTGAGCAACATCCGCAGCGTGGTGCTTTTCCCCGCTCCGTTTGGCCCTAAAAAACCAAACACTTCGCCTTTAGGGATTTCTAAACTAAGTTCATCTACTGCCGTAAAATGACCATACTGCTTACTTAGATTACTGATTGAAATGGCGCTGTCATTTTTCATGATGTGCTTAATAAACATCAAAGTTTCGAAATAGTTGATTGTATAAAGAATGAAGCGGAGACAATTACGCTTATCACTTTCGCTCCAATACGAAGAGCACATACTTCTTTTCATTCAAAAACATGACAGGGTCAATTGATGCTCTTTCTTTTTGAATTTTTGCGTCAATCTTTTCTCTCATACCTCTAACCAAATAAAACAGCCATGCTTTCTTGAACCTTAGCTTTTCAAAAGCAAAATGCTTGAGCGGCTGCAAAAAACGATCGGCATACATATTGACAAACGCAATAGTTGGCACAACGTTTTTGGTAATGTCTTGCTCAAAAACTATTCTCCAATTGTTAGTTTGGCATTTTTGATAAAAAGCGGAAAGCAAATGACCGCTTTTATTGATTCCGGTTTCATTAGTTCTAAAATAATCTACAATAATCCAACGCCCACCCGGCATCAATAATTTTCCGACATGGGCAAAAGCATCATCGAGTGTAATGTATTGCAGCGACTCAGAATTAATGATTGTTCCATATTTATTATCCGTCACTATATGTTCGAACTTACAATGGTATCTCTTCAATTGAGGATACTTTACACTGATGTGTTCAATCTGATTTTTGTTGGGGGTTAGCACCTCTACGCTTAATCCTTCATCCAACATCATTTTGGCCAAACCACCCATGCCACAACCTATATCCAAAATCAAGTTTTTATCATCTTTTATCTGCTCAATAATATTCTGGGCATATCGAATTTGCGCATCTTCCAAAAGTTGAAGCGATATACACTCCGGCTTCACATTGATGTCCTCAAAATAGCCATAGTGCAACATATCATTGGTCAAAATTTTGGAGTAGAGATAAAGCTCCAAATCATAACTCGATTTGTCAAACTTGGCGTTTTGTTGATGAAAACGGTATGCGCGAAACCATTCCAAAGGGTTCAATAATGTAGTTAAAAGTGACATGCGGGAAGCAGTTAATTGATGTGAATGTTGGGCAAAAGAATGTACAAAAGTAAAATTAAAATTACGGTTAGAGATATGGATGTGACTAAATCAATCGCCTACAACGCCAGTTCATGTAGTTAACCAAGAACCAAAAGTTTTTAAAGGCAGGGTTGGTAGTTTGGCCGTGATGATAGCGATAATAAATTTGCTGCATAATGACCGCCAGGCGAAAGATGCCATACACCTCATAAAACGTAAAATCCTTCGCATCAAAACCCATTTGGTTGCAGTAATAAGAAATGACCTCTTGACGAGTCAGCATCCCTTTTAAGTGAGTAGGCTGCCTACGAGTTTGTTTGGCTACAAAATCATCATTGGCTTGTACCCAATAGGCCAAAGAATTGCCTAAGTCCATCATCGGATCACCAATGGTGGCCATTTCCCAATCTAAAACCCCAGTTACTTCGGTTGGGTTATTGGCAGCTAAAACAACATTATCAAAACGGAAATCATTATGAATGAAACATGTTTTTTCTTTAGACGGCACATTCGCTTTTAAGTAATCCATCACATATTGAAATGATGGCACGTTCCATGTTTTTGCTTTTTTGTAGCGTTCTGTCCAACCTTCTATTTGTCGTTGGGCGTAGCCTGCGCCTTTACCTAACTCATGCAGTCCCGTAGTTTGAATATCTACTTGATGAAGCTCAATCAACTTGTCAATTACATTGGTGCAAAGCATGCGGACTTGCTTTTCACTCAGCATTAATTCCTTCGGAAGATTTGCTCTAGGAAT
>Ga0315903_10002345_pt1 | contig 27959 bp, 18 predicted proteins | sample LakEriMetagenome_7_FD_203524 | JGI IMG/M metagenome (GOLD analysis project Ga0315903, IMG submission 203524) | Freshwater fungal communities from buoy surface, Lake Erie, Ohio, United States - Buoy 2 MA119 | ecosystem: Environmental > Aquatic > Freshwater > Lake | place: USA: Lake Erie, Ohio... | reverse complement strand
CAAGGAGAGTTTTCTTCACAAACTATTAATTAAAATGGTTCGTTTTCGTTTTCAAATGACTCTTCGGATTCATCAAGAGTAATTTCACCAGTACCTGAAAGAATAGCATTCCAATATTGTGAATATTGTTTTTTATAATCTTCCAACGCTTCTTTGGTGTCGGATATATATCCTTGTGGTGTTGCGATAATCTTACCATCTTTATATCCTAATCCGTTAATATGGTTCTTTAAAACCGATATTTTAGTTCGGATAGCGTATGATACCGTTCTTCCGTTTTTAGTTGCTGTAATGTGATTAATACCGGCATTTTTCTGATTACCAAATAAGAACACAAGAGCCGATGCTAACCAAAGTGCCTCACCACCTTTTGCTTTAATTTGTGGTTGTCCAAATGGATTATCAGGTAATTCAACCCAAGGCTGATTAACAACAACCATAGTGTTATAATATGGGTAATCTTCTTTTTTAGACTTGGTAATACGAGCATGAATACCCATACCAATTTTATCCGCCAAAGTAGATGCGTTATGTTGTTTTCCACCTTTACCATCAAAAGTCATCTTACAAGGAATAGAACCAACTGAATCCCAAAGGAAACAAAGAGAATAAGGAATGTTACCTTTTTCTTGTTCGTCTAATAATTCGTTAATATAATCGGTTGCTTGTTCGATGTAATCAAAATTATCATTAAAGATAAAATTACCATCCCATTCACCATCGGTCATTTCTGCTTGGAGTCCTAACTCCACCGCGTGTTCCCATGACCATTTCTTTTCAGTAATAATGAAAACGGGTAAATGCCCCTTCTTTTGTGCCGACACAGCAGCTTTAACAAGAGCTGTCGTTTTGGAAGAGTTCGAATGACCGAGGAACATATTGATGTTACCCAAAGCAGGACCAGGTAAACCACAAGCACTATGGAAAGCTTCGTCGACTTCATAGAACTCCGTATCCTTGTACTTAGTTTTTGTAGAATATTTGTTTTTGATTGCATCAAGAGAAAATTCTTTTTTCTTTATTGCCATAAGTTTATATGCGTTTAAATTGTTTGTATTGAAAATAACAAAGGATGGACACTTTGTCTATGAGAGTGTCCATCCTTTTATAAATTAGAATGGTAAATCACCATCGGGTTCCGCGTCTGCCTGTGGGTCAACATATGACGCTCCACCGATAACTTCTTCACCTTCAGAACTATCACCATAAACATATTTACCCAATTCAGATGACCATCTTGGAGTTTCTCCACGAGCAATTGCTTCCAAATACTCAACAGGTTTTTTAGAGTAAACATCCGCCCAAGTAAGTGGGTCTTCTACCCAAGACTTAGCAGTTTCAGCATCTGTGTGAACAGGTGATGGGTCATCGTGCATTACAGTCTGAATAACTGTGTAAGTCGCACCTTTTGGAGTCTTAGCCTTAGCCAACTCGATGATTAAATCACGACCATTTACAGGGTCGGTAATATCACCTTTAGCTTTCCAAATTGGAATGATTTTGTCTAAGATACCTTCGTTCTTGTAATTGTGTTTGAAACGCCAGAATTTAACTCCGTCCGCTTCGTTATCACGGTCAATTACTTTAACGATATAGAATTTACGAGGTTTGTAAGCCTTTGCAAGTTCTTTATCAGATTCTTTCCCTGTTGACATCAACTCATCGTGGATTTCTGTCAAAGGTGAACGTTCATTGTCATTTTTTCCAGGGTCATAGATTTTATTCCATTTACCTTCAACTTGAACTTCATGATACCAAACTTCTTTGAAGGGTGATGACCCGTCGGGAGTTGGTAAAATACGAAGTCTTTTTTGACCTGATGTTTCGTTTTGCGTAAGAATCGCCGCAAAATACTTTTTCATTCTGTCTTCTTGAGACATTTTGTTTGCGGAACTTGTTCCACCTTTCGCTTTTTCATACTGAGCGAGTACAGCATCTAAGGAATTTGTCGCCATGTTATATATAAATTAATAGTTAATAAACAAATGTAAGTGTGTCAGCCGTAAATGTCAAATACCTTTTTAGTATTTAATTTCTTTGAAATCGTCTTCGTCAGTATAAGTGTCAAAAGTTCTTTTAATTTCATCAGGTGAATAATCTTCAACTTCATCAGTTGTTAAAATATATTCATTCTTTCCTGATTTTTCCAAATCTTCTTCTTTATCAGCAAAGAAATCTGTAAGTTTTTGATTGAATGGTCCTGAGTCCAAACTTCTAAGTTCTAATTTTTCTTGTGGAGTCTTTTCTCTATATTTTTCAATCTTACTTTCAATTGAATTTAGTTTTTCAATTACAGAGTTCATATCTTGTAATTTAGATTCCAAGTTACCTAATTGATTGAATAAATTTTGAAAGTATTCTTCTTGTTTTGTTTCTATATTTTTTTGAGCTGATACTAAATCAGTAATTTCTAACTCTTCACCTTCTTCAGATGAAATATCTTCTCCTGTGTCCGATATCTTTTCAACATCAGGGTCATTTTCAATATCTACGGGTTGTGGTTCTGCAGCAGTGTCTGATGGTGGAGGTGTAGCCCCTGCGTCAGCTGGTGGTAATGCCGCTGGGTCATCAGTTGGTTCTGCGGGTGGTGGAGGTAACTCACCGGTCTCTTGTTCAAAAATATAATTATTTATTTTATTATATTTTCTTAATTCCTCTAATATTGCTTGTGAAGTCTGACTCATCTTATCCGTTTAATAATTGCTTTATACCTGTTGTTGTTTCAACTTTGATTTTTTTATTTGTCATATAAGTGTTATCCACTCTTTCAATAAGACCGTCTTTCATTCTTACAGTGTAACAATCACCAGTATCCAAATCACATACTTCTTTAAATCCGTGTCCGGCATCTCTTTCAGTGATATTGGCTCTTTTACCTAAGTAATTTTCTAATAATGTTTTTACGTCCATAGTTTTTTTATTATAAATATATCGTTAATTAAATAAATTACAATTTAAGCGTTATACACGTAACGTAAGACTTAGCAATCTTACCCAATAACTGACTATAATAACTTGGATTAGTATTTTTATAATTATCATATATTGTTGGGGTTGCAGTTACTTTATCAACAGGATAACTTTCAATGTAATATTGAGCAAACTGAGTAATAAAATCATTTTTATTAACACTATTAATTTTTCTAAGAATTAAAGATTGATATTTTACATTCAAGAAATTAATAAAATTATTAAAATCTTTAAATGACGCATACGCCTCAGACACATTATTAAGACTTAAACAAATATATTTTGGATTTAAGTAATCTGTTAATGTACCTGAAATTGGTGGTTTTTTCATTGGTATACTTCCATAGTTATTATCATAACCTTTAAAATTATTTACCGCAACTTCTGACTCAATATACATTATCGTAAATAAAGCATATCTTAAAATTTGATTATCAGTAACACCTGTTAAAGCATTATATGTGTCAATAAATGAAACTTTTGTTGGTGCCGGAGTATCTCCATAGAAAGTAATAAAGTCAGTTGCGGAACAAGCATTAATTGGACTTGCCGCCTTAGTATTTGAAATATTTTTTGAAATGTTATTTTGAATTTGATTAACATTTGTTGCGGGAGCCTGTTGTGCAGTTTCTTTATTTCCAGTCTTTCTAACTTGGGTTAAGAATTTTTGTCTAACACTTTGTAAATAACTATCATTTGTTGGTAACTCAGCAATTCTCTGTCTTGTACCTGAGAATGATGTTTTAAAATTATTAGGAGTAATGACATGAGTAACACTTGTAATCCAATATGGACCTTCGAACATTGGGACATTTCTCAAAACAAAATACATTGATGGTTGTATCATTGCATTTCCTAAACACTCAACTTTTGCTTGGTAAGACCTAGTTTTGTAAATATTAAATAAACTTACATTTTGAGTACTTGATTTAACATTGTTTGTTACATTTCTCAACTCATATTCCGCTTGAATTGACTCGGAAGTTGCCTTACCTAAATCTTGCGAAACTTCTAACCCATTAAACACTGATTGAGTTTGAATTCCATAATCCACAGAAAATCCTACGACTCTATTTGAAATTCCGTAATCAACTTTATTTGTTGGATTTTCATTTAATGGTGTTTGTCCGTTAAAATTCCAAGTGTCATCTTTATAAGCCGTTTTACTTTGTGGAACTGCCGTATTTTGAGAAGGAACTTCTGAGTAAAAACAAACTAATTTATTTCTAGAATCTAAATAATCCACTTCACTATATGTACCAAATAACGAGTTTGCAAAATTAGTGTCAGGATTTATATTTGGAGTATCGGAACCTGTTGGTGTTGGCACACCATAAAAATTAATGTAAGACGGTATATTAAAAATTACAAAATTATTTGATTGTATAATTGATTTAATAACTGTTTCGACACTTGCCTTTGCACCATTTTTAATCCAATTTTTAATAGGTTTTATATCTACCAAAATATTATTACCCACATCTCTATTTCCTCTATCTAAAAATAATACATCTTGGAATAATGTATTTTTTTGATAGTCATTACCAGCAATCCATTTATCGTTAATCGCCTTAAATCTGTCATAAGTTTCAACAGGAGTTACCTCACCAATAATACTAGAATCGGTTGATTTTTTATTAGCATTTCCAATTGTAGCATTTAATTGTTGTATAACACCAACAAATAAAGAATTTGCGTTTACGTCATAAATGTTTAATCTAACTGTAATAAAATCATTAAAAGTGTTTGCAAACTTATTACCAATTAATTTATAAGTCCCATAACTTTTAATTAAGTTTTGGAATAAAATAATGTTATCAACATTAAATGCAATATTATTATCTATAAAGAAATCAGTATAGTAAGACCCCGTATCAGTATACGTCAATCCAGAAATTGTAGAGAACCCTACATATTTTTTAAGAGCGTTCCATTCATTTGGGTAAGTATCTTGCGAATTTTGTAAATTTATTGTTTGAGTAGATGATGGTAAAACGTTTGGGGTTGCAGTATTATAATTTAAAACGGGTTGCAAATTTGACTCGTATGGAGTTACTTGGGATGTAGTATCACTTAAAAAATAATTATTAGTTTGGATATCGTATTTTGTTGGGTTAGCGATTTTAATGAGAACATCGTCCCCCAAATATGATTTTAATTTGTTTGATAAATTATTATTACTTTGATTTTGAACATTTTGAATAACTTTTTCAGTATCACTAGATGTAATAGCGTAACCATATTTTACAATATCCCTCAGTATTGTTTGGAAAGAAACTTCTTTATCTGAACTTATTGCAGGTTTTGAAAAACTTAAAAACTCTTTTTCAAAATCATCCAATTCTTTTAATGTGAACACTCCAAATAATTCTTCGATAGTGTCGTATAATTTTGGTGTTGTAGTATCTTGTCCTCTTAACGCAAATGTATCTTGTTTTACTTTACCACTAGCGTAAGTTGCGGTATCAGCGGTTGTTAAGATTTTTTTCATGTGTTCCTCAACCGTTGGTTTTTCAACAAGACTTGTGTCAAAATATCCAAAGTTAGGTAACCCCCAAGCCAATCTCATTGAGCCATTATAGATAGATTGGTTATTAAACATATCTATTTTTTTGGCGGGGTCAGCATTATAACACTCTTGGTAATTTTGATATACAGTACTACCAAATGATGGTACAGTATAATAAAGTGTTTGGTCAACAGCATCTCTAACTAAAACACTAAACGGATAAATTAAAGTATCGTTTGGATTAGTCGTAGCATTTATACTTTGTGTTATATATCTAACAACTAAGTCACCACTATTAAGTCTATCTTGTAAATCTAACTCAATTGATTGGTTTGACCCATATATGTCAGACCCATTAAAGAAATAATTAAAGTCATTAATTACCTTTGGATAAAATCCTAAACACTGTTGTTTGATTGTTCCACTCCCTGTTGGAATAGTACTTTTTAAAGATATATTAACATTAGTACCTGAAATTGTTAAACTATAATTTTTTGATGGGTTATTATTTAGTGGGTCAAATAAACTATCTTCGTCAACATTTCTCCATATATTATCAATAATATCAATATTGTTATCAATTTTTTCTTTATACCTGTGCCAAATAGAACCTATTTTATATACCCAAAGTTTTGGCATAGCTTGTATAGTTCCAAATCTAGTCATCGCAGCACTTATATAATCTCTTTCAAGACCAGTCAATGAAGAAAGGTTCAAAAATTGAGTTTGGAATTTTTCACGTAGTGTTGATAATGGTAAACTATTTAAGAAAAGGTAAGCCGCAGATTTATAACAAGGTTGGGTATTTGCGTTTCTTTCCAATTCAACACCTTCCATTATAGCATTAATGAAATATGGAGTATTAAGAATAGATGTTGATTGGTCTCTACCCACATTACCATTATACGATGTTGAGTATCTTAATCTACCTTCGGTTAGTGAATAAACTGTCCTGTTACTATAAAAATCGGTTAAACTACCTTCTAATGGGAATGTAATTACTTTGTCTAATGTTTCAAAATCAACAATTGGTCTGTTATATAATTTATCACCAACTTTTCCATATATGTTAGAGTCGTTATAATTGGTAATTTTTTTGTTGTATTTGTTTAAATTCAGGCTCTTTGAAACTTTAAAGAAATTTTTTGGGTCTTCTTTTGTTGTCATATTTCCACCCATATTTTCTTGTAGCCAACTATTGGAAACATCAGAATAAACAAATGGTGGTAATTGAGATACAAAATCAAAGTTTCTTAAAGTGTCACAAAGTTTTTTATCAAAAAACTCAGTGATACCTTTTTCCGTATCTGATGAGGATATTACTTCAACTGTTGGCAAATCCTCATTTAAAAATAAAACACTACTTGTAATACCGCTATACAAATACTTAGTGTTTAACTCACCATAAACAAGTTTTTGCCATTTCTCACTTGTACCATTATTACTTTTTTCAAATAATAAATTAACAAAAGTTGCAATGTTTGGTATTCGGTATTGTTTGAATATGTACGCCAACTCAGCACTTAAACTTACAGTCACATTAATATTATAGGATTCAAAATCAATAACTGACTGTAATAATGAAATATTATCTTCAATTGTGAAATCAAACCCATCGTATTGTGAAATAGAATTAATCCTTTCATACATTTCATACAAATAATTTACGACTTGTAAATTTGAATATGAAATATTAGTTAATGGAATGTCAAAAGCGGAAATTAAAAGTCGATTAACACTATTTGGAGGTGCGGTAGAACTTAATTGAGGAACATCTACCTGAACACTTGCAGTAAGGTATTCCTCCACAAATTCAACCTCAGGCCAAACATTATAATCATCAGCACCTGTTTCTGAAATATATTTAGCATCGCCAGGATATTGTACTTCAAATTTTTGTTCATTATTTATTTGTTTAGGTACAACAAATTGAGGCCATGGGAATACAGGAGGGTCAATTTCATTTGTTTGGATGTCCTGAACCTGTGGTAATAAATTTTGATTTGAAACTACCGCTCGTTTAGTTTCATTATTTCTTTGATTAAATGCTTTAAAGTGAACTTCATTCATTAATCTTAAAAATGCTTCACTTGAAGCCATAAAAACCGCAACCATGTTTTTAACAGTTGGTTTAAATCCAAGTCCATTATCACTCTCCAATGCCTTTGCCAACTTTTCAGTTGTTTCTTTTTCAATCTCTTCTTTTTTTGTTTGGAACGATTTGTCACATTTATTTAATTTGTCAATAAATTTAAATGGTCCATCAAAAATATAAAAAGGAGGATATGGAACTTGTTGGTTCTGTGTATCTTGTGTATATCTAGAATTATAATAAGTTAAATAAAGACTTAACTCAGCTCTTAAAGCCTGTATTTCAGTATCCGTAAAAGTATCTTTTTTTGTTCTTGCTTTTAACGTTTCGATTAAATCAATATCACTTTCCGATATTTCAGTTCCGTATGCCTCACAATCACTAGCTCTTGGTACCATCAAAATTCTATACCTACCTCCATCACCCAAAGTTTGATTTGATGTAATTTTTATAATGTTTGTATTACAAATTTGTTGTAATTTTTGATTAATTTCATATGGGGTTGGAGACGCTATTGGAGTATAAACTTTTATTTTTTTCTTTTCTCCATTAGCATCTGTAACAACTCTTATCCAAAAAGCCGTTTTATTCATATATAAATTTAAAAACGACTCGGATGGACTAGTTACAACTTGTTTTCGGTATTGACTGATTGCATCTTGAAATTGGTCACAATCGTTTAACGGACCCATACTTTCATTTCCAAACTTTTCTAATACTGTCGCAACAAAATTTTCTAATCTATATTGTAATTCAGGAACTGTAAGGTTTGGAAAATCATTATCTATAATTTTTAAATTTTTGTAGTCCTCATAAACTTTATTAATAAATTCAATTCCTCGATATGTTAGAACAGTTTCTGACTGAGTGTTTTGACCTAAATTACCACTACTTTGTGAAACTAACGATGTAGTATTATTACCATTGGTTTGTTTCATATACATTTTAGGTAATGCAAATAAGTCACCAATTGTTAAATCTTGTAGTACTGTAAATTTATAACCTACAAATGTTAAATTGACTTGGAAGTTACCATTTGATTGATTAAAACTTCCATTAAATTTTTGTAAAAAAAGTGGCATCCTTAAAGCTTTACCATAAAAACCTTTTAAGGTTAAATAAAATACAGGATACGGTAAATTAAAAAAAACTGAGTATGGTGAATCGTCACCAGATTCAAACAATGCTCGACCCCTAATGTCTTCTAAGGTAATGTTAACCGTAGGTACATATGAAGGATTAATTGTATAAGTGATGTTAGTAATACCCAACAACTCACTATTGATAACTCGACTATTAGTTGTGTTTGTTGCATCTAATGTCCAATTTGTTGTGAAGAAGTCCCCATCATTTGGTTTTAAAAAATCAACTTTTGATGTTGCAATTAAAGTATTTTCACCCGCACCATCGTCACCTAAAAGTAATCTAGACCTGGGTTGTATGTTACATTCTAAATTCGCATACATTACCAAATCCTCTTGTTTTAGGTTTCTATCACCAACGGTTAGTTCGTTTTCACCTATAATATCTGAGGTTTGATAAGTCTTATTTGGATTAATTATAAAAATATTATTATAATTATTCTCAATATATATGTCACCAGGTACGATGTTACTTGCCATAATAATAGAAATAATTGTCTATTGCTGATTTATAATCTAACAAAGAGGATTCCAAAGGGAATGGTATTTTTAAAATAGTATTATCAGGAATTTCAACTTCACTACCACCAGCAAATCCATTTGATTGTAAAATTAACCAACCAAAAAAAGGTGTCCCATAAAATTGTTGAGATACTTTATCCAATCGAGAAACTCCTAATTTATAAATGTATACTTTATCAGAATTTTTTGCAGGTATCTGAACAAATGGTACGTTTATAAACTCACCATTACTTGTAAAGTTAGTATATCTATTATAATATTCGTTAGCCATTTTTAGTTAAAATTTATCTTATCATTAAATGAAGTAATATCATCATTTAAATTAACACTCTTATATAAATTAGAAATTTTTTCTTTATCAGGGTCAGTTTGTTCAAATGTTGAAAAATCAAAAATTCTTGTTTTCTGTGATAATGATAGTCCATTTCTTTGAGGATTAAACTGATAGTATGTTTTATACTCCTGATTAGAGTTTATCAGTTGTGTAAAGTGGGCATTTTCAGCAGTGTACTCAGATAAAAATCTGTTAACATAACTATCAACAATTACTGAAATCGCATCTATTGTTATTTGTTTAGTTTCTGATGTTAGATTTTGGCAAAGTAAATTTTTTAAATTTTCTTTTTTATTACTATCTAAGAAAACATCTGAGAACAAAGTATACATTAAATTAATAGCCTTTCCTGTTACTATCTCGGTAGCATTTAAACTATCAGTAACCGCTGAAAAGGTTGTGTTTTCAGTTCCTGCCGTGTATATTACTTTTTGATTTAAACAAAAAGTATTAAAAGAAGTTAATGAACTATAAACAACTAAATAATCACTTATAAGGGCATTTAAAGTATTCTCATTATTTTCAGTAGTTCCTGTCAACTTTAAAACTTGCGGAACTCCATCAGGTTTTTTCTTACCGTCAATACCAAAAGAAACAACATCTAATTTTCTAAGATACTGATTATATAAAGCCTCTCGATTAGCATAATTTTGAATTTTAGAACTAATAATTGTAAAACTATTTTGTATTTGATTGTTAACAATATTTGTAAAATTATAGGTAACTTTATCTAAATCCTCTACTGATATTTCATAATTAAACGCCAACACTCTTTGTATTGGGTCTTCCTGTATATTTATTAATTCTTTAAACTGTATTGAGACTGCCTCTAAGTTAGTCTGCCATAAAGATGGTTTACCAAAAATATTTAAAAAATTAGTATTTGGTTGTTGTAATTGATTAACGTATCCATTACTATAATTTCTTGTTAAACATAATTGTTTTAAGATACCCAAATTATAACTAGACACAATGTCTTGTGAGAAATTTACAGTGTTCACAAAATAATCATGTGTTTCTTGTATGAAACTACCAAAAAATGCTTTGTATTGTGTTTGTCCACTAGTATTACCACTATATAACGGAACCTCATTTACAAATTCACCAATAATTGTACCCCCTAATTCACCTTGTTGTGTTGAGTCAGTTCCAAAAGGTTTTGAAGTAATCGATTGGAATAACTCAGTATCGATTGATGAAAAATCTTCTGTCTCAACTGCCCTATCATCATAAAGTTCAGTATTGGCATAATAATTAAATGATAATGCATTTTGTATTTTCTCAATTGGTTCTTTAATCCCACTACCACCAATAAAGTCAAAACTCATTTGTACTTTTGCAATCATAGGTTGTACTCCAATACCTTGTGGATTAATATCTAATCCTTCATATGAAAATTGTATTGAGCCAGGAATAATTTTTGTGTTGTAAAAATCACCTATTCTTAAAACTAAAACAGGAGGTTTACCAAAACTTGTATTAACAACATTATTATTTGTGACATTACCATCCTTAGTTTTAGTCGGAATAGTATTACCAGGTCTTGTACATTGATTTAAGAATGTTAATCTACTGTTTAATCCCTCAGGAGTTATTGCATGAAATGCCGGATTAAAGTATTTAATTTTTTCTTTGATGGATTGATAAACAAATGGGTCAGATTCTTTAATGACCTCAAAGTAATCACATTCAGACAATAATTTTCTAATTAAAAACTTGGATATTGAAGATGTCTTATTTGATACATCGGTATTTTCTTGAGGTTTTAATCCTGTTTGTTGTTGTGCCGGTACTTGTTGAGTATTATTAGGAAATGGAGTTACTGTTACATTTTTAACTCTTAATGCCCTACACGCCATTGCATTTGGCGAATACACATCATTTGGAGCAGTTAAAACCTCAGTACAACTAAAATCAACATTATTAGACAATACAACATTATCTAATGATGATGTTGATAATTTTATAGTAAGGGTACCATCTTCAAATACCGTACTACCTAAATCGATACTCTCTTTAAAATAATTAACAACACTATCGGTCATAGTATTATTAACAATGTCATAATTTGTAGTGTTTGAAAATTTAGACCCTTGTAACTCTATGGTAACTTTACCTTTTTTTCCGTCAATAATTGATTTAATCTCATTTGCAAATGCTTCTAATTTTGAGTAGTCCGATTGAATTACATCAGTAAAAAAAGTCGTGGTTTGAGCCGACACATCGGGATTAGAACTATAATATTGTAACTTTCTTTCATCCCCAGTATAAGTTTCATACTGATTAAAAAAATCGTCAGTTGTTGGATTAGTATCAAAATAAAATCCTTTATTTTTATAATCAGATTGTATTGTTATTACCTCACTATTATTTTGACTATTATTAGTAGTCGGTGTCAATCCCTGAGCAGCGCTTTCTTTTTCCTCTAATGATGTTTGATTACTACCCAATACTTCTTGATATAATGCGGTTAAATCAGTAAAAGATAATGTGTTGAATTTTGCCGCAAGTTCATATAAATCATATCTTTTACATCCAGCAAAAAACGATGCAATAACACCATTTACGGTTTGAGAATCTGCCTTAGCCAATTCTTTATCAACTATTAAATTTAAAACCGAAGGATGGTCAACAATAATTGACCAACTTAAAGTACCTGTCCTTTTTGTATTACTATATGTGTAAACAGGTTCAGGTCTTCCTAAGAAATTTGTTGAGTCAAATTGTGGACTTGTTGTATCTGAAAATGACAAATCATATGGCGGAAACCACATAACTCGACCTCCATTTGGACCTTTTTCACACGCAGGTAAATCATTCCAATCAGGAGTACCTCTCCAAGCCAAATTTTCAATTGAAAACATGTATTTTTTAACAGAACCTTCTTTTGTAACATTTGTTGAGCCGTTTCCTGCTAACGGAGCAATGTTTAAATTATATGTTGAGTCTAGTACTGAATATGAAGATTTACGGATATTTCCATTTATTGCACTACCACTATCACTTGATACAGTCTGTTGTAAGTTACTATAAGTATAATATGGATTATCTTTTGCAAATAATCTTCCATATTCTTGTCCAACCTCAACACCTGCCTTATTAACATATTTTTTAACTTTTGAACCTTTGGTAATTTCTTTATACCCATCGTTAAACACTTTTGAAATTTGATTGATTGCATTTCCCGCGTGTTGTAATCTTTTTTTACCCTGCGGTGTTGAGTCAATTAATCTTTGTGTTTCATCCAATATTGAACCGGGGGTAAACCCTCCCTTGTCAATAGAAACCGCATTTAAATAGTAAGAGTTAATTCCATTACCTATAAAATTATTAAAGTCACCATAACTCGCTTCTCCCCCTTCACCAACTTTCTTACCTGCATTGTTTATAGTGTCGGTAGATGCCCAAATAAATCCTCCATCATCAGAAGGTCTTTGGTCATATGGTTTTTCACCTAATCCAAATTGATAGTTTTGATATACCGTACCTTCATAGACTTTTGCCATGTTAGTCGGGCCATAAACCACAGAACTGGTTTGTTGTCCCAAATAATTAACAGGTGAGTCATCAGCAGGTGAATTAACTTTACTTGGGTCGGTTACATCACTCCCAACATAATAGTTAACCAATGATGGTCTATCAATGTTAAAGAGAGCATTAAAAAATAAACCTGCCTGAGTTCTTGTTGTGTCGTAGTCAGGTTTAAACGTATTATAATTTAAACTTTTAAATAATACTGATTTTTGACCACTACCAGTATTGTTCAAAAATTTCTTAGACGGGTTATTATTAGGGTCAGCAGGTTTATAAACACCTGATAAAGCAGTATCTAATAATTGTCTAACAGTTGCGTTTTTATTATCAGGTTCATTAAAATAACTTCCCTCAATTGGTGATGACGGTAACATACTACCCGTCATCTGTTGAGTTAAGTATTTTGCTTGGTCAAATACTCCGTCAGGAACAGTAATTACCCAATTTTTTTGAATTAGTGTTTCTTGTCCTGTTGCAAGTTCCGCAATTGAGAATGGATTAGTTAGAGCTTGGAAATTAGCCCTACCTAATGTGTTTCCATAGATTTGTCTATCAATATTAGCCCTAATTTGGAAATCCAAAAATGTGGTAGATATTTGAGCCAAATAAGAGTCGTCAGGATTATTTGCCGATTTCTCTAAAACTTTACTTAATGTAACTTGTCCTTCAACAAAATTTGGGTATTCCCCTTTTGTACTTTTGTTTGAAATTAATGGAGTATCACTAACAAAATATAAACTCTCATAGTTATCTGATGAAACGTAACTGTTTAAAACACCTATTGTATCAATACTTATCTCATTAACAATGTCCATTCTGGTTTCTGTTAATGGCCAATATGGTTGGTTGTTGTTTAAAGTAAAAGTTGAGCCGTCATTTAATGAAACAGATGAATTTGAATTTTGGTTAGGGTAATTTATTATATCCGCAATATCTACAATATCATCTGACCCACCAGGTCCGTATGGATTTAATTTTGTGTTGTTAATAACATTTTGGTTATTATTTCCATCAACAGTTTCACTAATGTTTGGAGAATCGGTTACCGTAACATTTTGGAAATTAATTACAGTCTCAGTATCGACATTTTCATTATTAGACGTAAAATATCCTGTCAACTGATATGGTTGTAAATTTCTAGCAAGTAAACCATTCCTAAATTGTTCTGACCCTCTAAATGACAATAGGTTTTTCTCCATCTATAACTTTTCTAATAAATAGAAACAAATAAATTTTAGGCAATTGAAATTTGTTGTATATAGTTCTGATATGGATTATCAGAATCTACTTGATAGTTACTTTTCTTAATGTCTAAACTTTGAATAATCTTACTTTTAAACACATCATCATTTTGGAATTTATTTGCAACCATTCTTAATGACTCGTTATTACCTTCAGCTTTAAACGTTATGGTAATACTATGGTCAATTTTTGTTTCTTTTGGAGCAGTATTTTGAGGTTCTTTTGGTTGATTAACAACCTCATTGACAGTTTCTTTTGGTTTTGGAGTTTCAATCGGTTTTTGAATGATTGAAGATAATGATTTTGTTAAATCTTGTAAATTAATTCCCAAATCTTTGCTAGCAATTTGAGTTAACTGAACAACTTCATTATTTAAATTTTGATTTGATATTTTGTTAGTAAAATTATTAATTGTCTCATTAGAAATATTAGATTTTGCAAAATCCATTAATTTTGTTAAATCAATTGGGGGGATATTATTTTCAATCTTAATATTTTGTAAAGCAGAAATAAGACTGTCACTAATATCAGGTATTTCTATATTCTGTGTAGTTTCTGGTTTTTCTCCAACATTTATATTTTCTTTTTGAGCAAAAACAACTAAATCATTTTTATCTTTATTAATAACTTGGTTTTGTTCAGGAAAATACACTGCATCTTCAACATTAAATGCCTTATTGATAGTATCCATAATGTTTAGTCCTGATATCGCAGTTGTAACTTTTGCCATAGTAAGACCCGCGTCTTTATATACTTTTGCTAATTCTTTAGCTCCGTTTTCAACAGATTTTAAAGCGTCGGTTGACAACTCGGTAATTTTTAAAAATCCTGTTGTTTGGTCAATATATTTGTCAATACCTGAAATTGTACCTTGGTCATATTGATTTTTACCGACTTTATACCCACCCTTAACCTCTGGTCGATATAATTCATTTTGAACATTAGCATATGCGTCAACCGCTTTAACTGATGTCTCTAAAGCTTTATTACCCTGTTTTGTCGACGAAATTTGTAAACCGAGGGATTTGGTCATCGCATTTAAATTAGCGTTCATCTCACCTGTTAACCCTAACTGTTCTTTTGCAATGTCAAACATTTTTTCCTCATAAGTTTTACCAGCCTCTTCTTCCATTCCAGTAATAAAATTTTTCAAATCTTCTTCTCTACCTTGGTAGGATTTTAATAAATCATTTACATTTTGTAAATTACCATCTTTTGTAGTGATAACGTATTCACCAGTATTTTTATCGAGTGTTGCAAGATTAGCAATTGCAGTTTGAGTATCTTCTGTAATATTTAATCCACTAAAATCGATATCCGAAAGTTTTTTATCCAAATTAGCAGTACCTAATGCCATTTTTTCTATCTCAGCCATAGGTATACCTAATTCTTTTTGTAATTCTCTTAATTTTAATTTAGAGTCAGGGAAAAATTCAAAAGCTTGTGTTTCCTCATTAAAGAAAGTATATTGTTTAAACAATCCACTTAATTGGTTTTGTAATTCAGGTACGTTGTTTTGAGCCAAATCCATTAATTTTAATGGGTCAATCAAATCTGATGAAACATTTCCTAGTCTTTGTAACGCGGCAGACATATTGATTGCATCCTCAGGATTTAACATTTTTTCAGCAAAATCCAAAGTTTGTTGCATGTCAATTCTTAATGTAGTTGCCTTTGCCGCCATTTTTGCCAAACCATCAACTCCATTTACAAAATTAAATCTGTTTAATTGTTCTAAATTACCAACAACTAATTTACTTACAGCTTGTGATGATACTCCTAAATCTCTCGCAATTTTTGTAGTCTTATACATCTCTTCGGTAATGTGACTCATAGACATTCCAGCCTTTTCAAAACCTTCAAGTAATTCTTTTGAAGCGACTCCCGAAACTTTTGCAGAGGCGTACAACTTAGCGTACATATCCTCACTTAATACTATATTTTTACCAAATGCGTCAACAACTTCGTTTTGCAAAGCAGTTGCAGCTTTAATATCACCTCCAAGTTTTAATACTGCATACGCACCCTTAGATAAATTATCCTTTATTGCCTCAGAATAACCTCTACCAACACCCATATTTTGCATTATGGAATTAAATTGTTGGTCAATAGTTACTAACGTGTCAGGTATTGATGTGAAAATTTCAGCAGTGTCTGTGGCAATTTGTTTAGCCATTGCAACTGGATTTAACAAGGCTTTTAATCTTGCGGTTTCATCTGAATCAGTTGTATTTGTTACGTCAAACATCATCATTTTTTCGGTGTATTAATTTCTATGACTTTATCAACAAGATATCGTCTTTGATAAATAGGCATAGAAATAAAATCAGAGTAAGATGTATGTAAATACTTGGACAATAAAATGTATTGGTCTAATAAATAAATGGTGTAATCAGAAGAAAGGGCGAAAAAACTCCGCCCCAAAGGTAATACGTGTGAGTACCTTTTTTCCGGATGGGGCTATAATTTCTCTATTTAAATCAATTCTTGGTTCGTTTTTATCTATAAAATTTCTAATATACTTCGAATCCATGATTGGCATTTGGTCTAGAAATTTACTAATAGTACCCAATTCTCTACTTCCATTTAATTCAACTATTTGTTTTTGTAATCTCCAAGTAATTGCCGGTGGTACTAATCCTTTTGGATAGTTGTCCACCATTTTAGCAAGTTCTAATGTTTCACCATAAGTTAATGGTTTCAATTTTACTTGGGCTCCTGATTTTGGTAATGTTGTTAAAAAACACCCATTTTCATCAGGTTCAACCTCAGGTTTAATAAAATTTAATTCTTGTAACAAAATTGTTGACTCAAATTGTTTACCTGTTTCAGGGTCAACAACATTAAAAATATATTCAGGACCAAATGATGAATTTCTTAAAAAGATAAGAATAGTCTCTAAATCACCCTCTAATAAATCTTCGGGTTTCAAATCAGGTTCATATAATTTATTTCTAACTAACTGGGTAATTAAACCCTCACCACCATTTTTGGTTGCGTTAATTAAGATGTTTTCATCAGACGCGGTTAAATAACCAACTTTAACTGATTTCTTTTTTGTCTTATAATATTTTCCACCGCTAGGTAACACAATTACATCGTGTGGCAAGTTAAAACCTTCTTGACTATACTGATTGTTTTCCATAAAAACTTTTTTAAATAAAAAATCCACACAATGTGTGGATTTGTAAATAGTAATTCAATTATATTAGAATAATAAAATACATCTGTCAGGACGAAGTGTTGCTTGAATTTTAGCCAAACCATCTTGACCGTAGTCTAATGATTGGAAATCAACACCTGTTAAGAAACAGTTTTGTAATAACCATTTTTCGATTACAACACCTGTTGGGTCTAACATTTCTAAGTTAATGTCCTTTTTATATCCAGCTGCATATCCCATACGACCTGTAACAGACTCCGCATGTAAACGTACCCACTCCATAAGAGCTTGAGCCGCAGACGGGCCGATTGGGTCACGGAATGTAACACTGATTTCACCCCATTCGAATTGTCCCGCAACATAAGTTTTGGTATTCAAAAATGGAATCTCAGTTGATTTTATTGTTATCTTTGGACGTGACGTTGACTCTACGTACCATTCATTAATACCCAACGATGTGTCAACCCATCTCATTATAAATCGGTTCTGCCTTTTGGGTTCGTAAGGTACCGGCATTTGCATTAGTAAATCAGCCATTGTCTATTTTTTTAATTTCTTTTTATTTTATTTATAAATATCACCCAAAAAAAAATTTTCTATTTACTTTGATTTTTTTTCAGGTCATCTTTGCATAAGACCAGTTTAATTATTTAAATTATTAATTTTTATATGGTTTCTTTTCTCCTCCATGTGTTGAATATAACTGGTAAATATTTTCTGGGTCTTTTGTTAATTCAGTATCTAGTTTTTCTAAATTTCTTAAATCATCATCAGAAAAACCTATTTTAGGTACAAATCGGTTAGAAATGTCATCTTTAAAGTATGGAGACCCTCCAATTTTTTGGGATATACTTTTTACGTAATCTTGGAATTCTTTCGCAGCTTTCACTTTTAATTCCTCAGGGTTGGCGGCCGAACCTTCTCCGAAAGTTACAGGGTAATATTTACATAATTTGAAAACATAAAAATCAACCAATCTGTCATCAGATACATCTGGGTTTTGTTGAGCAATTTTATTATATTTTCTTAAATTCCAAACAAGTTCTTTTTTTGAAAGTCCATTAATGTTCCCTTCGATTAATTTTCTGACCGCAAGTGCTAATGTTTTAGGATTATGTCCTCTTGCAGTGACAATAGAAAATACAGAACCTCCATTGACACATTCTACAAAATCTTGCCAAGCAGGACCTGGTTTTGCAATCATAGAGTCCATTAAAAATCTCTTATCACCCTCAACTCTAAAATTTCTAAAAGGATTTTCAGCAAACCCAACAATATTTTTACCTTTATAATCAAAAGGTTCCTTACCAATTTGGGTTCTATGTTCAGCAAATTCCTCAGTACCCATCCCTACTTCGTTACCGTTAGAGTCTTTTAAAATAATCTTTGTTGGCATATACATTAAATTATCATCCCAATCAAACGCATAATATTTCATGTCAGGTGTGAGTTTTTCCAAATCACCAAAACCTTCTACTATTACTAAATTCATAACAATAAATACTATGTAAAATAAAAAACCCCCACATCTCTGTGAGGGTTTTAATAAAGTTTGTATTATTAGATGTTCTCAAAAGATGCTCCTGTTGGAGTAATTAAGAACTCGATGTCAATAAATTCTAACGCTTTTGTTGGTTTGATGTAAATCTTACCTACTAATTGGTTAGCATCTAAGTCTTCAGGTGTGTTAGACACTGTTACACGGAAGTCATATAAACCTCTATCTCTACGGATTGCGTCTAAGATAGGATTAACTGAATCCAAGAACTGTTGTCTTACCAAACTATCGTTTTGTTCGAACAATAATCTAATTGCCACCGCTGAAATTAACTTACGAGCTTGTAATAACAATCTTCTAACATTAATTCTGTCTAACGCAGACTCTCTAATTTGTAAGGTCTTATTACCCCAAATAACTGTTCCAACATCGTTAAATGTTGCGATTGGGTTAATTCTTCCTTTGTAAAGAATGTCTCTATCTTCTTGTGTTAATCTCTTACGAGCTCTAACCGCGTTTACAATACCCCGAGTGTAACCAGCAGTTGCAAACCATGGGAATGCAACGTTGTCAGTCAATGCTAAGTTTCTTGTAACCTCAGCAGTTGGTGGGATGTAAAGTTGAGTATTATTAACAGTATCACGAGTTAAAACCCATGGATAGTAAGTTGCAGTATAGTTAGAGTCGATTTCCGAATCTTCCAAATTAACAACCGCTTCCTCAGGTAAGATTAAGTTATCAGAAATTACTGTTGAATTTTGTAACAAATCAAAGTCAGGAGTAGTTGTGATGTAAATAGAGTCTGCTCTATTATACTCAACCATGTTAATTGTTGCATTAACTAATTCATAGTTATTAACATAATCAATACCAGGTGTAACCAAAACGTTAATGTTTGTAACCTCAGGATTTGAGAATGTTTGAATACCTAACAAGTATGCGTAGTAGTCAGTATTTGCATAATCTGTAGCGTTTTGGTCAACTGTGATTCTTCTAAATGAACCCCAACCTGTTGCATTTGTGTATGGTGTACAAGGAGCCGCACCTGCCAAATAACCAGTTCCACCTAATGTGAAATCATCGTTATTTGTTCTGTATTCTCTATAAATGTCCCATCCATCAAAACCACCATAAAACGCCATACTAAACTTACGAGAATATAAGTAGTAATATGTTTCAGTTTTTAAAGTTGGTTCAGATGTAAATGAACCGGCTCCAACATCAAATGCTGTTTCACCACTTGTTAAGTAATTACTAGCAATAGTGATAACAGTAGCTCCTGAGTCCATGTGGAAACCTTTTGTTAAGTAATTCCAAGAACTAAAATCTGCCTCATCTAATGTACAACTATCAAAACCTGTAATTAAATTTTGTTTTCCTTTGTATTGTAAGAAATCACTATCATATCCAAGTTTTGTAGAGAAACCTAAATAAGTTCTTCTCACATTATCACCAGTTGATATTACTTTATTATCAACACCAACACTTGTCCCAAATGGAGGGTTCCAAATTACTTCACCAGGATATTCATAACTTGTCTTATAGACAGGGAATGGTGGGTGAATGTTTGCTGAAGTTACATCATAAGTTCTTGTAATATAACCATTAAATCCACAAGGAAGTGCATCGTATGGTGCTTCGTAATTAATTTCTAACATTACATAACGAGAGTTGATTGCAAAATCTCCGTCAGATGTTCCAATTCTCTTAGCAATATAACTATTTAAATCAGGATTCATTGTACAGTTAGTAAACTTCTCTAAAACAACAGGGTTAGCATCTGTATCATAAAAATCTCTAATAACTACGTCAAAAGTTAAGTTATTAAAAGACATGTTTTGTATTGATACTTTGATTTCTGTATTGGCCGCAGTTCCGTCAGAAATTGAAATGAATCTAAATAAGTTGTAAACTTTTGTACCTCTTAATTCTGAAACAACATAAGGTGTTGTTGGTGTTTGGTATCTTTCTAAATAGTTACCTAATGATGTCGCTGACTGACTTTCGGCAGAATTTAAATCAGTTAGAGTAGTATTTAAACCTCTAATATAACCTTTATTATAACCCCAAGTTAATAATGTATCGTAAGATTCTTCAACAAACAATGGAACAACTGTTCTATCTTTTTCAAAATTATCTTGACCAAATACTTTGTTAATGTAATTAGCATTAGCAGATTCAAATGATGCCTCAAAACTAAATGCTGATGAATCATATTGAGTTCCACTAATTGAGAATGTTGAATACGGATTTGTCGTTGCCGCACTGTACGCTCCTGTAACAGTTAATGAAACATCGGTTGTTCCAGTAACTTGGTATTTTGGACCATGTTGAGATGAACTATAATTTGTAATACCTCTTGACCTTAAAGTTGCAAGTACTAAGTTGTGATATTCAGTGTATGTAATACCTGTGAATAATTGAATTCCAATTGTTAAAGCATTATAGTTAGCCGCATTATATCCACCAAAAGAACTGAAGTTTTGATTATTTTGTGTAACTATAAAAGAAAATCCAGAATAATTGTCAGTATTAGGAATTGGGTCAAAATTAGAGTAAAACCAAGAATCATTTAATCCATCACAATAATCTATTGTCGATGCATTGAAATCGTTAATTCCAAATACATTTGTTTTACCAGTATACCCATTATATATGTTATACTGTGTTGTTGGTAATGCTCCAAAATAAATTACATTTTCATCATATAAACCTGAAGGTAAAGTTGTATCTGACATTTGAGAGTAAAATGTATTCCATAGGAAATTTTGTATCTCAGACCTAATTGTTGATGAGGTTCCATCATATTTCAAAAAAGGATTATCAAATTTGGATAATAGATACGGATATGACGCTAACTCAGTTTCAATATCGAAAAATTCAATAGTAGATGCCGTACCTCCATTTACTTGGAAAGTAAATCCAACTGAGATATTTGTTAGAGTCACCCAATTAGAGTCTCCATCAACTCCAACAGTTGAGCAGTCAACGTTGGCTACCGAAGTTACCGACCAAGAAGGACCTGCATCATAACCAGACAATCCTAGTACCCTAGTTACAAATAATTGATTTGATTGTTGTAAATATGATTTTGCAATATATGCGGATTCATATTTTGGTATTTGGGTGTTTACAAATTTTTCAGGATTTGTACCACCAAAATAAGATGTGAACTCATCGTAACTTGTCACAAAAATTGGTTCGAACGCAGGACCTTTAAGAGTTTCCCCAACAAGACCTAAGGTTGTTACACCAACACTTTGTGAAACGAATGATAAGTCACGCTCCGAAGTATATACTCCGGGAGAGACGAATACTTTGTTTGCACTTGCCATTTTTTTAAATAATTTTTTTTATCGTTTTATTTTCAAATAAATATTGTGAAAAACCTTAAAAACTTTACTTTACAAAAACTATTTATAATATGGTATGATAATTTTCATACTTTTTTCTACCTATGAAAATTAAGAATTTAAAGATATCAGTTGAAGTTCACAGTCTACTTAAAAAGTATTGTGACCAAAAAGGTTTAAAGATTAATAAATTTGTTGAGAAATTAATTGAGGAGAACTGTAAAATTAAAAAGGATATTTACGGTGAAAATTAAACTAAAACTGTCTTTAATTTAACTTTTGAAATTTCATCTTGATTTGTTTTAGTGACAACAAACCTTACAGAATCACCATCATTAATTTGTAACACAGAAGTTAATGATGAAAATATATCCTCTCCAAAATACAATCCATTTAAATATACCTGATAGGTATCAACGTTTGTAAGTCCATCCAAATATAAGTTACAAGTAAATTGAAAATCTTTTGTTTTATCTGTTTCTGTTGTAGAGTACTCTATAACTGTTTCTAATAAATCCGTATTTTCAACTCTGTCATTTCTTTTTGGTCTTTTAAATTTTTGAGTCTCAGTTGATAAAAATGTAATCGCTCGACTAATTGCCGGCTTAACTTCAAACTCGTTCTCATCCATTAAAAATCCTTGTAATGTAAAGTTATATGTTTGAATATAATATTTTCTTTTTTCCATTTCCATTACAGATTCGTCTGCAATGTCATCTAAAATAATTGGGATATAATGTCCTTTAATTTGAGTATATGCCTGTCTTGATGCAAAAGTTTCAATAACATTTTTATTAAAAATGTTTAATTCCCTCATTCTGTTGCAAATTATTTTAACACTATATTTTATATCCACTGGAACTGGTTGTGGAATTGTATAAATGTCATACCCTTTTCTTCCATCATTAAATGTTGGAACCGCAGCATAAAAGAACTGTTTTCTATTTGGTATATTATATCGTAATGAAGGTAATGAACCATATTTAACCTCAGGTGTTCTTACAGTTGTAATTACAGGAGGCTCAACATTCTTATCTAAATTTGAAAAGTTCCAAGTTTGAGTAAACTGAGCCCAATTTTGAGTTGTTAAAATTATATCAACAACAGGTATTGATTTACCCTCAGATACTGTTCTTAAATTATTTTTAACAAAATCTAAAAAACCTCTATCTAAATCTTCATGTAATAATGATTTAGGTAAATAAGTTCCCTTATCGTTAATTTTATCTAACAATTCAACACGTCTATCGTATCCTATTTTCACAGGAGATAAATCCAAAGTCTTTTTTATTTTTTTAGGTAATGCCATTATAATCCTCTAAATTCATTCTCTGTCACAATTGACGCAATAATTGTTCTATAAAAAGGTTTGTATCCACCATAGGTGTGTTTGTTATCACTTACAACACGACCATCATTATTAACAGTATAATATCTAACTCTTGTTTCAGTTTCGTAATATGCAATATAATCACCAAACTCAATGTCAACTCCAAGTTCATTTAAATGTGATTGATAAACAGATACTTGTAAGTTACCAGGTTCTGTTTGGTCTAATTTTGATGTACCCAAATTTTTATTTTCAGGTGCCATTATTTTAACATATCCCTTAAACTCAACAGGTGGGTAAAATTTAATTCCATCTTTAACTGCCTCACCATAAACATCATCTGTATTTGTTTTTTGTCTATCTACCTTGTACAATACCAAAGTAAAATTCATATCTCCTTCTAACCACTCCCTTCCGATATTAACATCCAAAGCAAAGTCTTCCCCTCCAAAAAATTTTCCTAATCTAGTTATTGGTACATTACGATGTGACATATTGATAAATATCTATTTTTTGTTTATTATTATTTGTTATTGTATTAGTAAATATGAACATTAGTATTGAGCAACAGGCTATTTCTATTTTGGAGACCTATAATGGCTCAAATAATTATATTTTAAAAATTAAAAAACAGTGTGAGACTAATAAAAAACATGTTCCTACAAGAGCTCAATGTGAGTATGTTATTCACTACCATACTGTAAATCCAAAGGTTGCCAAGAAATGGGTTCCAATCGATTCTTATTTTTCAACCAAACTTGTTGAAGATAATCCATTCATTAAAGAACCTGATAAAATTTACATTGAGAAACTTTTAGTTGAGAAAGATAAATCTTACCATATTTGGGGTAAAGTTTTTAGTGGTGATACCATTCACGATTTTTGGGTTCCAAAAGCAGCAATCATAAAAGAGTATAAAGAGAATGAAGTAAATGTTGATTACTCAAAGTATGAGAACCGTCCACCACTATCACACCAAAAAGAAGCAATTGAAAAGTTGTTAAAAAATGATAAGTTCATCTTGGCTGACGACATGGGATTGGGTAAAACTACTTCAACAATTATTGCGTCATTAGAAAGTGGGGCTAAAAAAGTTTTAATCATTTGTCCCGCATCTTTAAAGATAAATTGGGAAAGGGAAATTAGAAATTATACAGATAAATCAATCTATATCTGTGAGGGTAAAAAATATGAAGATGCTGAATATATTATCACTAACTATGATATTCTAAAAAACTTCCACGACCCAAAAGAAAAAGACAACTCACTAATTTTAAAATCAAAATTTGATTTGGTGATTATTGATGAAGCTCATTATGTTTCAAATGCTCAGGCTCAAAGAACAAAAATCATAATGGATTTAACCAAAGAGATAAAAAAACTTTGGTTATTAACGGGAACTCCAATGACTTCTCGTCCAATGAATTACTATAACATTTTAAAATTGATTGATAGTCCCGTAAGTCAAAATTGGATGGCTTATGCAATTCGTTATTGTGGTGGATATCAGTTTAGAGTTGGAAATAAAAAAGTATGGAATGTTACTGGGGCTTCAAATTTAGAAGAACTTAGGGAAAGAACTTCTCGTCAAATTTTAAGAAGATTGAAAACTGATGTTTTGGATTTACCTGAAAAGATTATTACTCCAGTATATTTGAGATTAAAGTCAAAACTATATGAAGAACTAATGGGGGAGTATTATGATTGGTATACTAACAGACAAGATGAATCGAAGTCATTATCAATTCAATTTACAAAACTGACAAAAGTTAGACAGGTAATCGCTGAGGAAAAAATTAAAACCACAATTGAACTTGCCGAGAATATTATTGAGCAAGGTAAAAAAGTTATTATTTTCAGTAATTTCACCGACCCAATTAAAAAGATTTACGAACACTTTGGAAAAACTGCGGTTTATTTAGATGGGTCAACTTCAAAACCTGCAAGACAAGACGCTGTGGATAAGTTTCAAACAAGTGATAAAATCAAAGTGTTTTGTGGTAATTTAAAAGCCGCAGGTGTTGGTCTTACTTTAACTGAGGGAGAAGCAGTGATTATGAATGACTTATCATTTGTACCCGCAGAACATGCTCAGGCTGAAGACAGAGCATACAGATATGGTCAAAAAAATAATGTATCAATATTCTATCCCTTATTTGAAAACACAATTGAGGGGGTGATTTATGATATCTTAATTAAGAAAAAACAAATCATCGGTACAGTTATGGGTGACACTAATGATGAACCTGCTGATATTGTTGAACAAATACTAAACGAAATCAATAAGGGTTGAGTATTTATAGGTGATGAAGTCACTTAATTTAATTACAGAAAATCTAATAAAAGAACTCTATAAAAAAGAGTCAGAAGAAGTTTCAAAATATTTCATTACCGAAATGAAAACTATTGGTATTGAAAAGTTACCATATAGTTACGCATCTTTAAGAAGATTTATCGACCCTGAAACCATGAAGTTTCATTATCAAAAACATTACAAAGGGTATGTAAAAAAGTTAAACTCGGCACTTAGGAAAAAAGATTATGGGGATGTTGAGTTAGAGAATATTGTTAAACAAATTTCAAAGTACAACACAACAATTAGAAATAATGCAGGCGGAGCGTTCAATCACGCACTATTTTGGAAAATGTTATCTCCAACACCACAAAAACCATTTGGTGAAATTTTGGAAAAAATAATAAAGGATTTTGGTGGGTATAAAAAATTCAGAATGAAGTTTGAGTCCGAAGCTAAAAAAAGATTTGGTTCAGGTTGGATTTGGTTAATCTTAACAGATAAAGGGAATTTAAAAATTATGTCCACCCCAAATCAAGATAACCCACTTATGAATATTTTTGAGTATGGAGGGTTCCCATTATTAGGTTTAGATTTGTGGGAACACGCATATTATTTAAAATACCAAAACAAAAGAGACGAATACATTCAAAACTTTTGGGAAGCCGTCAATTGGAAATTCGTTAATGATTTATATAAATCAAAAACTGAAAAAAAGTAATTGATATTTATAGATAAAGAAAATCTATGTCAATCATATCAGAACCAGAAAGAAGTAAATTATATACCAAAGTAAGACACGTACTTGGGGCTCCATTACGCTCAGTCGAATTGGAAGATGAGCAAATGGACACTTTATTGGAATTTGCAATTGGTGACTATTCTCAATACATTCAGGATTGGTTAATTGATACTCAGTGGACTTCATTATATAATCTAAACATGGATACTCAATCATTATCCAGAGCATTCATTACAAAAAGTTTGGATTATGAAAATAGATATGCACAGGCATATTCTAAAATTGTAGGTTTACAATCATCTCCACTCGGAGATTGGGAATTGAAAAAAGATTACATCACTTTGGAACCAAATAAACAAATTTATGAAATTCCTGCGGGCAGAGAAGTTAATGAACTTTTATGGTTTACCCCAACAGCAATGAATAACATTTTATTTGACCCTTGGAGTTTTGGAGCTTTGGGTGGGTATGGTTTAGGAGGTCCGGCAGGTTATTCACAAATGGGATATACAGGTTCTTATTTTATGATGCCGGCTTTTGATATGATGTTAAGATTACAAGAAATTAACATACAAAGAAGGATTATTGCCGGTGATTTAACATATAGAATTACAGGATTACCTGATGGTAAGAAGGCAATACATTTAATGCAAACACCAGGTGGGAAGTTTGACTTTGGTAATTCATCTTTAAGAAACTCACAAGTTTGGTATTGGTATTATGATGTTGGTCCGGAAGACAGAGACTCTTGTTTAAAGGCAAATCCTGAAATTATTAAAATGCCATCAGATGTTCCAATGGATTCTATGTCGTGGGTTGATTTAAATAATCCATCGCAACAATGGGTTAGAAGATGGTTTATCGCTTCGTGTAAAGAAACTTTGTCAAAAGTAAGAGGAAAATATTCAGGTAATTTGAAAACACCTGACTCTGAATTAACTATGGATTATCAATCATTGTCAACCGAAGCAAAAGATGAAAAAGCAAAACTTTGGGATGATTTATTTGGTGCCGAGGGTAAATTGACAAGATTAAGACCTGAAAAAATAATGGAACGTGAGGCAAATATTGCTGAAAACTTACAAAAACAAATGAAGACAAGAGCGTTTCCAAGAAATATGTACGTTATCTAATATGCCAATACAAAGGTCAATACAAATGCAAAGAGTAATCTCAGGTCGTGTTGTTGAGACTTCTGAGTCGTGCTTTGTTACAGATGAGACATATACCACAGA
>Ga0315903_10002336_pt1 | contig 28028 bp, 15 predicted proteins | sample LakEriMetagenome_7_FD_203524 | JGI IMG/M metagenome (GOLD analysis project Ga0315903, IMG submission 203524) | Freshwater fungal communities from buoy surface, Lake Erie, Ohio, United States - Buoy 2 MA119 | ecosystem: Environmental > Aquatic > Freshwater > Lake | place: USA: Lake Erie, Ohio... | reverse complement strand
CATGGTTGATCGACCTAAGTCTAGAAAGAAGTAGATTTAACTCTGCAGATAGAGCTTTTCTAGGAGATTTGTTGAATCAGCAATCCAGTACCGGTAGCCAAGTGGTGGTTGAGAACATCGACCACCTCGATTTTGATGTCCACTGCGATTACATGGATTGCCAAGGGGAGGCAACCCACCGCTTGATCTGCGCTAAGTGTGGGCTATTTGAGTTCATGTGTGACCCCCATGCAGAGGCGGCAAAACAAGCACCAAAAGACAGCTGGATTGTTTTTGACAAGTCATGTAAGCACAGGGTGGACCTGTTTTACTGCGGTAAGGAGCCTCTGTAAGTTGTCTGGGGTAAACCTTATGCTTGTAACGTTTTGGAATTAGCTGGCTGCCTGCTTGCTTTTGTGTTGAATACTGGGAACATGCAGCGGTAGAAAAGTGGAAAGGAAGATGCCTTGGCAAAACATGCAGTGGCGGGGCCTTTGGAGGCTAATCGCCTGGTTGCCCAAATCCTAAAACTAAAGAAAGAAACCAATCCCCTGCATCCGGTATCTTTTGTCACGGACAATTATCGCCAAGGCGCTCAACTTACCTACCAACTCATCACTGCGTATCTCGCTGAAACTTCTTCTGAATCGGTTGTTGGTATTACTCAGATCACCCCGCTGGACTTGCTGGAGAGTTTTTGTGGTCTTCTAGATATCGAATGGAGTAAAAGCGATTACGAGAATGCCTCATCGGATTTGGTGAGTATAAAGCTATATGCTGGAGAAACATTTTTAGATCCTCAGAAGCTAACCTCTAGCACAGTCAACCAAATACAAAAGTTGGTTCATGCATACCAATGGATTGATTTTGGCAATGAAGATTTATCACTCGCGGTGGCAGAATCTGATTCCACAGAAACGTCTAAAAAACTTTTTGACCTTGCAAAAGCCATCGAGCTGGAGCTAAGCGAGGTTAACACACTCAGCCCAGCTCGGATGGTAAAAAAATGTAGTGAATCGGATAATTTGACAAAACTGCAAGAATACCATCGGGACGCAAGTTTTATTTTTCTTACACAGGATTGCCCTTCTCCGCTAGTCAGATTAGTAGAGACAGTAATTCCAGAGGAAAATTTTGACCTCTTAGAGATCATTCCTGAAGAAGCGAAAGAATTGGCTTCTACAAAGTTTGATGTCACGTCTTTTCCTGATGTCATGAGCGAAGTTCGAGCAGGCGTAGCAAAAGCTGTTGAATACATTTTGGAGTCAGGTAAAGCAGAAGATGTCGCCATCCTGTATTCAGACGAAGATGACTATTCAAAGCATCTAAGAATGGCTTTAGATAATGTCGGAGTTTCGTGGAACGGACCAGACAAAAACCTTCTTTTGAATACTAAAGTTGCAGCGTTGGTTGTTGAATCCCTTTCGATAGCGGCAGGGACTGGTTCACGAAAGCTCGACAGGAAGTTCCTTCTCAAAGTAATTCGCTCAGGATTGCTGAGAAGACCTGATTATTTTGTCGAGAACTTCTCGTGGGTGAGAGTCGAAAAATACATTCGTGAGAGAGCCCTCTTCAATGAAGCTGACAAATGGGTGCCGCAACTTATCGCCACCGCTGAAGGCCTAGCTGAACTAGAGAAGGAGCTTGCCGAGCTGGAAATCTCCCCAGAGGATAACGAAGATCTAATCAGGGAGCTCAATAGGGAAATTGTTAACTCACGAGCCGCACAGGCTCTTCTCCAATTGATTCGCAGATTTGGTTCATTTATTAATACTCTTCAATTCAGCGCATCTCTGACGGAACAGTCAATTATGCAGGAAACACTTGCGCTTCTTGAAGACTTAATTGGCCAACCGACGAAACGTCGTCTGGCCGAAGAAGAGAAAGAATGCCTTGAGGCTCTAAATTTGTTCGCTCAAGTGGCGAGCAAAACAAGTCCGGCCGGTGAACGCTTCAGCCTTCAGGCATTGCTCTCAAAATTGCAGTCACTTTTTTCAAGTGGGCAAAATTATAAAAAGGGACCAGGGATATATGTTGGGTTATTAGACCAACACCCTTTGCGAGCGATTAAATATCAGGTATTACTTGGAGTCAGTGATGGGGCTTTCCCTCGTAGGCGACAGGAAGACCCTGTTTTTCCAGATTCGATCAAGAGTAGTCTTGGTGACACATACGCGAACATTTTTCCCTCGGTAACTGAACTGTCTAAACGAGAGACAACAAGAGTTCTTTCAGTGCTTAGCTCAGCACATAAAATGACTCTTTCTTTTTCGAGAAATGGATTGATAGGCCAAGGTAGCGGGCACTTAAGCGCGGCGATAGAAAAGCTAGCCGGAGAAACCAAGAGGGTAGAGAGCTTTGAATCTTTTACTGACGAACTACCTAATGCAGTCTTGAAGTTAGATCTTATTAGGAAATCTCGGTTATCCGGCATGTCCGGCACAGTGGAGGATAGACAATCATTTCCAGGACTTGATTCAATGGTCGCTTTGGCATCCAATGAGTATGGAGCTTTTTCGGGGAACCTAGGCTCAGGCTTAAGGACTTTCAGATTTGAAAACTCACTCTCGGCGTCCGCCGTGGAAACTTACCTAAAGTGTCCACATAAATTCTTTGTTACGCGAATCCTTGGATTTAGTTTCGAGGATGAAGATGATGAAGTTGAAACTCTAAGGGCCTTGGATTATGGAAGCTTGGTGCATGAATCTCTAGAACTTTTTCAAAATTATTGCATTCAAAATCAACTTGTACCGGACTTCGGTGAGCCTTACTCGGCAAAGGCTATAGAAGTGTTTCGTAAAATCTTTAATGATCAATGCGATCAAGTAATTGCCCGAGGCCAGGCAGGATGGTTGCCCCTTTTTGAACAAAAACGCAGAAATTTTCTAGTACTTACCGATCTTTACTTCGAGAAAGAGCATGAGTTCAGGTCAATGGCCCCTAAGAAAACAGTTAGGAGCAAAGACCTAGCACTTAGACCTGAGTTCGTTCTACGACCGCACCTTGCGGAATACAATTTTGACTCTAAGGGCATGCTGCCGTTAGAAATCCAGGTAACCTCTTCGGCAAACAACCCTAAGAAACTTTTATTCAAAGGACAGATGGACCGCGTGGACAAGTCAATCTCTGACACTTATGCAGGAATTATTGACTTTAAAACCAGTAAATCCGACCGCATTACAGCTTCCAAAGAGGAATTGATTCAGGACCTTTTATATTCTCACGCTCTAAGAAAAAACCTAGCTGACTTTGCGAATGTCAAGTTTGTAAGTTTCGTTTATCTAACCTTGAACACGGCAGAGCAGTCAAAAATTGTGCGCCTCCGGGATGTTGACTTCAAGATGTACTTTGCTGAGGCTGACGGAGGTTACAGTCCAGAACAGCTCGTGACCAAGATTCAAGAAGAAAATAACGCACAGGATGAACTTCTATTGACAAAGTTGAGAGCATTTGTTGATTCTAATGAGCAGGGCTCTTTCCCACCATTCGCAGAAAGTAGGACTGCAAGGTATTGCGAGGTGTGCGCCGAATCTTTTGGTAGCGTCCGCGCCAAGGCTATTTACGAGAACGCGAAGCATTGATGGTAAATAACAGAGGGACTGGCCAATATGAATAATCAACCGGTAGATCACGAAGTTCGAAGACGTATCATCAAGGACACTAGCCGTTCGCATTTTGTTTCTGCAGGAGCCGGGGCTGGTAAGTCGACGAGCATCATTGAGAGGATAATTACGCTAATCTGCGATCCCGACAGCGAGACTCGAATTCGAATGGACCAACTTGTTGCCGTTACCTTTACTGAGAAAGCGGCGGCGGAATTAAGACATAAATTACGTGAAAAGTTAACTAAACGGATTCAGCAGCTTGAACCTGGAAGTGAATCGCACAGGGAAGCTCTGAGAGGTTTAGCCGAAGTTGACAACGCGGCTGTTGGAACAATCCATAGTTTCGCACTAAGACTTTTGAGGCAATATCCCCTGGAGGCGGGTCTGCCACTAGGGTTTTCCGTGATTGATGCCGGCGAGGCAAAGAAGGCATTTAGACAAGTTAGCCAAGAAATACTCGATGAATTACTCACTCCGGAGAATAATAATGCACTTGATAAATTGGTCGAGTCAGAAGTCGTAATCGCTGATTTAGTGAAATTGTTCCAAGAAATTGGTTCAAATTTGTTTAAGTTTAGGCACTGCGAGTTCTCAACTTTGAATTCAATGCCGCATGAAACTGAATCGATCATCAGGGATTGGTCTAGCTTCGCTCATAAAAAGTACGAAGAAGCACTCGAACGTCGAAGAAGTGCGGGACAAATCAATTTTGATGATCTCCTCCTATTGGCTCATGAACTAGTTTCAGGGGAATCTCAACAAGCCCTTGGGATTCGCAAAGACTTAGAGAAAAAGTATAAGTTTTTTGTTGTCGATGAATTTCAAGATACGGATCCTGTACAGTGGCAGATGATCAGGTGCCTAGTGTCTGACCCGCTAAAACAGCATGATGGACCTGTTCCTGGAAAGTTAGTCGTGGTTGGGGACCCTAAACAGTCAATTTATAAATTTAGAGGGGCAGACATCACTAACTTTGAAAAAGTAAGGGCAGATGCTGATAATCTTTGGGGTCAGGGTAATCAACAGCACCTAATTGCAAATTTCAGGTCTCAGCCAAAAATTATCGATTTCGTAGATTGTCTTTACAACGGGAAAACGCCTGTGCTTGGTACTGATTTTGAGGCAATGCATGCAGAAGTCGAAGCTACAGAAGATCAAGGTGTTTACGTTTTAGACCCGGGAGACTTCGCCTTTGACAAAGCTCTTCAAAAAGAAAGAGAACCAGAGGAACGCAGGGCAATTGCAGCAGTCATTCAGTCGGTCGTGGGTAAGAAGTACATTACTACTCACAAAGACGAAGGTGGAGTAAGGAGACTGGTAAGGTATGCGGATGTTGCTTTACTGATTCCCTCGCGGACCAAACTGCAAGAACAGTTGCAACTCTTTGAGGACCTCAACATCCCTTATAAATCGACCGATGGAACACTTGTTTACTCTAGACCAGCAGTCAAGGGATTGATTTCTGCGTTAAGAGTGATCGCTGGATCAGTCAATGGTAGAGATCTTTGGTGGGCGCTGAAATCACCTCTTTTTGGAGTTGACGATAAAACGCTCTTGGAATTTAAAAACCAAGGTAATTATTTTCCGACCCCAATCTCAAGTTTCAACTCTGAAAATGTTAAAGGCCCGGGAACGCTAATACGGGACGCGCTCAGCACATTGCTCGACCTGTCACAAGCAAAAACCACCGCCCAGCCATCAGAGCTCCTTGAAATTCTGTATGAGAGCACTACGTTGCATCTAAGCCTTGATCAACTAAACACAGGTGGGTTTGAACATTCCTGTATTCGCATGGTCATTCTGCACGCTAAACAGTGGGAGGCGACAGGTGGCTCAGGATTGCTGGATTACATTGACTGGCTAAATCAGATGGAAGATGAGGAGGTGAGAGAAAACTTACCGAGCCCAGACATCTCAAATCAAGATGCAATTACTGTTTCAACGATGCACTCCGCCAAAGGATTAGAGTACGAGATAGTAATCCTTGGATCGATGAAGAATGGTGCCAGCCCGAGGCTTCCAATGGCCGCGGTTGGACCTAAAGGCAATTTCGAATATCAAATCTATATTGCTACTGGAACGAGTAAGAAGGAACGCACAGAGGTTTACACGCAAGGCTACTTCGATGATTGTATGCAACTTGAGCAAAGACTAGACGAAGAAGAGAATCAGCGATTGCTCTATGTAGCAGCAACAAGAGCGAAAAGCTACCTGTACTACTCAACATTCCATCAGGGGCTAACAGAGAACGGGTACATTTACAAGCCATGGTCTCGTTACACAAGGGCCCAAGTTTTGGAAGCAGTTGAGCAAGGCAAGGCAATTCGTCTAGAAGTCGATGAAATGCAACCTCAACCTGCAACTTTCTCTTACATTCGCAAACCGGAAGTCACTATTGAAAACGAACTACAGCTCAAACGAATCGATGAGGCAATTGCAATCTCTGAAACGTCTGCAATAAAGAAACCTAGTGATCCAGAGTCCAAAATCGAATTCTATAGTGAGGCCTTAGAGCAAGCTGCCTCCTACGGAACTGCATTCCACTCAATTATGGAAGATGTTTCTTTGAAAGGCTTTGATGCTAAGTGGGAGAAACTTGAGACTAAAATTGCCCAGCGAGCCTCTGAATTTAAAGTTTCTGAAAGGATCGCAGAGCTCAGGGCAGACGTCTTAGCGGCATTAGAGTCGGATCTAATTAGTCGAGCCAAGAATTCAGAGTGGGCTAAGTCCGAACAAGCCCTCAATGGTTTTGTCGAGGGTACTTACACTTCCGGAGTCGCGGATCTTTATTTTGAAGATAAAAATCTTGGTGGACTAGTAGTTGTCGATTATAAAACTAACTCCACACTGCCGAACGAAGTAATTGAGAAATACCGAAAACAACTCAGCGATTATGCACTTTTGCTTGAGTTAGCCAGCGGGAAGAAGGTTGTTGAAAGATTCTTACTGCATGTCCAAGGCGGAGTTGTAAAAGACATCCCGGTCTAGCTCTCTTGAATTATTGGAACCATCCAAGGTTTGAGGTCTCCAATCTTAGTGGCGTTGTTGAGAAGGACAATAACAAGCTTGACTCCTTTCGGTTTCTCCTTAGGCCATTCGGTGTAGCCATCGGTAATTACTACCACAACCTCGGGTATTTTTTTCAGCTGAGAGGCGGACTCAAATCCTTTTCGAAGGTCTGTGCCATCGTCTCCGTCCGGACGTATGAATTGAACTTGTGTTTCTGTGCGAACGTATTGAACGTCGTAGGCAAAATATGAACAAGGGATCACAGCGATACTTTTTGAGACTCCTACAGCTCGAACTATCCCTATGATTTCTGAGATTGCCTCTTTTAGATGGCTATCTGTAATCGAAGGGCTGGTGTCTAGTATTACTGCAACAGTAGGTGGAAGTGGCCCCCGCATCGCTGGGAGCCTTGGCTTGAAGGTTGGTGTGCCTATGGCGCTTTCTCGGCGGGATATTCTCATAATCGTATAATCGCTTCGGCCCATCATGTTGCCAAGGCTTTGTCGTAGCACAGATGCTAGTTTTTGTCTCCATGAAATTCTCGGGCGTAATAGCTCTTCCACCGCTCTCACTAGGCTACGGCCAGCTTTGGGGCCGTAGTCTCGGCCGTGAATAATGGCATCTATGGCAGACCCAGTGGCGAGGGCCTTAGTACCTGAGTCAATCGCCGGTGCATGCTCGTCCGTTTCCTCGATTTCGTAAGGTCTAGCACTTCCCCCGGCGATAGAGCCGCAATCCGGCTGGTCGGGACTTTCTGTAGAGCCTGGATCCTGATGTTGGTTAGGAGTGTCCGGTTGATCGGCACTTGAACTTGAGTTTTTATCTTGGTCGCCATTGCTTTTACTGTTAGAGCACTTGTCCTCCAGTAGCTTGAAATAGTTTCTTTCAGGTGTTTCGGATTTGTCAATAACCCCGTCAAAATCTTCAAATCTCACAGGTCTAATGTGATTTGGAAGACCAAGCATCTCCTCTTCCAAGGTTTCATTTATTGAACAGTCACCAACAATATTCCAAAGTTGAAAATCCTTGGTTTTTGTGTCCAGTTCGTCAAACCTGTCTGCATGGTCAAGTAAGCAATGCATACATTCGTGTAACAGGGAAGTTGCCAGTTGGGGAATGTCGCATTTGTCTACGAAATCAGGGCTCCAATATAGCCGCCATCCTTTATCGACCGCCAGCGTTCTGAAAGACGGGTCGTCTACTCTAACCAGTCTGAGCTCAAAGAGAATCGAGGAGATGTAAGGCCAAATACCCTCAGCTTCAGATCTGGCTTGTTGAATTTTGCGGAGCAGGCCATCTTCCATTTCAGCCTCGTTTAATTCTTAGTGAAATCCGAGATACGTTTAGCTAATTCAGGTAAGACTGGCCAGTTAGAAGGCATACTGATGTAGTGGCGAGTAATTGAATAGGCAACGTCCGGCTTGCCCTCATCAAAAAGTCGAACAAGAAATTTGCTTACTTGTTTCCATCTGTCAGAAGTCGGGTCCTCCTTATAGGCCCTGAGTACAGTGTGCCCAATTCTGTTAGCTTTATCAGGTCGCAAATCAAGGTCCATCAATGGATTAGCAATTATGTCCTCTGGATCGGGTAAATCAGTTTCATTTCGGTATGTCATGTACTGTTCTCCAGCGACTTTTCCGACACAACCAGTCAATAGTAGTTTCCTCAAGCCCTCGTCAAGATTTAGATGTGTTACAGCTGCTGAGGCTTTTGCAGCCATTTCCCATGATCGCGGGGTTGGAAAACCCTTGCTTCTAGCTTCAATGGAGTCAGGTACTGCGGTAGTGATTTTTGTTTTTGCAGATTCTGATCGCAACAAGAAATCGCCGATTGTACTTAATTCGTCGTTGACGTCGTTTTGGAAATATTTTTCATCAATAGTTGGGAGTTCATATTCTGGCCACATACCCTTAAAGCCTTTAGCGACAACAGCGGCCGGTAAACGCCATTCTATGTGACAAAATCGGTTCGCAAGGGGGGCTGCTAAATCCCAACCGTCTGCTGCGATGCCGGGAGGGTTGGCAGCTGCGATTATTCTTGTCTCATTGTCGAGCTCGAGCTCTCCGACAACTCTTTCAAGGCATACCCGAAGAAGCGCAGCCTGCACACTAGGCGGAGCTGTGCTCACTTCGTCGAAGAAGACAATTCCAGCTCGTTCCTCCTTGGCTAGATCCTTGGCCCATTTGGGAGGGTAGTATTCCATCGACTCTGATTTCAGAGCCGGCAGCCCAATAAAATCGGATGGCTCTCTAATACCAGCGATAATTGTTGCGGGCTTGCGTTTTAGCTGTTTCGCAAAATGGTTAACAACCTGGGTTTTACCTTGGCCAGGGTTTCCCCAGAGAATTACAGGGATGTTTGCAGCTAGGCATACGCCCACTGCTTGGTAGGAAAACTTGTACTGATTTTCCTCAGAATTCACGTTTTTCACAGATCTTTTCCATTCCCAATCGGACAACAGTATTGTTACGATACTCTAAATACTGCGAAAATGTGTGAAAGTTGCAATTACAACCTGGTCGAAAAAAGTGTAGCCCAACAATACAGAGGAACTTGAATGAAGAATTTGTGGAGGAGCTAGGTTCTATGCCAAGAAAAAAAAGTTTTTATTCAGCGGGTTTTTTTCCTAAACGTTTTATAAACATTGCAGAGGCAGCCAATGCCAAGCATGCTATGAAAATTGCGCAATTCTTGGATTGGAAAGTTACAGTTGAAGACATTTACGTAAGGCAAGTAAATGGTCATGAAGTAGAGTATGTCCCCGTGAATTGTAGCCAAAGTAAAGCTACTGTGCGTAGAGGCGACCCTTACTCTAAGAACGATCTGGATGTCTATGCGGTCGTGACAAAGCAGTATGAAGTCTTACCAAATGAGAAGTGCGCTTACTCGATAGACAAAATTACAGAATCTTTTAGTGCGAAATACCTACACGCCAGGGAATATTCAGGAGGAAAAACCTGCATCACTATAGAAAGTAATCAAGAATGGACTGAGATTCCGGCAAAAAAGTGGAAACTGAGGGGACACATCTGGAATTCATTCGACGGGAAAAAGGCTTTCAGCGGCTACTTCACAATCTACGACGGGAACCTGGGTGTCTATTTGTTCCAAGCGCATGAAAAGTTTAGGGTTTCTCATAAAGCCACCGCAAGTAAAGGGGCAGAAGAACGAGAAATGGAATTCAAGAAAAAAGTTGATCTTGAACTCAAGATTTCTATTGCCAATGTGAACGAGCGAATGGGAAATTTGTATGATAAGTCTTTAATGTTGGCTTCTATAGATATGTCAGAATCAGATCTAGGAGAACTCCTAAGAAATTTATTTATTCGGAGTGATAATCAATCAGATAGCGTAGCTGCAAGGGTAGAGGCACAAAGAAAAGACGTCTTAGACATTTTTAATAATGACGCTTCGCTGGAAGACTACAAGAACACAGCTTGGGCAGCTTATGTCGCGCTAGTTTTGCATCTAGACCGTCAACTACCTCAGGAAAAAGAACCGAGAGATTATCTCAACACTGATTGGAAGGCTAAGGATGCAGCCTTCAAGGCGATCACAGAATTTGCTCAAAAATCAGGCAAGTTCAATTAGATTTCGCTTTCCCAAATTGTGATCCCATCCCTCTGTGAGCAATTAGGAATTGGGTAAGACCTAGGACCGGTGGTGTTAGATCTCGCTGTTCGCCATCTACGAACACGGAAGATTTTTCGTGAAAATAGCCCACAAGGAGTTGCATCGACAGTCCAGTTAATGATAATCTTCTCGACTTACCAAAATTTGGCAGGTTACTAGTAAGGATTAGATGCTCTTTCTCCACCAAGAGAACTTTATAGAAATCGTTCGTGAGCAGCCATATAAGAATTTGCTCACCGTCATGGCAACAAACCAGGCAGCTCTTCGAGAGTTCATCTTTAGAACCCCTAGCAAGATTATGCCTTTAGTTCACCCAATAAACCGCTGGATGATTCATGTTGGGGATACCAATCTCGGCATTGCTATCTCTCCAGAAGCCTTGGATCAGGTAGAGGTGGTTGACCGGCTCACTGGTGAACCAATCAGCTTCCATTTTCAGTATTCATACCTGGATTTAGAAGGAAAAACAGCCATCGGTAAGGGCTACTGCTGGGCCGAGGAGCTAGAGCAGACAATGCAACAAATTGAGGCTACCGAGCCGGATCTCATCGGCGAGATTATTTGCACACCGCTCTTTCGCGTCAACCGTGCACTTATCACACCAAAACGGCCCGAAAACCCAAACAACAATTCAAACGATTCAGAAGACAACCAAGACTAAGGAAAAGGAATATGAGTAGTCAAATTAAGTGCCCAGACTGCGGCAAAACATTCAGCGTAGACGAGAAGGATTACGCAAACATTCTTGATCAGGTGAGAACAAGTGAGTTTCATAATGAACTTGAAAAGCGTTTGGAGGACATCCAGGCCAAGAATGCAACTGACGTAGAGTTAGCGCTTTCAAAGGCAAAACAAGAATCAGAAGCAAAGCTTGCCAAGAAAGAGCAAGAAATTGCCAAACTACAAGGTGAGATTGATGCAAAAGAGACCGAGATCGAGTTAGCTAAAAAAGAAGAGGCTGCAGGGTTCACCGATACCATTCAGAAGAAGGAACTAGAGATTGCAAAGTTGCAGGCAGATCTGAAAACTAAGGAAGATCTCGCGAAAGCTGAAATCGAAAAGGTGCAGGCTGAAGCAAAAGCATCGGAGGCGACTCTAAAGGCTGATCTTCAAAATGAGGTCACCAAAAAAGATGCTGAACTGGCAGCTGCTAAATCTGCACGTGAGAATGACAGCAAGCGTTACCAAGAGCAGATTGACTCTCTTAAGGAATTTAAGCAAAAGCTAGGAAGCGCTCTCATTGGTAAGGACCTAGAAGAGCACTGTCTCAACTCGTTCAACAAGGTCCGTGCTTGGGCATTTCCGAACGCGCAATTCTACAAAGACACCAAGGCAGTCAAAAATGAAGCGGATGAAAAAGGAACTAAGGGAGATTTCATCTTCAAAGATTTCGCGGAAGATGGCCTAGCCTTTTTGTCAATCATGTTCGAGATGAAGAACGAAAAAGAGGGTCAGGAAGATGGCGAGAAGAACGAAAAGTTCTTCAAGAAACTAGATGAAGACCGTAGAAAGAAAGGCTGTGAGTTTGCAGTCCTTGTCACTCAACTAGAGCCAACAAACCCGGTTTACAACGATGGCATTGTTGATGTCTCGTATGCGTACGAAAAGATGTATGTGATACGTCCTCAGTTCTTCATTCCCTTGATTACTTTCTTGAGAAATCTAGCTATGAACAACATCAAAACTCTTCGTGAGCTAAATGAGATCAAAAAGGCAAATATTGATTTCTCTAACTTCGAGGTCAACCTAGCCAAGATGCAGGCCACTATTGCCGGTAAAGCGGCAAAGGCAACCAAGTCATTCGAAGACACTTTGAAGGACATCGATGATGCAATCAAAGTCCTCGAGAAAGCTAAGCGTGATCTTGAAGCTGTCGCCAGTTACCTAGGCGCAACCTCGGATGCGGCCAACAAGGTCACAGTTAAGGCGCTAACCAAAGGGAATCCGACCATGGAACAAAAATTCAAGGAATTAGGGAGCTCTTCAACCGAAGACTAACCCCAAATCTTCTGGCCCACAGCGTGTTTGCCCTTTTCTCTCTTTCTGTTGGATGCTGTGGGCCAGAACTAGGGATCTATGCAGCGATTTTGGGCTTAGATTTGTAATGTTGCAAAACGAGAACTCGGTAGGAGGCGAATTGGACAAGGACCACGAACTCGCTTCCGCTTATCTTGACACCATGCTCGTGTTCGATTTCGTGGATCTATTTGGTCCTACCCAATACGCATTTAGTGCAAGAGAGGAGCTTGCTGGCTGGAAGCGTGCAGATTCAGCTTCTAGGTCTTTTTTTGACAGTTTATTTTGGGTAATTAGCGCTCACAACCCTTACTCGATTAAGGTGAGTGACGAAGAGAACATCAGAGCAAATGAAGAATTGCTAAGAGATCTCATGAACTTCAACTTTCAACTGCAGCCAGTCTCATGCAGAGCAGTTGATGGGTCCTGGTCCGAAGAGTCATTTGCTGTGACTAAATTGGGTAAAACATTGGCCGAGGTTACAGAAACACTTATGGCTCTTGGGGGAAAATACAAACAAAATTCCATATTCCAGATTTCAAATTCAAGGTTGAAAGTAATTCCTGTCTTGAATCGGAAAATCCTGGGCGAGACAGATTGTTATTTTTATTCCAATGATAAGGAGACTTCATCGTGGTAAAGCTAGGGCTTGCTGAAATTGAGTGGCTAGAAGAGAATCAACCGTATTTCGGTAAACCTATGGACGACAGGGATTTCGAAATTGAAGGCACTTGCGACAAGTTCAGAGTCACAACTTTAGACGGATTGAATCAGGTTTTTGCAGTCGTGAAATGGCAAAATTTCAAACCACAAGTTAACTGGGTCATCACAATGGCTGGTCAGGCGAAATATAGGAGGTTGGAAAACGCCGGAAGGCTAGGCGTATTTGACAACTTTGAAGGCGATCCAAAGATCTGGGGATTTGAGGTGCGTGCCATGAAATATGGCACTACTCGCGACAGGCCAACTCTGAAACAAACCACTCTGGCTGAGTTGGATACCCTTCTAGAAGGCCAAAGTACCTTAGACATCTTAACCACTAACGGCGCTCTAAAGGTTGATAAACGTTCTCGACTTATGGCCAATCCTGCTAATAGACCAAATGAACTTATGGTGGTGTGCGAAGCAGGAAACACCAGATTGGTGGCGATAGCCTTTACAATCTCACGAGTTTTGGCGACCATGAAAGACCTCGGGGGGTAGTCACATTATGAGTAATCAACTCGGTTCATTAGGTAGAGACGAAATTGCTGAGGTGGCAGGCGTCATTTACTCTACCTCAAGAGAATTTGGTACAGAGTTAGGTGATCTTGTCAATCGACACTTTTTGAGAAAAAAAGAGGTGCGGTGGTTCGATGACCTTAAATTTTTGCGTCGACAGGAAAAGGTAACCGTCTACGACGACCCTTTAGATATTCGTTTTTTACTTCGCGAAGCAACCCTCGAGCAGTCCCCGGTTATGGCTGCGATTCCTATGTACTCGAAGGAATGGAAGGATGAGGCGAATTTTCTAAGAAAAAAACTAAATAGCTGGTATCACTTCAGTTTGGAACCTAATTTTCAAACTCTCCAGGAAATACTCAAGTCATTATTGGTTCTTGCAAGTTTTTCGGAACTAAAAGTAGCCGCACTAATATCGCAGCAACTCTCGAAAGCGACAAATAGAGACACTGGAAACACAAAAGAGGAAAGCGCAGTTGTAACAGAAATTGAGCAAGTTCGAGAGTTTGTGGAAGAGGTCGTTCAAAAGCGCAAGACAGTTCTTGCTCGACCGCCGATAGGCAGTATTTGGAATGGATCAGTTGGTACAAGGAAGTTACAGCTGAATAGGGCTCTTCGAGACGCTCTCGAGAACGGCGTTTCAGTTGCGGACCAAATGGGTCCAAATGGAAGGCAAAAAATAAAAGAATGGCTGAGGCATTACCCGACCGACGGTGAGCTTCTCGTTTCTGAAGATGGTGCTGTCATGGGCTACATTCGTGGATTGCCGATTCTAGTTGGCTGGTTTGGAGATGAGCCTGATGTTGATCCCGATGATGTTCGCGGCTACTTCCTTCCCCACGAATACGAGTTCACCGGCAGCGATGTTCTAGACCGAGACACATCTACGTTGCTATCAGAGGTTGCAGTGGAATCCATTGAGGAGCTCATTCTTCAGTTGGCTGCCTCAGTGTCTCCAGGGGAACAGATTGTGGCCACAACCTATGGAGATGTAATTCTTGAGAAAGAAGACGGTTCAGATCCAGTAAAAATAACAAAAGTCCATAAAGATATTTGGTTCCCGGGACAGTTACCAGGTGAGATCACTCAGAAGGCAGATGATGCCGACAAACAGTAAAACTCTATGTCTCTGTCTGGAACTAGAGTTAAGAATATTGAGACCAAAGGCAGGAGCAGCATGGGCGAATTAGATTTTCCTGAGTCAAAGCAACTCAACTGGAATCCATCTAAACCCATTGGTGATCTAAGGGTCGAAAAGGTGTATCTGGGGAATGGCGAGAACGCAGATCGTTTTCAGGTTATTGTTGCGAATTCAAACAGGCAACCTAGTATCACCGATTTTAGGGGCCTATACGCCGACCGAGTTCAAAAGCGATCAGCAAAGGTCGCAATCGCTGTAGTTGTCGGCAATCAATGCTTTATTTTTGGGCCGAATGCTGATTCTCAAGTGTTTTCTATGGATTTGAGAGTTGCGAAACAATTTTTGTCCAGGGTTCTGGCTGAGCCTGACTTAACTTCTGCCTATCAGAGATTCTCAAAGACCAGAAGAGCTGTAGAGAACGCAGACACACCTTGGTTTACTAATCATGGACTATTCGCTAGCTACTACATTCGCGAAAGTGCTTCAAAGAGGCGTGATTGGGATACTCTCACTGAGGAGTCTCTTCCCCTTTTAAAGAAGCGAGGAGAAGACCTGATAAACAATCTTGGATTTTCGGGGAACCGTAAGGAACAAGGCGTTCAAATACTTTCGAGTAGCAACGATTCCTCCGTCGTTGCAATATTGCTGACGGCAGATGAAAATTTTGAGGGGAAGACTCATAGATTCCAAAGTTCACCCGTAACATGGGCCCTAAAAGTCGCCAGTGATAAAAACATCAAGTGGGTTATTGCTGTGAAAAAGGGCAGTATCCGACTATATCCAGCGAAAGACGGTCTTGGTGTAGGCCAACGCGGCCAAGTGGAAACTTTCTTTGAACTCGATCTCGATCTACTGGATGAGAGTAACGCTGGTTTTCTTTCTCTAGTTTTTTCTGAAAAAGCGCTTAAGTCTGGCGGATTAACTGAAGAGTTATTGTCACAATCGGCTAGATACTCAACCTCGCTAGGAGAACGGCTAAGAGATCGCATTTACCTGGATGTTGTTCCAGATCTTTCAAAAGCGGTAGCGAAAGCTGTTATTACAGGATCCGATACTCCTACACTTGAACAACTTAGCGAAGCCTATTCTGTTTCACTAAGAATATTGTTCAGACTCCTATTCCAAGCTTATGCAGAGGACAGAGGTCTGCTTCCAGCAGGAAGAAGCGCAATATATGATGAATTCAGCTTGAAGGTTCTTGCGAAGAGAGAGAATCCCGATGCAAACTCCAAATATATATGGGAACACCTAACACGGGTTTGGAACGCAATTGAGTCCGGCGACCAAGAGTTCGGTGTTCCGGCCTACAACGGAGGATTGTTCAACACTGAGCAAGCGCGCAGTCCTGAAGGCTTTCTAATTAGTACCATCTCAATTTATGATGCAGAGTTACTCCCGGTTCTAAAGAAACTGGTTGTTGATAAGAATGAGGATGACTTCGAAGGTGCGGTTGACTTCCGATCCCTTAGTGTTCGAGAATTTGGAACTATTTACGAAGGGCTACTAGAAAGCTCATTATCAGTTGCAAAAGAAGATCTCACCGTCGACCTCAAGGGTTTATGGATCCCTGCAAAGAACACAGATCAAATATTTGCCAAAAAAGATGAAATCTATCTTCACACCAGTTCGGGAGAACGCAAGTCAACTGGCTCTTATTACACTAAACCTCAATTAGTCGATTGGTTAATCACTCGATCTTTAGAGCCCGCTCTAAAGGAACACCTAAGAAAAGTTCAACAGTTAATCGACTCCGACGAAATAGCAAAAGCTGGAAAACTGTTCTTTGACTTCAGAGTTGCAGATATCGCAATGGGGTCGGGACACTTTTTGGTCTCTGCAATTGACCGGATCGAATCGTTGATGAGGTCATTCTTGGCAGATCAAACTGTCTCGATTCCGAGAGTAATTGACGAACTTAATAATTTAGAAGCAACCGCTAAGTCAGCTCTCGGAGAAGACTACGCATCTTTTGATGCTGTTGATTCGTCTTCCTTGCTCAGAAGGCAGATTGCTAGGCGCTGTATCTATGGCCTAGACATCAATCCCTTAGCAGTTGAACTCTCTAGATTAGCCATCTGGATCCACACATTTGTTCCAGGCCTGCCAATGTCCAGCTTGGATCACAACCTAGTCAGCGGTAACAGCCTTACTGGTATTGGTAGTTTGAGAGAGGCTCAGAAGACTTTACAGCCGGGAATCAATCTAGATGAAACCTTCTATGAAGTTTCGGAAATCGAACAGCTCCTGCTCGATGCAGGAAAACAATACGAGAAAGTAGCTGATAACAGCGAAAGCACAAAAGAGTTAGTAGCTGAAAACCAAGCGATTCTCGTAGAAGCCAAGAAGGCATTGGAGCCAGTTAAAGATGCATTCGACGCTGCACTTGCCATAAGACTCAAATTAACAAAAGACGATTCAAATAGGCACGCCGACACAATCGAAGACGTAAAGAGAATTCTTGCAGAACCTGGTGTAAGAGAGAAAGTTAACTCCCTAGACCCAGCTCATTTCCCGCATCTTTTTCCAGAAGTGTTCGCGAGATCAAATCCCGGATTTGACGTCCTGTTAGGGAACCCACCTTGGGAAAAGATGGTGGTTAAGCCTCTAGAGTGGTGGGTCAAGTATGTCCCAGGCATAAAGTCAGATAGCTATCCAAAGCCTGAGAGGGATAGGTGGCTCGCGGAATTCAAAAGTCATAATCCGGAATTAGTCCAGCAATATGAAAGAGATGTGAGATTCGTTGCCTTTGTTCGAGGGTCTATTCTTGCAGCGCCATTTAAGGGACTTGGGTCAGCAGACTTAGATCTTTACGCTGCTTTTTCGTGGCGCAACTGGCAACTTTTGCGTAATGCGGGAAAGATCGGCATCGTACTTCCGAGAAATGCCACACTGGGCTCAGGTCTGAGCGATTGGAGATTTGAGGTGCTAAAGGAAGGAACGTTCTCTGACGTCGCATTCGCAAATAACTCAAAGCAGTGGGCTTTCACAATTCATCCACAAACGGCATTTGCGTTACTCGTTATCGAGAAAAGTGATAAAGACGAGCTGAGTTTTGGCGGGCCATTTAACTCTAGTGAGGAATTTTCAAAATATGAAGATAAGAAAATTTCTATCAGCAAAGAGACTTTTCAAATGCTATCTGAGTCTGCGTCCTTTAGGCTCCTTGACTCTAAGGCTGCCTCTGATGTCATGACGAGGATGCTGAGCTCTAAGACAATGGAACACATGTTACCAGGATTCAGTTACACAACATATAGCGATCTCCACGCCACAGGAGATCTAAAAAAGAAAAACTTCACCTTAAAACCACAAACTTCAAGTGAAGAATTGCCCGTAGTAAAAGGGAGCTTCATAAACCTTTGGCAAGTAGACACTGACAAACCATATGGCTCCTGTGAGTCAGAACGTATTACAAAATTCTTTTTGAACAGGATGACGAAACCTAACCGAAATTCGCCATTTTATAACTTTTCAAATAGAAGTGTCCCACCATTCGACTCTGCAAGGATAGTGTTCAGGACTACTACCAATGCGACCAACCAGAGGACATCGATTGCGAGTCTCATTCCACCTAAGGTGGTTACCGTAAACATGCTTAATGTTGTTCTTCGGATTGACGGCACTAGCAAATCAGATGCATTCTTGCTTGGTGTAGTTAGCTCCAGAATTTATGATTGGTTTTTGAGAAGAATAATAGACAGAACTTTTACTGCAGAAATATTCAAACGAATGCCAATTCCAAGTCAGGCTCTCGGGACGGCTATCGGTAATCGAATCACCGAGATTTCAGCTCGCCTCGCGGCTGTTGATGATAGATACGTAACCTTTGCTGCTGAATGTGGCATTGAAGTTGGTTCTGTGAATACGGAAGCAGAGAAACTTGAACTGATCCAGGAGCTAGATGCTCTGGTGGCGATTGCTTACGGGTTAGCTAGAGATGATGTGAAAGTCATAATGGAAACATTCCATCCAACATTTGATCATGCTCCTTATTTGGCAAAGGTTTTGGAATATTTTGAGAAATGGAGTTCTATTGAATAATCAAAATGAGAGATTCCCTCTTTTCGCTACCAACAGTGAGAAAAGACAGGAAACGGTAGCAGGTAAAGTAAATCAGCTTTTTAGAGTAGCACGCCAGAATTTTCAACAAGCTTCGCCAATAGCCATTGCGACCGCTTACATCAATACTGGGGGGTTCTCACTACTCTCGGATGAGCTCACTCAAGCGCCTCATGTGCGGATTCTCTTAGGAGCTGAGCCCATGGCAGAGGTAGTTAAGTCCCAAACCCTTGAAGAAGCCGGCGCTGGCAAGAAACTAGCTGAGGCTTCCGAAGACTATGAACGATGGTTACTAGCCGAAAGAGATACTACGGGATTTACTAGGGAGGCAGTTGCTGCGGCAAAAAAGCTTGTCGAGTGGCTCAAGTCTCATGATGACCAGGGCAAAGTAAAAGTCGAGGTAAGAAGATTTACTAAAGGCTTCTTACACGGTAAGAGCTACATAGTTGACCACCCTGCTATGCCAGCAGTGGTTGCGGGTTCAAGCAATATGACTTACGCCGGCTTGATGTTGAACGCCGAATTAAACATCGGAACCGCAGGCCCAGATGGGGCTTCTGAACTTGTTGTTGATTGGTTCAATGATCTGTGGGAGCAGAGCGAGTACTACGATCTCGCTGGGATTTATTCAGATCAATGGGAACCTCACACTCCAATGTCAGTATTTCTAAGGATGCTACTTGAGCTCTACGGTGACATTCTGTCCGAGGAAGGGAAAGTAAAAACTCAATTTGATTTGGCGGGATTCCAGGTGGATGGAATATTGCGCATGGAGCGAATCCTAGATGAGCTCGGCGGAGTTCTGGTAGCAGACGAAGTCGGACTTGGTAAAACCTATCTTGCTGGTGAGGTTATTAAGAAAGCGACTGATGAACTAAGACAAAGAGTTTTAATTGTTTGTCCAGCCTCACTAAAAGAAAGCATGTGGGTTCCATTCTTACAAAAATGGGGATTCAGGCTGACCGATGTTATGACCTACGAAGAAGTTAGGAATCGATTAAGGAATGATGAGGAGGGCTTCCTAAACGTCACCGCAGACTATGCGATGGTGGTTGTCGACGAGGCCCACAATTTGAGAAATTCAGGAACTGATCGCGCGGAAGCAGTCGACAAAGTAATTCTTAGTGGAAAATTCCCCAAGAAGGTTGTCTTATTAACGGCGACCCCCGTAAACAACAGTCTTACCGACTTGGACACTCTTATTCGATACTTCGTTCGCGACGATTCCAAATTTGCTTCTATAAACATTCCGAGCATAAAGAAGTACATTCAAGAAGCTCAGAAAATGGATCCCCTCACACTCTCGCCCGAGCATTTATTTGATCTAATGGATAAGATTGCGGTTAGAAGAACCAGGAAGTTCATCAAGCAACACTACCCTGATGATGTAGTTAGAAACCCACAGGGCCAAATGGTGCCAATTAAGTTTCCTAAGCCTCGCGTACGGCGAATAGATTATGACCTGAGCCCCGAGGCTTTAGCTCTTGCTGACGAGGTTCTTTACGCCTTGGATACGCCAGATGCAGCGGACGCTCAAGAGAGAAGAAAGGCACGTAGGGAAGATCCTCGGAAACTAAACATGGCTAGGTACACACCGAGTGCTTACTTAAGAGAAGGAGATTTACTTGGTCTTCAGTTAGCGAATGCCGGGCTGCTCAGATCAGCATTATTGAAGCGATTGGAGAGCAGCCACTACGCCCTGAAGAATACATTGGAGACTCTTATCTCAAGCCATGAGTTTTTTCTTAGGGGAATTCAATCTGGCAAAGTCCTTAAGGGGAAGGCGCTACGCGATTGGATTGCTTCCGAATCGGAGGATTTGGAAGATTTCCTAAATAGCGAAGACATGGAAAACCCAGAGCTTATCGACAGTTTGCTTGATTATGAGGGGGATGTTCTAGAGGCAGATGTGGCTTCGGATTTAGAGTTACTAAGACACCTGCTTGCTAAAACGGACGAGGCGATAGCTGCCAAAGACTACAAATTTGAGTCTTTGATTGCAGAATTGACGGCAATAGCCCTTGAGGCGAAAGAGAGGGAGAATTCTGTTCTCAGTGCATCCGATAGACGTAAAGTGATTGTTTTTTCCGGGTACGCCGATACGGTAATTGACATCTATGACCGTCTATCTGCTCGCCTAGAAGAGAGTGGTATTGGTCCTTTGGCTGACTATAAAGGCCGCTTGCCAGCTGAGCCAATCATGGGTGGATACAAAAATGCCCACAAGCTTGGCAAAGAGGGTGGAGTTGATCTTGGCGGCAGAGCAGCAATCGTGGAAGGTTTTGCACCAAAAACTGCTGCGAGGTTGGATAACAACAATCAACCAACTGCTCGTGATCTATTTGACATTCTCATCACCACTGATGTCCTTGCTGAAGGTGTCAACCTCCAGCAGGCAGGTCAAATGATCAACTACGACCTACCATGGAACCCAATGAGAATCGTCCAAAGGCATGGCCGCATTGACCGCCTGTTCAGTGATCACGACGAGGTATTTCTTGGACTTTTCTATCCCGCAGAGAGACTCAATGAGATGCTCGGTCTTGAGGAAAGACTAAATAAAAAACTGATTTTGGCAAACGCAGCGGTCGGCGCTACAGACGTACTGCCCGGTATTAGTGGCGGCGTGGAGGTTATTTTGCATGATGACCGTCAGAAGAGCATTGAGGCCTTTGAGAAACTTCTTGAAAACCGAGGTAGCAGTGCGGCATTATCTGGCGAAGAGTTCCGTCGTCGTCTCTATCGAGAGTTTGAAAGCGATCCTCAAAAGCAGAAAACTCTTGAAAGACTACCTCTCGGTATTGGCAGTGGATTTGAAGATAACTCTATTTCCCAGAATGTCTACGTCTTTTGCGTACGAGTTGGAAATGATAATCAACCATGGTTCAGATCGGTGATGGTAGACAAGGACTGGAACGTCCTAAACAAGTTTGATGGCTCGCCACAACTAAGTAAAGACACTCTCACCAGTCTCATGCTTGCTGATCCTGGAAGTCCAAATACAGGTAGAAACATGGATGAGGCCATGTATGAGGGGGCTTTTGATTCATGGGCCTTGGTTAAGGATTCGGTTTTTGAAGAGTGGAGTAAGTTGACCGATCCAAACAATTTCTTACCAGAGCTACCGGCTTCGTTTAAGGATGCTCAAGACTTGATTCTTGATGAAGGAGGCTATCTCGGAGCACCAATTCAAAACGAATTGAGGGCTAGATTAAACTCCGTCCCTACTAGACGTGTTGAATTAGCTGTCAGATCAGCACTAAATAGCAGTTCTAGGGCCTCTGAGAAAATTTCGGCAGTGAAGGAAGTATTAGATAAATATGGAATTCCAAAAGCGGAAACTCCAAGCCCTTTACCGCCAGTAAATGAATCGGAAATCAGATTAGTTGCTTGGATGGCAGTCAAAGGAACAAAAATCTAGAACGTGCAACTACAAAGTTCTGTCTCATTCTAGGCTAAAGAAGAACAAGGCTCCAGGAGTGCATCTGTAAGAAAAAGCATCATCCTGGAGCAATTTCTTCAAGTCTCCTTTTGTCCTCCCGAGACATAACGGACGCACGTTATTGGGAAAAGAAACCAACGCGGGCCAAATGACCTAAGCCAAGCTAAACTTTGTTCTAGCTTCAAAATTGTAAGAGGGGACTTTATGGGTTGTCCATGCAACATGGAATGTGCGGGAGATGTTGATTACTGCAGGTGCAATTCTTCCTGTGCTTGCCTTATTTATTCTTCTTGCTCCTGTGCAGATTTTTGCCCGTGCAGAAACGACTGTGACGACGACTGCGAGTGTCCTTCGAGGTGTGAATGCCTGGAGGCATCTTGCGCGTGTTCAGATCGCTGCCCATGTTTTGAAGACGGATGTCTTGCTGGCTCTTGCACTTGTGAAGACTATTGCCGCTGTAGGCTCGTTGAAGATGGATGTTGTGTGCATTTCCGAACAAACGAAATTGATTTGGAGCTTGAACATGAAAGATCCAACAAGGTTCTAGACCTGAGATTAAGCATCAAAGAAACCAAAGACGATGGGTATTTAGTCTCGGCATCAAACTGGCATTTATTTGATGTCTCAGCGCATATAGAGGTCTCTATTTATGAGGTTTTTGGCTATGACACTTACGATTTTTGGGTAATAGGAGAATCTCTACTGTTCTCCTTTCGAGAAGATGAACTTGACGGTTCAGTCGAGTCAATTTTGCCTTCTGATCTTAAATCCACATTTAGCAGGGCCAAGGAGGGCAGGATATTTATACCCGGGCTGACAGCATCAGACGGTTCAGTAGCGTATGCAATACCCACGGAGTCAAGTCAGGAAAGTAGATCGATTTATTTACTTCTACGAGAGCTAGCACAGAAACATAATTTAGCCTGCCTAGTCCGATTCCTGCCCACCGAACAAGTTTTAGTCCCAATTCTCGATCCGGCAGCCCACGGATCTGTTAGTTACAGAATTTTCAAAGTAGCTGGAGGCCAGAACCCCTTCGCCCAGACAGAGCGTTCACAGGCATGGCACCCCTTTACGGACGATTCACCGTTTTAGTAAATCAAGGTGGAGGACATACACCTCTGCTTAAAGCTAAATCGAAAAGTCATCGTGCCTGACAATCTTTGCTAGTTCTATGTTGTTATTTGGTAGTTTCCAAAAGTGCAGCCTTCTGGCCTGCGGGGTGTTCTGCTCTACGCTGGCTCTCCAGGCGGTAGCACCGTCAGCTCGACTGCGTGTTGAAGCTGAAGGAGACTCTGATTCTCGAAGGGGATGAACGCTGTTCTGCCTAGCATCAGCTTCTCGTCCAGTAACAATATCGACGATCACTCTGACCGCTTTGCGCAGTTCATCCTCAGTTAGATCCTTATCGAAGACAGTTTCGAAGAAGTCCGGTCCGTAGGAGAACTTGCTATGGTCAATCGGATACTTCTGCTCACGCTCAGACTGCTTATAGCGAGAAATCCAGACTCGTCTCAATTCTTCGTTGAACCAATCCTCGGTATTATCCCAGCGGTCTTGTCTTGATCTTGTGGTTGATTTATTTAGGTCTTTGGCGGCCGAATTTCTTCTTGATTTAGCATTGCTTCTTGAAAGCTCACCAATCTGGGTCTTTAGAGCGCTTACCTGACGAAGAGCGGCTCTTTCGCCTTCTATTGCTTGCTTGAGTTGGAGTTTGAGACCAGTTATGGTTGCTTCTAATCCCTTGGCATAACCACGCCACTGATCCTCTGTTCGCCCTGTTAAAACTGGAACAGGTTTTGTTGTTGGAGCGTGGTAGTTTCCTGGATGAGGCTTAGGAATCTCAGTTACTATCTCCTCAACAAGTTCCAATTCTGGTTCAGTTTGAATTAGCTCAGGAGTATCTTCTATTTCTTCTGTCTCGATTGGAATATCACGATCTTCGACTAGCCATGGTAGTCCATCTTCGAATACGCTTACTGCTTTAACAGCTACCTCATCGTCTTCGATATCATTCATCTTTAGACGTGTGCGACCCTGATGATCACGATAAATTCTCATTGCAAAAACTTGCCCAGGAGATAGAAAGTCAGTTACTAGATCCAAATCGTTACCAGAGATTTCTGCTAGTTCAAAGGGGATGTCTATTCCAGGGAAAAGCGTTGCTACTCCTGTTTTTCTCTCTGTGCTTTTTATTAGTACTGGGACTAGATTTCCAAAGCCATAGGTTTCAACTAGAGAAGACAGGGATTCCTCTCGAATATCTGGAAGGAAAAGACGCTCAGTTTCATTGAGTTTTCCAGAGATTTTTTGGTTAATGCTAAGTACCCATTCCATCGGGTACCCAGGTGTGCTGAGCTCCTGACGAATAGTAGCAAGAGTTCCATCGTCAAGTTTTACAAAAGCCCTAGCGCCGAAAAACCCAGACACTGTTGCGCTCGCGGTCTTGGTCTTGACGTGTAGGTATTTTTCCAAATCTTTTTCATCAGCAAATTTCCATATGTGGTCAATAAGTATCTGCGTATCGCGACCTTGGAATTTTTCATTGCAATAGAAAGTCCTTGGTATTTCGATTGCATCCTGCCAGTCCGCTGGGATTACTTTTGCAGCACCATTAAACACAGCAACCTTAGTGCTTAGCTCATTGGCTAGGGCGATGGTCAAATCGCCTGTTGGTATCAGGTAGATACTGGCCAGATCGCCAGCTTGCCGTTCAAGTTCCTCAAGATCGAATGCTGAGTTCGGATTACCAAAAGGCGTTGAAACGACGCAAACGGGTTTCGATCTATCGGTGTTCTTCAATAGCTCCATAAAGCCACGAAGATCCAGTAAGTCATTAATCTTTACTAAGCCCATTATTGGCACCTTTCCACTTTGGATTAAGTATCTATGGAACCGATGACCTAATCCCAATAAAAAGAGGTAGAAAATCGTTGTCCATGTTCCCAATAATGGAATTTAGCTCTTATAGCCCGGGGTTAGTTTCTTTGGTCACCTGGAATTCCCATCATGGAATTGCAGCCCAGGCAGCGGCAGTTTGAACAGCGAATCTCTAGTAATTTTCAAACTAGTATTGCAATTGCGAAGAACTTGACCAGTGGGCATGGGATTCGGGAATAATTCACCTCTGAACAACGTTCTAATAAGTAATCGAAAGGAAAATTATGGCAGAAAAACTAGATACAACATTGACCGGTGCAGCTGGGGAACACCTTGTTCTTTCTAGGCTGCTACAACGAAGTATCCTCGCTGCCCAGGCTCCAGAAGGCGTGCGAAAAGTAGATATTCTCATCAACTTTTTAGATGGAGGAGAGCCAAGCCTCATTCAAGTAAAGACTCGTCAGTATGGCAGCGACGGAGGCTGGCACATGGGAGTGAAGCATGAGAGCATGACTGAAAGTAACCTTTACTATTGCTTCGTTGATTTTGAACCTGCCAATCCAACTGTTCACGTCATTCCTTCACGAGTAGTGGCTAAAGCACTCAAGGTTGATTACCAAGTCTGGCTGGATACCCCAGGTAAAAATGGTAAGAAACACAACCCGACTGAGATGCGACGGCTACGTCCGAAAATGAACGGTCAAAAAGAAGGTTGGATGGACCAGTATCTTGAGCACTGGGAACTTTTGATCAAATAGCAGCGCTATCACTTGCCAAGTGGAAGTAGTTAGCCAAACAATTCTGGAATAGTGCTACTGTGGCCAGCGCGCAAGTTCAATAAATCCCAACTTGCAACATCCTGAATTACTAGCTCTCCAGTGGTATCGGTAACACCAATTCTAAGAACCGGAATGTTTCTAGCTTCACATAGCCCAACAAACTTCACATCGTCTTCCCTGCCAACGGAGATGAGCATTCTGCCTTGAGATTCGCTAAATAGAGCAGCGGTTAAATCTATTTGATCTCTTTCCATGAGTTCTTCGAGCCAGATTCTGGCTCCAACATTGAACCGAAGAGAGCTTTCAACAATCGCTTGGACTAAACCGCCATCAGATAGGTCGTGCGCCGAAGCAATTAAGCCTTGAAGGCTTGCTCCTTGAATAAGTTCTGCTAGGGCTTTTTCGTGAGCTAGGTCAACCACCGGTGGCTTACCACCTAGGTGATCGTGAATGACTTCAGCCCAGGCTGAACCGTCGAGTTCATCTCTGGTGATACCTAATAGGTAGATGTTATTACCCTCGTCTTGCCAGCCAGACGGGATTCTTCTAGCTACGTTATCGATGACACCTAGAACACCGACAACTGGGGTTGGGTAGATTGCTGTGTCTCCCGTTTGGTTATAGAAAGAAACATTTCCGCCGGTAACGGGTATACCTAGTTCTAGACAACCATCTGCTAGTCCTGCAGTTGCTTCTTTGAACTGCCACATCACTTCAGGGTTTTCTGGTGAACCAAAATTCAGACAGTTGGTAACAGCAACTGGTTTAGCACCTGTTGCTGCAACGTTCCTATAGCTTTCAGCTAGAGCAAGTTTCGCTCCGGTGTATGGATCTAGTTGACAGTACTTACCATTTGCATCTGTTGCAATAGCAACACCTAAACCGGTTTCTTCAGAAACTCTAACCATTCCAGAATCATCTGGCATAGCAAGAGCTGTGTTACCACCAACATAGTGGTCATACTGATCTGTGATCCAGCTTTTATCTGCTTGGTTAGGTGATGAGATAACCTGAATAATTTGTGTTGCTAGTTCCGATGCAGTTTCTGCTCTTTTTAGATTTGCACTTCTAACTGAATTGGCATTTAGGTTATCTATCCAAGAAGGGTAGGAAACCGGTCTTTCGTATACTGGTCCATCGTGAGCAACTGTTCTAGGTGGAACATCAACAATTCTTTGCTTACCCCAGTCAATGTATAGCCTTGGTTCGCGAATAACTTTTCCAAGCACACTGAATTCAACTTCGTGTTTGTTAACAATCTTTTTGAAAGCCTTTAAATGTTTCTTCGGAACAATCGCCATCATGCGCTCTTGAGATTCACTCATCAGAATTTCTTCTGGAGTTAGAGACTCATCTCTTAGTAATACATTCTTTAGTTGAACCTTCATGCCAGCTCGACCATTGGAGGCAAGTTCACTCGTCGCACATGACAATCCAGCACCTCCAAGATCCTGAATACCAGCAACAACACCAGCTGAATACAATTCAAGGCAGCATTCGATTAGAACCTTCTCAGCAAATGGATCTCCCACCTGAACAGCAGGTCTCCTTGATGGCCCATCAGCATCAAAGGTCTCCGAAGCTAGAACAGAAACTCCACCGATACCATCGGCACCTGTTCTAGCTCCAAACAGAATGACCAGATCACCTGGTTTATCCGCCTTAGCTAGCTTTAGATCCTCATGTCTAAGGGCTCCAACAGAGAGAGCATTGACCAACGGGTTACCTTGATAAACCTTGTCAAAGACCGTCTCACCACCGATATTTGGAAGCCCTAGGCAGTTACCGTAAAAGCTGATTCCAGAAACCACTCCGTGCACTACTCTTGCGGTGTCTGGGTGGGCTGGGGCACCAAAGCGAAGCTGATCCATTACTGCAATTGGCCTAGCACCCATAGTCAGAATGTCACGAACAATTCCACCAACACCGGTGGCTGCCCCTTGGAAGGGTTCGATGTAGCTCGGGTGATTATGTGATTCGACTTTGAAGGTAACCGCCCAGCCTTCACCGATGTCAACAACACCAGCATTCTCGCCCATACCAACCATGAGATTCTTTTTCATCTCAGGGGTAACCTTTTCACCAAACTGGCGAAGATAAATCTTTGATGATTTATACGAACAGTGCTCTGACCACATCACTGAATACATCGCTAATTCAGCACTGGTTGGGCGACGCTTTAGGATTACCCTAATCCGCTCATACTCTTCTTCTTTTAATCCCAGTTCTTTCCAAGGCTGTTCTTTTGTCTTGGTTTTTCTAGC
>Ga0315903_10002335_pt1 | contig 28028 bp, 28 predicted proteins | sample LakEriMetagenome_7_FD_203524 | JGI IMG/M metagenome (GOLD analysis project Ga0315903, IMG submission 203524) | Freshwater fungal communities from buoy surface, Lake Erie, Ohio, United States - Buoy 2 MA119 | ecosystem: Environmental > Aquatic > Freshwater > Lake | place: USA: Lake Erie, Ohio... | reverse complement strand
TCATAATCTAAATCATGTGATTGCAAAAAATCATCAATTACTGCAGCCGCATCAAGCATCCAAAACCAGATTCAATCTGCTGCTTTCTTTCTTAGATAATGCCCAGTCATAAACATCTAAAGTTTTTCTAGCGGTGTTCTCCCAACCAAAGCGGGATGCGTGCTCTATTGCGCCCATTGATAAAACAACTCGGCGTTGTGGTTCTATAATTAATCTACAGATCACAGCAGACCATGCCTTTGGATCATGGCCATCAACTAGTGAGCCAGAGATACCATCTGAGACAGCTGTTCTAAGTCCGCCAACTGCAGTTGCTACCACTGGCGTGCCACAAGCTTGGGCTTCAAGAGCTACCAAACCAAATGATTCAGAGTAACTTGGAATACAAACCAAATCAGATGCTCGATACCAATCTGCCAGCTGAGCGCGAGCAACTGGGGCAATAAAGTGCACCACATCCTCAATCTTTAAAAACTTAGCTAGCCCCTTTAAATTATCTAACTCATCAGCTCCAGCACCGGATGTGCCGCCAATAATTACTACCGCAAGCTTTGACCTTAAATACGGAGTGTGATCTAACATTTTAGCAGCTGCCCTAAGTAATACATCAGGTCCCTTATGGGCTTGGATTCTGCCCACAAAGGTCAGCATGATCGCGTCCTGGGCAATATCTAATCGAGTGCGCGCACCAGCCTTGCCATCTGCTGGGTTATAAGTTGTCAGATCAACGCCGGGGGCAACTACAAAGACATTATCTGGACAAGCTGCATATAGTGAAACTAAGGAGGCAGCCTCAGCATCAGTGTTAGCAATTAAACCAGTTGCAGCTGCTACTACCTGCTCCTCACCTATGGCCCTAACTTGTGGCTCTGGTTTTTCTCCCGTTGCTAGATTTAAATTTTTCACCTTTGCTGTTGTGTGCATGGTGTGAATCAATGGGATATTTGTTTGATCTGAGATCATCCAACCTAATTGGCCTGAGATCCAGTAATGAGAGTGCAGCAGCGAGTAGTAATCATTAGGTAGGTTTTTTTGGTGTTGCATAAAGGCACTAGTTAATGCGCCTAATTGGCTAGGCAGCTCCTCTTTAGATAAGCCTTCAAATGGGCCAGCCACTAAATGTTTAACAGTTACCCCATCTGCAATCTGGATACTCTCTGGCAGATTTGGTTTATTAGCTCTAGTAAAAATATCAACAGATAAGCCTGCTTGTGCCATCTTCTTGGCACTCTCAGTTACATAAACATTCATGCCACCGGCATCTCCTACACCTGCTTGATCAAGGGGGGATGTGTGCACCATTAAGGTGGCAATCTTTGATTTTTTACTGCTCTTCATGAGTGCAATTCTAACTTAAGAATTGTGAGGTGAAATTTTCCTATCCTTGCCGCTCAAGGGAGGACCAAAGGTGTGCTTGCAAGGTTTGACCCTCTGCTGCCATGTCATATGAGGTAAAAAGTTCACCCTCCACCAAGCCATACAATCTAGATCCAGCTGTCACAATTTTGGCAGATGGGGATGAGTAACCTTGATCCATCGCAAGTTGAATTTTCGCGCCACTTACAATTCCAACCCAGCCTTCAGCAATTCCAGTGTTGTGAGCCAGAATTACCTCCAAAACATTATTTTCTTTTACTCGCCAAAAACCAACCTCAGAGGCAGCTGGCCTGATAATTTCATTGTTCTCATCAATGATCCAAGAACGAGAAAAATAATTTAAGAAGGGGCGGCCATCATGATTAAAGGAAACCTCTTGGGCAAATTGAAAGCCGGGCACATTTGGATACTCACCCCGACCTTTCCCGCGCCAAGAGCCAACTAGCCAAGCAAGTGGCATTAAGTCTGGGTGCAAATTCTCTGGGATGGTAAATGCCATTAATTCTGCCCATTCTTTAGCTCATTAATACTTTTCTTACTAACCTTAATACCTTTAGTAATTAAATAGATTGAAAAGGTAAGTGAGATAAGAAGTAATAAAATGGTGGTGAAAATTTCCATTAGGTAAGCCTATATCTAACTCTATTAAAAATGAGCTATCTGATTGAAGGAAAGATCTTTAAAAGTCGACTCGGACTAGCTCGGCAGAATAGCTTTCTAACTCTTCAGAATTTTGCTTACTCTTACTCCCCACCCTACTAATTCATAATCTTGCTTTGCTAATTCATATCTTCTATCGACTTCTTTCTGTAGTTCAACCTCTGACAAAGAGAATAAATGTTTTAATTCTTCAGTTAGGTTGTGATTTATTGATTTATTTTCTAAGTCCCAACTACCAAATATTTTTAAATACTCTGGATTAATGGTTACCACAGGCAATCCCATAAAGGTTGCCTCCAAAACAGCTTTATCAAGTGAACCCTCAAACGCATGGATAAAGGCATTTTGTTTTTGCATTGCTTCTGAAAGTAAATATCTAGGAATTGCCGTTTTAAAATCTAGCCATACTTTATCGACACCTGCATTACTATTATCAATTATTTTTTTATAGTAGCTATCATGATTCTTGCCCGATGGAGATCCTATATTTACAAAAGAAATATCTTGCCTGCGGACTCTAAAGCATTTCAAGGCGTTGATTATTAATTCAATATTTTTAGATGCATCAAATCTTCCAACATGAATAAATTTTGATATCGGAAAATCAACTTTAATTTTCTTTTTAAACATAGATATATCAATTGAATGACCAACTATGTGAATTTTTGAACCAGTAATTGGACAAGAGCCTGCTGTTGCGGTTAAAACTCCATTTGTAAGTTTATGAGCCACCCTAAGTGCTAAATTATCTGAAGTGTGGGTATACCAAAGATAGTGTTTAATTCTGAGCATTTTTGTTACTGGAGATACCAATGCAGATTGAACACTTGTCATATGTGAGAAAACTAAATTAAATCTTTTCTGATACAAAAGCTTTATAAAGAGTGAAACTACCTTAAATGAACTTATTATCCTTTTCCCTGGAATCCAATTACTTGTAAAAACTTCAACATTCGGCAAAACCTTATAGGTACCAGCTTTTCCTGTTAGGACTGTTACCTTCTCAAAATATTTGGCTATTTCATTTACTATTCCGATTTGGTGTGAAAACACCTGACTAGATTCATCCATCTCATAAGTGAGAATTAATAGGTGGTTATTTCTCAATCTATCTCCCTTGATGGGTTTGAAACATCGAGTAATCGTATACTTTTTTAAGTGAATTCCATTGATACCCGATGAAGTAGAATACCTTTATTATGAAAATACTAGTAACGGGCGCCGCAGGGTTTATTGGCAGCCACCTCTGTAGAGAATTATCTCTCCAAGCCAACGAAGTTATAGCTATTGACAATTTATCAGATTATTACGATACGTCACTAAAAAAGGCTAGAATTAAAAATTTTTTAGATAGTAAAGGAATAAGCTTTTCTGAGTTAGATATTTGTAATAGACCTGCCCTCGATTCGCTAATTAAGGAAAGTAGACCAGATGTTGTTGTAAATCTAGCGGCTCAAGCAGGAATTCGATTGCCTCCTAGCCAAATATATAAATATGTTGAAAGTAACCTAAATGGTTTTAGTAATGTCTTACAATCCACGGTAAGTAATAAGGTTCCTTACTTTCTGTACGCATCATCTTCAAGTGTGTATGGCGATCAAGCGGCTATTCCATATACAGAAAGTGAGCAGAATTTACACCCAAATAGTTTTTATGGAGCTACCAAGCTTGCCAATGAGTTACTTACGTCAACACTTGTTAAAAACTCTTCAACCATAGCTAGGGGGTTGCGTTTCTTTACTGTTTATGGTCCATGGGGCAGACCAGATATGGCGTATTTTAGAATGATTGCAAATGTTGTATCAGGATCTGAATTTAACTTCTTTGGTGATGGTAGCGTCGAAAGAGATTTTACCTACATAGATGATGCGGTTAACTCAGTGATTGAACTAAGTAAAGAGTTAGAAAAGAGAAAGCCAGGTTATTCTGATGTAGTTAATTTAGGTGGCGGCAGGCCACTATCTATGAATTACTTACTAGAGAACATTAATAAAATATCCAAGGCTGAGGTTAAATTTAACCGTCAATCTAGTAACTCTAATGATGCTAAAAAAACTATGTCAGATTCAAAGTACATCCAGTCATTAATTGGTAGTAAACCTGAGACCAAGTTAGAGGATGGAATTAATAAGACTTACCAGTGGGCATTGCAATCAGATATCTCTGCTCAACTAAATGATTGGGTCAAATCTGTTCAATGAAAACCTTATTAATTTCAGGAATCTATCGACCTGAAATCGGAGGACCTGCGACTTATCTGCCAAAGCTAGCAACTCAATTATTAGATCAAGGTGGGCAGGTAGAGGTTATAACTTTGAAAGACTCAAAAGCTGATCCGGTAATTGAACCTTGGGTAGTTAACTACATTAATAGGAATCAAAACATTTTATCTAGAATTATCAAGACTTCACGTCTGATTGCAAAAAAGGCAAAGAAGGTTGATACAGTCTTTGCAAATGGCTTGTTTCAAGAAACAGCTATTGGCTTGCTGTTTTTAAAGAAAAAATCGGTAGCAAAGGTTGTGGGTGATCCCGTCTGGGAAAGAGCTAGAAATAAGGGTAGAACCAATTTGAATATAGTTGATTTTAATAACTCTAAGTTATCTATAAATCAGAGATTGCAAAGGCTTTTTATCCGCTGGAGCTTGAATAGGTTTTCTATAATTACGTGCCCTAGCTTAGAGCTGAAATCAATCATTACTAATTGGGGCGTGAGCAAACCAATTGAATTCATTCCAAATGGAGTAATAGTTTCTGAAAATGAGAATACTGATAAAAAGTATGATTTGGTCTCAGTTTCAAGATTAGTAAATTGGAAAAATATCGATAAGTTAATCCGTGCTAGTGCAAATACAAAATCCAGGCTTGCAATTGTTGGAAGTGGACCAGAGGAGATTGTTTTAAAAAAATTGGCGAAGGAGTTGAATGCGCCAGTTGAATTCCTTGGTCAATTAGATGAGGAGGAAGTTAAAAAAGTATTAGCTAGATCAAGAATTTTTGCTCTGTTATCTGATTATGAAGGCCTATCTTTTGCTCTTCTGCAAGCAATGGCTTGCGGGATTTCATCTGTTGTCTCTGATGTAAAGGGGAATAGTGATGTGATCAGGAATAAAGTAGAGGGGTTGGTTGTCAACATTGATAACCAAGCCGAGATTGAAAATGTTATCGAGAAGTTACTAGGCTCTACAGTGTTGTTAGCTAAATATGGAGCAGCTGCAAAATTAAGAGTGAAAAATGAGTATGAGCAGAAGAATCAGATTAATAAGGTCCTTAACCTAATGCGAGCAAACTAATATGAATAATTCTTGTGTAGTAATCCTTGATCCAAGGGGTGTTATTTTAAGTGGTGGTGCTGATGTAATTGAGCGTCATAACTCCTATGCTCTGCACTTATCTAAGGGTAATCCTAAAAATAAGATCTCTCTTATGATTTTAACTGCAGGTAAATCCCAAGTAAAAAATCAGCAATCAAATGGTTTATATCTTGAGGTTATTTCCAAACCTACATTTAACTCGATTAAATTCGCAAAGGCTGCTTTGAAAAAAATTAGATCTAAGAATCTTAATGTAAAGCTGTTGGTAGCAGGAGATCCATGGGAGAGCTTTTGGTCTGCCTATCTATTGAATAAGTTGAGCTTGAAGAAGGTGCCTATTCAAATTCAAGTACATGGTGATATCGCAAACCCCGCTTGGAAAAAAATAAGCCTTCAAAACAAAATAAGATTTAATCTTGCAAAATTCTCAATGAGTAAAGCAAATGGAATTAGAGCGGTTAGTAATAGTCAGGCACTTAAAGTAGCCAATATCTTTAAAATCAAAAAGGCCCAAATCTGCGTAATTCCTGTTCCAATTAATAACTTAAGGCTTACATCATCTACCTTTCCCAATAGATCAAAAACCTTGGGGCTAATTGGCCGGATCCATGATGATCGAGGAATTTATAACTTTATCAAGCTTGTTAAGTCACTTACTGTAGTTAGAAATGACTTTACTATTGTAATTGCAGGGGGTGGGCCTGATGAAAGTAGGTTTTTTGAAAAAATCAAAGATCTGCTTCCAAAATCAAAGATTAGATTTTTGGGGCACCTATCTAAAAAGGAATTGAAAAAAGTTTGGAGAGAAGTAGGTGTTTTAGTCTCTACCGCACCGGCTGAGTCTTACGGTAGAGCGATGAGAGAGGCGCTAGTTGCAGGTGTTCCTGTTTGGGCAACAAAATCAAGTGGAGTAGAGGATTTGATTTCAATGGCTGGCAAAGATGCTGTAAGGATTTTAGATCTAAAAAAGAGTAACCAGGAGCTAAGTAAGGAGTTAGATCAACTTCTTAAAAGTAAGGTTTTGCTAAGTTTTAGAAAGCAGTTTATAAAAGATAACTCAACCTATGCCCAACTCTTGGCTAAATCTTGGGTTGATCTAATAAATAAGCAAAAAAAAATAATCTAGCCTTACTTAGAGGTAATCTCCTCATAAATACTTGCTGGAACATTTCCTGCTAAAAGTTGAGCCTGCTGTGGGGTATTTCGCTTTATTACTCCGAGTGCAATTGGGCCTAACTCAAAGTGTCGAGCAACCGTTCCAATATAACCAATCTCTTTATTATCTAAAGTAATTTTTGTACCATGCTCTGGTAGATCTACCATGGAACCATCAAGATGAAGTAGAACTAATTTTCTTGGGGGCTGACCTAAGTTAAATACCTTAGCGACCGTTTCTTGTCCTCGGTAACACCCTTTTTGCATATGCACTGCCTTATTTAAAAAGCCTAACTCATTTGGAATAGATTTATGATCTACCTCAAAAAATAATCTAGCTCTACCTTGAAAGACTCGGAGTGCTTCAAGTGCCCAGATACCAACCTGAGTGTGAGCCTTATTGAAAGCACTGACAGTATCTGAAAGCTCACCTCTTGGAACTAAGGCGTAAGGCCCACCAACATTATCTGCCGGACCCGCAGCTCGCAGCACTGCGTAATTATTAGATTGATCAATAACTTCAACATCTAACATAAATTTCATCTTCTCTAAATACTCAATTAAGGGTTCAACTCTTTGTGCTTCAGCATGAATCCAGGTAGTTGTGCCATCATCTACTAAAAATAATTGCTCAACAATATGACCTTGGGTATCTAGAATTAGCGCCTCTTGCCAATCACCTGGAGTGAGCTTCTCTAAATGTTGGGTAGTTAAGGCGTGCAGCCAGGTAAGCCGGTCCTTACCGCTAATTGAGATTACCGCCCTATGGGATAAATCAGCCCAACCATTTCCACTTACTAACTCTTTTTGCTCCTTATTTGGCTCACCAAAGTGCCAGATCGCACCCTTATCAGGACCACTCTCAACTAAGACTGCACTCATTTATTATTTACCTTTATCAGCCATGTCAGCGCATTTTGCACAAAGACCATAAATAGCAAAATGGGTAACATCGGTTTTAAAACCAAAATCATCGCTCAGTGTGTTTACAAAGTTAGCAGCAGTTTCTATTGGAGCATCCCCAATATCACCACAATCAGAGCAGACTAAATGTAGATGGGTGAGCTCTTCTGCGGCGTGATAGGTCGCACCACCATGGCCTAAGTGGGTGTGAAGTACTAAGCCAACATTTTCTAGAGTCTCTAAATTTCGATAAACAGTTGAAAGATTAATTCCAGGGTGAGTCTGTCTTACCTTCTCTGCTACCTCCTCAGGGGTTGCATGGCCTAGAGATCTAACTGCAGCCAGCACTAACTCTCGTTGTGGAGTAAGCCGTAATCCCTTTTGGTGTAGCTCATGTTTGGTAGCCATAGCGGTAAGTCTAATGGCTATCTTCTAATTACTAAAAGTAACTGTGTTTATGAGCGAGAGAGGCTAGATTTAAATCTAAGTAGTAGTAAATACATCTGACAGCCAAAGCAAAAGCCAAAGGCGGCATTTAGAAAGGCAGCAACTAATGCAAAACTTGTGGCGGTTAGAAATATGGCAGTATTTCCAGTAACTCCACCAAGCAGAGCCACAAAGGCAAAGAGTGCGCCAATTAATTGGGCAAATCTAGGTGCTGCCTCATTCTCACTTGGAATCGGACCAGAAAGACGTGGCTGAATTAGATTGCGATATAAAAGGCCATAGATTGATCTTCTAAGCCCAAAGAGCACAGCAGATAAAAAGACGGCAAATTGAAATCCAATTAGGTAATTAGATTCAGTAATTAGCGCAAGAGCTAATACTGTTGTGGTGATGGCTGCAGAGTATCTTGGACCTCTAGCATCAATAAAGACAGGTGTTTTTTCTTTAACAATTACATTTGACATATACTTCTCCTTGTAAAAAAATAGTTGGGGGTTTTAAATTTAAAAAAGATAAGGCTATTTAAATTAATACCCAACACATACAACCCTTTGCGCGGGCGTAATCAATCACGCGGCGCTTAGTGAAAAACACTGGTTGTATGGAGAACATGAAAGAAATTTTATAGTAAGGGTGAGAATACTTCCTGCAAGTATTTTGCAATACTTACGCCCAGATAGGCTTAAAGAGATGCCACCACCTTGATAAGTTGATCACGTTTAGGAGTTCCAGTGGCCCGGGCAATCTCAAAGCCAGATCGATCTAAAAAAAGAGTAGTTGGCGTTGATCTGACATCAACCTTTCTTACCAACTCCAAATTACTCTCAGCATCTACTTCATAATAGGAAATATCTGCTTCATCTTTGACCACATCTTTAATCAACGCCTTTGCTGCCCGGCAGGAGGAGCAGAAGGTGGTGGAAAATTGCAGGATGGTGGCTCTCTCGCCGTAGGCCCCACCAAACTCAGTTGGTGAAAGCTTGAGCCGTTTTTTGCGCTTAATCAGCCCAGTGTTTTTTCGATAGTACAGGCCAATCACCGTTGCACCCAGGAGTAAAAAAGTAAGTAGTGAGAGTGAATCCATAAGTGTATTCTTAGCACTCTTATGGCAAAAATTCTAATGCTGACTAACTCCCTTGGCGCAAGTGCTGATGTATTACCTGCCCTTGGTTTGCTTCAGCATGATGTTCGCATCTTGCCAGCTGAGGTTTCAGTATTAATTGACGCGCCAATTGTGGATTGTATTTTTGTTGACGCTCGGCGTGATCTACCAAATACCAAGGCCTTTACTAAGTTAATTACCACCACAGGTGTTTCAACTCCGATTGTAGTTATTACAACTGAGGGTGGATTATCTGCCATAAACTCTGATTGGCAGATTGCCGATGTTATGTTAGATACCGCAGGACCTGCCGAGGTGGATGCTCGAATTAGAATTGTAATTGGCAAAGACGCGCTCACTCAATTAGCTAAAAACCCATCACTTAAAGAGATCAGAAGTGGTGAGGTAGTAATTGATGAGGATTCATATACAGCAAAGATAAAAGGGAGAACCCTTGATCTAACCTTTAAAGAGTTTGAATTACTAAAGTATTTAGCCCAGCATCCAGGAAGAGTATTTTCTAGATCTCAATTACTACAAGAGATCTGGGGTTATGATTACTTTGGTGGAACTAGAACAGTTGATGTTCATATTAGGCGTCTTCGATCAAAGCTAGGACCAGAGTTTGAATCAGTAATTGATACGGTGCGCAATGTTGGTTATCGCTTTACTCAAAATGGTTCCCAAACACCAGTTGATGTAATCTAACTTAACCAATTTAAGTTACCCCTTGCTACATCTAAAAAAACTTACCAACACCCAACAAGAAGCGGTATTAAAGTTAATTGCAGATACAACCGCCTTTGATAACACACCCCCGATAGCAGAGCACATCCTGCTACATCTTCGCCATGGCGGGGATAAGGCAGATTCTCACCTATTGGTAGAGCAAAAAGATCAAGTGATTGGATACGCCCACCTAGACCAAACCGATCTAGTTGCTGGCCCCTCAGTTGAGTTAGTAGTTGACCCAAAGTTTCGAGGCGCAGGAGTTGGCAAACAATTATTAGCTAAAGCAATTGAGATTTGTGGCAAGGAGTTGCGGCTATGGGTGCATGGGGATCAGCCAGCAGCAAACGCACTTGCAACCTCCTTTGGCTTTGAAAAGATTAGAACAGTTTTGCAGATGAGTAGAGCACTTACCGATATCCAGCAATTACCAAAGGTAGGTAAAAAAGAGGTTGATCAAGATATTGTGATTCGCAGCTTTTTACCTGGCATCGATAGTGATGCCTGGTTATCGCTAAACAATAAAGTGTTTAAAGAACACCCTGAGCAGGGAAATTGGCAATTAGCTGATTTAAATATCAGGCTAAATGAAGAGTGGTTTGATGAGCAGGGCTTTTTTTTAGCTGAAATTAATCACAAAATAATTGGCTCAACCTGGACCAAGATTCATGGCTCTCACACTCACCAACATGAGGCAGATGAAGAAAGCCATGCACACCCTGCATTAGGTGAGATCTATATAACCGCAGTAGATCAAGAGTATTCAGGCCGTGGTATTGGCAAGGTATTAACAATTACCGCCCTTAATTACTTAAAGTATCAAAGATTAAGTGATGCGATGTTGTATGTTGATTTTGATAATAAAGCAGCATTAAATCTCTATCAAAGCTTAGGCTTTACTCAATCCGGTATGGATATTTTATATAAGTTAAAAGCTTAACGAGCTCTTAATAATCCTCACTAAAGGTAATTAAAGTTTCGATATAGGTATCTCCTGTTATTCCTAGATTTTGAGCATCTGGGGGCGCCGTAACTGGTTCAAAACAAATACCTTCATCATCTTGGGAGTAGATCATCAAGTATGGTGAATCACACTCCATGCTCAATCTGGCTGCCCCTGGCCAAAATATCTCTGGTGTGCCAATGACTTCTGTAAAGGTGTCATCCCAAGGAGGTGGGGTAGGTGAAATCAATTGCCCAGTTGGCAGGTAATCTTCTCCTCGTTCAAACATTTTCTTTGCCTTGAAAATAATTTCAGCACTGCCTCCCTTACCAATGTCTCTTGGAAACCAAGGGTGAAAACCAAGTGTTACTGGCAGATCACAACCTGCTGCCTCATAATCTAATGACCATCTAAGTGCATCATCTAAGATTTCAAATTTTTGCGTAACAGAGGCGCCATTAAAGGGTGATGGCAGCTCTAAGTATTGCGCGCCATTTCCAATATCCTCCCAAGAAGATGAGGCACCAAAACCAATTAAGGCATGTGGTGGATCAAAATTATTTGGTAATTGAAACCCTTCACCCCTTGAATTTCTTATAACGCCATCTCTTATTCGTCCAGCAAAGGGGGCCATAGCAAACCAACCCCAGGTGTAGCTTTGTCCTCTAAAGGGTAAGACAAACTCCATATCTCGCCATTGAACTGAAGCAAGACGTGCTCCTTGATCTAAATCAATTGCAATTGATATTTGATCACCATCAATATTAAGCACTTTGTAATACTCCCTTTTTAGTTAATCTCAGCTTTTGATGGTGGTAGGGCGCCTGTTCTAGAGACTGTAATAGCAGCTGCCTTTGCCGCCCGATCTAGCATTACAGATAATCTCATTCCCGTTAACTGATCCAAGCCATCCTCAATTATCGCCTCAACCAATATGGCGCCCACTGTATCTCCTGCCCCAACCGTGTCTGCTACCACGACCTTTTTTGCATCTACTGTGACCTTTTCATTTTTTCGATATCCAGTTAAGCCTTTTACGCCAAATGTAACTACAACTAACTCTGGCCCCGTAGCAAGCCATTTATTTGCTATTTGATCTAACTCAATACCTGGATATAGCCAGTAAATATCATCATCACTTACCTTTACCGATGATGAGATTGATACCCATCTTTCTACCTGCTTTACATACTCAGCTCGATCACTCATTACCGCAGGCCTGATATTTGGATCAAATACAATCGGTGAAACCTTTGCTACCTGTTTAGCCCATTCAAATAAAACAGTAGCTGCTGGCTCTATCGCAGTAACTAATGTGCCGATATGAAGTAGAGATGGTTTATTTGCAACTGGATCTGGTAGCCAGGTAGCGGAGAAATCAAAGGTGGCTGTTCCGTCTATTACAAACTCATATGAGGCCCCGCCTTGCTTATTCAATGAAACTATCGCTAAGCATGTTGGTTTATCTGAAAACTTAACAAATTCAAGTAGCACACCATCTTTGTGCAATTGCTTAAGAGCCATTTGGCCATACTTATCAGTTGAGATGCCATCAATAAATTGGGTGTCAATGCCAAGCTTTGCTAAAGCTTTAGCAGTGTTCGCAGGGCCCCCACCAACAACTGCCTTGCGCTCTGTGCCATCTGGAATTAAATCAATTAATACCTCACCGCATACCCAAACTTGATTACTCAAAGTAATTCACCCTTACGAGCTAAAAACTTAGTTAATACCTCAACCCCAAGTAAATGATCTTCTACCTGCGGTAAACCACTTATAAGTAATACCCCAACAAATCCTTGATATTTTGTAATTAAAGGCAGTCCACCACCGTGGATAGCGTGGGTTTCATCTAATAAATTGTTTTCTTTATGCCAGTCAACCCTGCGTTCCTCTGCACTTACTCTCTCATACATTGTTGAGTGGTGCTTAAGCATCACAACTCTTGCTTTTCGGTCTATCCACCAGTTGTTTTCACTTGTAGACCCTGGAAGGGATACGTGATAAATAATCCAACTACCAAGGCGAACCTGAATAGCTAATGGTAAATTTCTGAGGGCGGCCAATGATTTAGCTATTTCACCAATCTCTAATACCCCTGCAAGATCTAAGGAAGGGAGAGTAAGAATTTGTTCTTCATCAATTAGTTGTGATGAAGTAAAGCCACCAGTTGTCGCCACCGTCATACTCTATTAGAAGTTAATATGAACTCTAACCTCCAACCTTGTGCCGGGATTTGTACGGCAAATAAGGAGTAGAATGTGCTAATGCGAGTTTTTATTACCGGTGGGGCGGGCTTTATTGGATCCCACCTATGTGATGCATTAATCGCTAGGGGTGATGAAGTGAGTATCCTTGATAACTTAAGTACCGGATCAAAGGACAATATTGCCCACCTTGAAGGCAAAATTAAAGTGTCTCAGGGAGATATTAGAGATCAGGCATTAGTTGAGTCTCTGGTTGCTGATTCAGAGTTAGTACTACATATGGCAGCAGCGCTCGGTGTGGAAAAGATTTTAGAGAATCCAATTGAATCTATTGCTACAAACCTTTACGGATCAGAGGTGGTTTTGAATGCAGCCCAAAAATATGATAAGAGGATACTGATCGCAAGCACTTCCGAAATATACGGTAAAAATAGCAAGCAGCCACTATCTGAAACAGATGATCGAGTTATCGGTATACCACAAAAATTACGTTGGACCTACTCTGATGCTAAAGCCTTAGAAGAGGCAACTGCGTACTTTCTTTTTCTTACAAAAAAACTCAGAGTTACAACGATTAGATTTTTCAACACGGTAGGCCCACGTCAAACTGGAAAGTATGGAATGGTGATCCCCAAATTCGTAAGGGCGGCAATCGATAATGAACCATTAAGAATTTTTGGAGATGGATCCCAGTCAAGAGTTTTCTGCCATGTTAGTGATGCAGTAAAAGCTATTTTAGCCCTATCTACTAATGATAAAACAGTTGGAGAGGTCTTTAATATAGGAGGGAAAGGAGAAATTTCTATAGTAGATCTTGCAAGATTAATCATCAAGCAAACTAAATCAAAATCAGAGATTTCCTTCGTAGATTATAAAGATGCTTATACTACTGGTTTTGAAGAAATGGCAAGACGAGTTCCTGATGTTTCAAAAATTAAGAATTTTATTGCTTGGGAGCCAAAACTAGGGCTTGATATAATTATTAATGATGTTGCAAATAGTTATCGTTAAAGAAATTTCGGCCATCCCAGATGATTCAAACCTACAGACAGATCTAGAACAGGTATTTTGGCATCTTTCCAAGTCTTGAAATTAATTTCATCATGAGGTGTTACTACTATGCCAAGATCAATTAATGGATTAAGTGGTGCGCTTAGTTGATCTAAGTAAATCTTTACAATTGGGTCATGCCATGAAACAACTGCACCTAAATTTAATAATTCAATCATTAATTCAGGTGTAGGTGATTCTCGCATATCTGGTACACCAGTTTTATAAGAAATTCCAGCTATTTGAATTTTTTTTCCATTTAACTGCCCGCCCATGTACTTTTTAATTCTATGGGCGACTTGTTTAGGTCTACATAGGTTAATTTCATTTGCAAACTTTGTTAACTTTAAATCAAATCCAACTTTTTTTGCAAAATATACCAAGTACTCGGGATCAACTGGAATGCAATGACCCCCAACACCAATACTTGGTTGAAATTTCATGAATCCAAATGGTTTAGTAGATGCAGCCTCAATTACTTCATTAGAACTTATTCCAACTTTATCTAACAATTCAGAAAATTCATTAACTAAGGCAATATTTACCTGTCTGAATGTATTCTCTAGCAATTTAGCTGCTTCAGCGACTTCAGGGCTTGAGGCGCGATAAATACTTTTGCAAAAACTGGAATAAAAATCAATGGCAAGATTTGTGGCTTCGCTTGTGAGCCCTGAAATTACTCTTGTGGTATTTTTAATTTGCCATTCTTTATTTCCTGGATCAACTCTCTCTGGAGCTACAGCAAATGTAAAGGAGACTTTACTCCCGTTTTCTACAGTCGGTTTTATAACATTTCGTAAAGTTCCTGGATATGAAGTACTTTCACTAATTATTAATGTTGGATCAGTTATACATTCATTTATGGTCTTACATGCAGCTATGAGTGAGGTTAAATCAGGTTCACGACTAGTATTTAGTGGGGTTGGTACAGCAATTATAATAATTTTTGAACCCTGCATTTGCCTGAAATCTGTTGTTGGAAAGTAATTTTTTTCTTCAATTAGCCTAGTTAAAACATTCTTTTCGATACCTGGTACGAATGAAATACTCTGTCTAAGATCTGTAATCAATTTCACGTTTAAATCTAAGCCAATAACCTCGTGGCCTGATAAGGCAGCGCCAATGGCTAAAGTCTGACCTACATAACCTTGACCAATTATTGATACCTTCATAGTGAAATCATTAACGAAATTGTTTATATCTTTTTTAGGATATTGACTTTGGGATAATGAAATTTCGAATTTCTATGTTATTGGGATCCAGCTTAATTAATTCCTGCTGCGCTTTAGTGCGTTCTTCATAACTTGCAAAATTATTTACAAGCAACAAACCCCAGGCAGAGGGTGCGTGTGGATTAAAATCTACAGCTGATCGTGCTATCTCAAGCGCTTGGGCCCCAAGATTGGATTTAAGCAACTCTTCACCAATTCTGCTATATCTAACGGTTGACTCTGGAAAAGATTTTGCAGATAAAATTGCTAAATTCCCATTCCCTGTTCTTGCAGACTGCAGTTGTTGTCGATCTACATTAAAATATGGATATACAATAATTGCGCCAATCAAAAGTAAAAGACTACTAAATGGTTTAGTTAATTTGTAATTTGTGTTTTGCACTACTAGTACTGATTTGCCAGAATTACTCTCAATTCTTGTTAACCCGATTAAAGAGCCAGTAATCAAAGCATTCAAACCCATCATTGAAATATTCTGAGGACTAATTAAAGATTGGACCAAATAGCAAACCCAGGCACAAAACAGGGCTGTTAGCTTGCTATTAAACTGTCCAATTCCTTTTTGAACATTAAAATATGAAGCTAAAGTCAATAAGATCAGAAATAGTTGGAGAAATGCTAGAGGATATCCTCCTACAGAGCTGTATTGAAGAAAGAAATTATGCAAATGGTCTGCGAATTCTCCAATTCCTTGAGCATCCTTCTCACTTCTGTACATCAAAAAATAATCACCAACTGAGTCTAAACCTACTCCGAAAATTGGATTATCGTTGGTTATAGAAATTCCAGTTCTTAAAAATTCACCTCGAGATTGAACTGAGGGTTTATACAGTAAATCAGAAAAAGGACCCTTGTTAATCATTCCTAAAAACACCGTAATACTTGAAAAAAAAGAAACTAAGAAAAGTGGTATGAATAGGAACCTATATTTATACCACGTGAGTGTTAAAATAAAGACAAATGCGCCAACCGATATAAGAATGTATCCTTGAACTGATTGACTCAAATAAATAAGAGTTAGTATAGGAATAATGGAAATCAATGACAATAATTTACCCTTTTTTTTATTCCAAAAATAAACTAAAGTTGGGATCAAGGCCATAGCAGCAAAGCTAGATTGGAAATTAGGATTACCAAGTGTTCCAATTATTCCATTCGTTTTTGTGTTCCAATCAAAAATATCTAAACCGAACCTTTGTAAAACTGAGTAAGCAGAAGTTACCAGTGAAGAGATAAAAAGCGTGTAAAGTAGTAGTTCAACATTAGACTTTGAGATAAAGAAAGCTGCACCTACTACTAATAAAAGGATAGAAGTTTCAGTTATAAAACCTAAGCCCCGTCCGGTTCTTCCGAAAAATTGTTGAGCATAGGGTGCGTCGCTAATTATGACAATAAGAATTAAATCAATAATTATAATTATGACTAGAATCATAAACGCTTTTAAATATAAATTCTCTAAAAATATTTTTTTATGAAAAATCAACTTTGGGAGTATGTAAAGAGATGTTAGAAAAAGTATTATTAGTTTTGGTATAATTAAAGAGTCGGAGTTAACCCAAGGTGTCATAGCTATAATTTGTAAAAAACTTGCGGTGCAAAGAAGCTTAAAATCACTAGATTTTAATGATTTCATTCAATTCCCACTCCTTTTTTGCTCAATTATGTGTATTACGTAGTATAACTTGAAATAAAAAATCCGCCCTCTAACTCGATTGTTAGAGGGCGGATTCCTTGTGATTTTTTTAAATTACCGCTTTCTTGTAATCAACTTCTGCAGAGCTTGTATCTGCTTATTGATTGATGCGATAAGGGCTACCACCGACTTTAAGACCTCTGTAAAGGATACATCGGTGTTACTTGCAGTGAGTTTGTAAGTTGGTGTTGCAGTTACTCCACCAGCTGGTGAAGCAAACTCAACAACTCCTGTATAGGTTCCAGCTGTTAGGCCAGATGTAGTACCAACAGTCATTGTGTAGGTAACTGATCCATCTGCACCGGTAACCGCTGTTGTAGATGCTGGGTTTTGAGTTCCTGCTATCGCGGTTGCAATATTTATACCAGTCATCCAAGGAAGACTCATTGTGTTGTTTCCAATAGCAGTTACGCTATTTGCTGGATTTCCCTTTGAGTCTAAGAACTTAACAGTTAACTTAGCAATATCACCTTGTACGTATGATGCCTTGTCAAATGAAGCTGTGTATGAGAAAGCATTATCAGCACAACGTGCAGTAAATGCATCAGATGTTAGAACTGTTCCAGTTGCAGTAATTGTGAATTTAATCTTCACATTTGCTTGACCAGCAGTTGATCCGCAACTCCAAGTACCTAAGGAAAAGCGAGTTAGATCGCTTGAACCTGTGGTGCTTGCAAGAGTTGGCACGGTAATACCTTGAACAACTGTTGTAAGAGTTGCACTATCTGCACTAAATGTTCCATAGTCAGATGGTGTGGCCACAATGTTTCCAGCACTATCAGTTGCTAGAACTGTGAACAAACCAGCGCTATATAGACCAATTTGTTGGTACATCCATTGAGCTGGAGTTGCACCAGTTGCAGATCCAAGATCTTGGGTTCCAACATTTGCAATTGTTAACTTAGTAGCTGCACCAGCAATAGTAACTGTCTTAGTACAAACAGTTGTGCCGTTGTAGGTAATAGTTACAGTTGTGGTTACTGGAGCACCAGCAGTACCTTGAGTAACACGTACTGTTTGCTCATCGCCATCTGTGAACTCAACATCAGTTGATGCGGTACCTGCTGTTGGCGTTGAACCAGCATCAGTTCCAATATTAACTAGCGCACCATTTGTTGCAGTTGCAACTAGGTTGCCACTAGATAGATTTTGTTGGTAAGCATCATTTAATCTGAAATCAATATACCAAGAGCCACCATCTGCTACCCGAGATGTTGAATCAACACCACTTGGGTAGGTAGCTGTCTCAGTTAGTGTAATAGTGTTTGTGTTACATGCACTATAAGCAGCTGAGTATGACCCGCCTGCTGAGGCTGCAACCACTGTTACAGTGATTTGGCCGCCTAAAGATACGGCAGGAGAGGTAACAGTAGGAGCTGTGGTGCCATCATGGACATACATTGAAACTGTGTATGTGCCCGCAGTACTTGGAGCTGTCCAAATCGTAACCGCAGTTTTTCTTGCTGAATTGGTTGCGCCCGTCAACAATGTAGTTTTTAGATCGTTGGAGTAAGTATGACTTGAAGCTCCAGCGGAGTCTGAAAAACTTCCACCCGATGCACTAAACGCAACTGAGGTAGAAACTTGAGAGTACAAAGATAACTTAGCACCCGCAAGAACCGTTGCGGTTTGTGCAGTTCGATACGAAGTATCCTTAGCAAGGATACCTAGTGACTTAGCATCTGTTTCTCCAGTACCAAGGGTTGTAGATGTTGCAACAGCCGCTTGACCGGAATTATTTGTGGCAATCGCCAGAAACATCGAAGCATTTACTGGCCCAGTAGTGACTGGAGCGTTAGTACCACCAACACTTGGGTGAGATCCCTCAGTGACCGTTACTACAACACTGCCAATTAGCGTTCCCTGAAGTGGATCAACACTGTCAGGTGTAGCAGCAGCTGTTCCTGGATGTGCTGCAATATAAAGTGAAATTGTATAAGTACCAGCTGTTGTTGGCGCATCCCATAACACTGAAGCAGTTTCAGCGGTTCCAGAGGCGCTTGATTTTGTGAATGCAATCGCAGTTGTAGTTGTAGTTGGTGCCGTTCCTGCAAAAGTTGAGGTGTTGGATGTTGCGGTAGCACTAATTACTCCACCAGTAGCCGAGAAGGCAATGGTTGTACTTGCCACTGCATAGAGTGATAACACTCCTCCTGGATAAACTGTGGCTGTTTGTCCCGTTGTGATGCTAGTATTTGCACTTTTTGCAACTAATCCCACGCTTCGCGCAGTAGCTGTAGCTGTCATACTCGGCATAAGTAGTGCTCCGGATGATGCCTCAGCGTTTAATGATGCAACTCCTAATGCTGCGTTTGTTAATGCGTTAGGTGAAGTTGCTCCAACCACCGCCGAGGCCTGCGGAATTGAAATCAAAGTTAATGAGGTTGAAATCAAACTTAATCCAACCAGTCGAATTACTTTAGCTTTTAAATTGAAATCCACAATTTCTCCTTAGATTTTCCCGTTGTCTTTTAGGCCAACTTCCCTAGCGGTGCTGAGGACCCATACAACATAGAGTACATCAAATAGGGCATAATTCGGAATTTTTAAGCCAGAAAATGTCCAAATTGGAGTTAACAAGGGCATTGTTTTCACGAATTTCAAACCTAAAAATGTGGGTAAGGAGTATCAATGGGGTGATCTGCCAACTCCTTAGTAAAGAAATATAAGGGCGCCCTACTTTGATAAGAAGTAGGGCGCCCTTGGAATAACCACCTATCTGCATATGCAGATAGGTGGTTATTTTCAATTAATTGTTATCGCCTTAAAATCAACTTCTGCAGAGCTTGTATCTGCTTATTGATTGATGCGATTAGAGCAACAATTGACTTCAAAACATCAGCGTTAGTGGTTGTATCTCCACCAGTGCTTAGTTTGTAAGTTGGTGTTGCAGTTACTCCACCAGCTGGTGAAGCAAACTCAACAACTCCTGTATAGGTTCCAGCTGTTAGGCCAGATGTAGTACCAACAGTCATTGTGTAGGTAACTGATCCATCTGCACCGGTAACCGCTGTTGTAGATGCTGGGTTTTGAGTTCCTGCTATCGCGGTTGCAATATTTATACCAGTCATCCAAGGAAGACTCATTGTGTTGTTTCCAATAGCAGTTACGCTATTTGCTGGATTTCCCTTTGAGTCTAAGAACTTAACAGTTAACTTAGCAATATCACCTTGTACGTATGATGCCTTGTCAAATGAAGCTGTGTATGAGAAAGCATTATCAGCACAACGTGCAGTAAATGCATCAGATGTTAGAACTGTTCCAGTTGCAGTAATTGTGAATTTAATCTTCACATTTGCTTGACCAGCAGTTGATCCGCAACTCCAAGTACCTAAGGAAAAGCGAGTTAGATCGCTTGAACCTGTGGTGCTTGCAAGAGTTGGCACGGTAATACCTTGAACAACTGTTGTAAGAGTTGCACTATCTGCACTAAATGTTCCATAGTCAGATGGTGTGGCCACAATGTTTCCAGCACTATCAGTTGCTAGAACTGTGAACAAACCAGCGCTATATAGACCAATTTGTTGGTACATCCATTGAGCTGGAGTTGCACCAGTTGCAGATCCAAGATCTTGGGTTCCAACATTTGCAATTGTTAACTTAGTAGCTGCACCAGCAATAGTAACTGTCTTAGTACAAACAGTTGTGCCGTTGTAGGTAATAGTTACAGTTGTGGTTACTGGAGCACCAGCAGTACCTTGAGTAACACGTACTGTTTGCTCATCGCCATCTGTGAACTCAACATCAGTTGATGCGGTACCTGCTGTTGGCGTTGAACCAGCATCAGTTCCAATATTAACTAGCGCACCATTTGTTGCAGTTGCAACTAGGTTGCCACTAGATAGATTTTGTTGGTAAGCATCATTTAATCTGAAATCAATATACCAAGAGCCACCATCTGCTACCCGAGATGTTGAATCAACACCACTTGGGTAGGTAGCTGTCTCAGTTAGTGTAATAGTGTTTGTGTTACATGCACTATAAGCAGCTGAGTATGACCCGCCTGCTGAGGCTGCAACCACTGTTACAGTGATTTGACCAGAAAGTGTTGGTGGTAGGCCATTAGTATAACTTGGAGTTATATATGTACTACCAGACAAGATCCAACCAGTTAAAAGTTGAACGGTATACGTACCTGCAGTTGAAGGAGCTGTCCAGATTGTTGCCACACCAGTAGCAGTTCCGCTTACAACATCTGCTTCAATAGTTGATCTCAAATCATTAGCATAAGTTGCTGTGTTAGCTGCGGCTCCGGCAATAGTTCCAGAGAAGCTTCCACCAGTTGCAGTAAATGCTATATCAGTTGAAACTTGAGCATAAAGAGAAAGTTTTGCTCCACCTAATACAGTTGCAGTTTGAGCTGTACCAGAAGAAGTGTCTTTAGCTAACAATCCCAAAGACTTAGCGTCTGTGTGAATAGAGGCTAAAGTTGCAGTAGGAGCAGTTGCTGCTACACCTGAGTTATTAGTTGCAATAGCCAGGAACAAAGAACCGTTTACAGTTCCTTGAGTAGCTGCCGCGTTACTCCCTCCAACAGCTGGGTGGTTTGCAGATGCAACCTGTGGGGCCACAACTGAAAGCACTCCTGCAGTTAGAGTAGATACCGCTACCAGCGCTATGCGCTTACGTAGTGTCGTTTTCGACATTTTTTTCCTTTCGTTAGTCAGAGTTAGGAATTTCCTAACACTGGCTCGAAGATCTTTTGGATCTTCTAATTCCATTTCCTTGTGGCACACACGTGTAATGCCGCCAGGAGATGGAAATCTAGTTATTCGGTAGCAGCTGGCCCACCATCCGCTTGATCTAATACTTGAAGCATTAGAGTCACAGTAGCAAGTTGATTTAAAGAAAGTTGCATGTGGTCTGCATACTCTTCTGCAGAGATTGAGTTCTTAACGTTTACTGGTTTAATCACTTCACTGGATTCAATTACTGGTCGTTCAACCACAAGTGGTGATTCAGATGCAGGAGACATATCTTGATTTGAATTCAGTTGAGAAGAGGAGGTGGTAATTATTGATGTATTGGGCTCATTACCAGTTAGAGAGTTCAGGCCTAAAAATGCGGTTAGTACCAAAATAAATGTAAGAGCGATCTTGGAGGATTTACCAGCAATCTCAGTAGCCTTTTTATATGTAGTAGATAAAAGATCTAGTGCAGTTAAACCGCGGGCCTCATCAATAACAAGTTCGGATAAAACCTTACGAAGCGATGCTCTAGCTCGAGAGACTGTGTGACGAACAGCAGACTCTTTAATGCCAAGCTCTTTTGCAATCTCGGTAGTTGAACGTCCCTCAACCTCCCACATAACAAGAGCAGCTCGCTCTGCTGGGGATAAAAGTGATAATGCTTGGCGAATAATTGCAGCATCCTCTGCTGCTGATATTGCAAGTGAGTGATCACCAGAAACCTGCCAGGTAGATTCAACCTCAGCTGTGGCATCATCTAGGGCAATAAGATTTGGTCTACGATTTTCTGCTCTAAATAGGTCAATGCATAGGTTTTCAATTGTGCGGTGCAAATAGGAAAGAGCGTGTGAATCACTAGATAGTTCAGGAGCAGCTAGCATGAATTTAACTAGAGCCTCTTGGGTGATCTCTTCAGCCTTTGCCTTATCCTTCACAATCCGATTGGCATGGGCAATAAGCTCAGATCGGTTTAGTGTGTAAAAGGATGAAAATTGGGCAACGCTCCATGAAGCAGGATTTGATCCCTCAACTGCCTTGGATTTCTTGGCCTTAAATGCCATTTTGTTTTGCCCCTTGCTTTAACCGGTTTTGTCTTACAGAGCCAACCGTCGCTGCCTCTACTCACCTCTACGCACTTGGCCCTTATTTGTCGCGTAGTTAGGACAAATCGGACATTGATACTGTGGGCCCTGTCGGGATCGAACCGACGACCCACAGATTAAAAGTCTGTTGCTCTACCGACTGAGCTAAAGGCCCCATTCATTTAGGCGTATTTTCCATAACACCAAGGGCGCATCCTATCCCTATTTGAACAGCTGCTTTTCAACTACCGTCATAGAGGGAGTAGAGATTAAAGAGCTCTACTTACCCTTTTTGCAAACTTGAGTCTTCATCAGGGTATCTAGAGAGTCCATACTCTTTTGAAGGTTGCCAAGCTCTGCAATCCCTTCAGGGGAGCTAGAGAGAATATCCTTAAAAATCCCGTATTGATCCTTTGCCTCAACATATAGATCATATGCTTGTGGGCAACTAGTTAGCATCCAGGTGAATTTTGTTGGGGTGACATATGGGTTTTTGCCACAGACATAATTTTTCTTACCAGTTTTAGTCTTTTGTCCCGATTTCTTACATGCCACACCATTTTTAATGGTGGCTGCCTCGGCTGCGGTAATCACTGAGGTGGTGGAAAGAAGTAATCCAAGGGTAAGGGCGATCAGAGCTGGTTTTGCCTTAGCTGTGGCTTTAGTCATTTTACTTATGCTCCCTTTTTTAAGATTTATGGTTGTCCCTGCCTTGCCGCAGGATTTCATAGGGTTAAAGATATCAATTCTTATCACTCTGTCTACTCCCCTAATGAAATCTGCTTTTGGCCCATTATTTAGTTCTGTTGTGGCCAGGGTAGTAGGTCCAGGTGGGGGATTAATTCTTTTTTTCAGAGATTTAACTGTGAGTTTTTTACACTTACAGTAGAAAGCCACTTTATGGCCCTAATTAACTCTTGTAAGCACATTTTTCTAATCGGTCACAGATAGCAATCGCTACATCATCCCCAGTTGGTGGAATAACCATAACGTTAGGTAGTTGTTTAGTATCGGCAAGGCGTAATGCTTGATATAAAAGTTGGGCATACTCTTTATTATTTTTAGGCGAGGCTAATCTGATAGCACCAGGTGGTGTTGGTATATCAGAGAGAGCAATAAAACCATCTCCTAAGTTCGGTGTAGTTGAAAGAAATACCTTTGCCTTTGGTGCATAGTGAGATTGCATTAATCCAGAAGCCTTAATTGTAAGTTTGTTACTACCAGCAGATATTTGCTTTACTTGCAAACCAATCAGATCAGAAATTATGGTGGCAGTAATAGCACCAGGGCGTAATATCTCAGGGATATCTTGTTTGCAATTGATTATGGTTGACTCAACCCCAACTTCGCAGGGGCCACCATCTAAAATCAAATCAGCAGGTGACAGGTAACCAGATAACTCTTCAAACACATCATCAGCCATTGTTGGAGATACCTTGCCAAATCTATTTGCACTAGGGGCGGCAACACCAAGGCCACCTTGATCTTCAAACTCTATTAATAGCGCACTTGCTAATGGGTGTGATGGAACTCTTATGCCAACACTATCTTGATTACCGGTAATGAAATCCTTTGCTAAATTTGTTTTACGAAGAATTAATGTCATTGGTCCTGGCCAAAAGGTGCGAGCAAGTTCTATTGCATACTCTGGGACCTCTCTTGCCCACTTATCTAGATTTGCCATAGATGAGATATGAACAATTAGTGGGTGATCACTTGGTCGCCCCTTGACCTGATAAAGATGATCTACCGCATCTTTATTTGTCGCATCCACCCCTAATCCATAAACAGTTTCGGTTGGAAAGGCGACAAGATTTCCAGATCGAAGTGAAGTAGCGGCATCTTTTAAGGTGGATGCTGTGCAACTAGAGATAATCGCCATGATGGGTAATTGTTGCACCTTGTATGTAGATGGTTCCATTTCATGAATTCAAGGCTCACTTTTGGTTGGTTTTGCCCACCTAATTTGAACCGATACCCTTAGCCCTTCCACTGTCCCCATCGTCTAGTGGCCTAGGACGTCGCCCTTTCACGGCGTTAACACGGGTTCAAATCCCGTTGGGGACGCAAGGTGAGTTGAGAGAAATTTCAATTTACTTTAAAGCTGGCCCAGTAGCGCAGTTGGTTAGCGCGCCGCCCTGTCACGGCGGAGGTCGCGGGTTCAAGTCCCGTCTGGGTCGCGATTTGTTTACTTTGTAAATCAAATTTATTAAGTTAACAAATTTTATTGGCTTGGTAGCTCAGTTGGTATGAGCGAACGACTGAAAATCGTTAGGTCGCCGGTTCGATCCCGGCCCAAGCCACAAAGCTTAAGAAAACTTAACAATGGGGATGTAAAATCTGCCTTGATTAGTAGTTTTCCTCTTGTGCTATTGAAGTTTTAAACCATTGCGCTTTAAGCCCTTTTTATTTAGCTCATTATTTCAACTGGTAAACAAGTCGGGTTTAATAAATTAATGGCTATCCCAAAGCATACCTTTAAGTTTTCTATTTTTAAGTTTATTTGATTTTGAAAGGCATAACTCCAAAATATGAATTAATCATCGGCTGTTCTAAAGAATCCAATAAAGAGTAAAAGCCAAAATAGAATTGAAAGCAAAACAAAATTTACTTCATATTGTTCACTGACTAACGAGATAATTACTGCAAATAAGCCAAAAATAATCGATAAAATCCATAGTGAGATAGCGGTTAATTTCCTAGAAATTCCAAGCCTAATCAACCTATGAGATAGGTGATCTTTTCCACCCTGAAGTGGCGAAATTCCTCTTCGAAGTCTTGAAAAAACCGCAACACACGTATCTAGTATTGGAATTGCAAGAAGCAAAATCGGTATTGCAAATGACGCAAATAAGGTTTGTGTATCTGGATTAAGCCTAATTGTTAAGGTTGCAAGCAATACTCCTAAAAATAGGGCCCCCGCATCACCCATGTAAATTCTTGCCGGGGTCTTGTTCCAGATGAGAAATCCCAAAGTCCCACCGGTGACTACAACTGATAGGGCAGCGATAAAAGATTGTCCATTACTTAATGCTAGGTAGGTTAGAAATATTGCAGATATTGCACCTGTCCCAGCTGCTCCACCATCTAAATTATCAAAGAAATTAATGGAGTTACATATTCCTACTACCCAAATCGCTGTGATTATCACATCGATATAAGTTGACCCTGTTGGATTTGCAACATTCTTACTTATAATAAGTAGCGCTGCTACAACTAACCCAGCAATAGATTGCCCAATAAGTCTGGGTAGGGGTGGCAAGTTCTTTATGTCATCCCATAATCCAACTAAACCCATTGCTACTGCTGGAGCTAATACAGATGTAGCTAGCCAAAAATTATTGCGCGTGAGTCCATTAAATATTAAAGCTGAGTATGAGACTAAAACTACGCCAATTAATATGGCAACTCCTCCTAAATAAGGAACTGCCTGAACATGTGATTTATGAGCTGATGTTGGTGTATCTAAAATTTGTTTTGAGATTGCAACTTTTCTCATTACAGGAGTGAGCAACCCAACTAATGAATAGGTAGTCACAAAGAGAGTGAAATACTGAATAGCAGAAATTTGCATTAGTAGTTATTAGCCAAATTAGGCAGAGCCAGCTTTTCTTCTATGCATCTTTGGTGCAGTTCCACCTGTTTGACCAGCCCCGATCTTTGACCCGCTTGCCGGTCCTGCATTCTTAGCCGTGGAGTTACCTTTTTGTTTTTTAGCAAGTGCTGCCAACATCTTTGCCTTTGCATCCTCTGCTGGATTTTTACCTGAAGTGTTTAACTCTTCATTCATATCTTGTTTTCACCAATCTGTTTTGTTGAACTAAGGGGCGCAGAATCACCTAACGTTGATTTAAGTAGAGCTCTCACCTCTGACTCCCGATACCTTCGATGCCCACCTAAGGTTTTAATTGAGGTAAGTTTTCCAGCCTTTGCCCACCTGGTTACAGTCTTTGGGTCAACCCTAAACAATGTTGCCACTTCAGATGGCGTTAACAACTTTTCTTGAGCAGAAACTGAAAGGTTTGATTGACTCATACTTTCTTTCTACTCCCCTGTTAAAACTTTCGACCAATAAGAATTATAGGTGTCCACTTTACCCCTTATGTCGCAAGAATCCTATTAAAATTTCGCTAGATTAATAGGTTAGATAATGAAATCATGTTGCTGACTCTACTGCAGCTACCTTACGCCACCTAGAGACTAATCGCTCATAACCACGGCTTGCAAGGGCTCCATCACCTGATGCCAATCCTGCGATAGATGATGCGACATCTTCAACTGAAGTATCTGACTCAAGCCCTACCTCACCACTTAAGAGTAGAAGATTATTTAAGTAGTTAGCAAGACCTCCATAATCTAACTCAACAATACTTCTAGCATTAAAAATTTCAAGCCACTTAATCAAGTCGCTAATCTCAGATTCAATAGGTCCGATGCCAAATGCGTCCAACACGGATTGATGGGTGAAGGTTGCTCTTTGTTTCGCGTTTGAAATTGTGGTCCGCAAAATTGTAAATACGCCATCTTGATTGCTTCCCCGTAATCGGTCCTCTGGTGAAAACAAGGCGAACCAGCGTGGTGGAATACTCCAAGTAGAGGTAATTATGTGTGAAACTTTATCTTCAATAATCTCACCTGATAATTTGATTGACTCCTCTAATTTTTGCGGAATAAAAAAGGGAATTAAACTAGAGGGTAATGACGATTTGAAATCATCTAGTGCAGCCCAACATCTTGTAGTTGTAGACCAAGGTGCAATATATCTTTTACCGTCAATCTCCAAAAGGTGGACTCCATCAGTTTTAAAGGTTGAAAGATCACTTCGGATCATTCGAGATAGGGATATATTTTGTTCATCTATCAGAGTTGGAGTCGTATCAGAAATTTTGGACCATCGCAATTGATCTTTAGTCTCAAATGAATCGATTGGTTCATAGACACGGAGAGAGGCTACGTAGGGTGTTGGTAGCATTTTAAATTAAATCATTTCTATGAAGGAGAATGGCTTGCAACTAGAATCCAGATTTTTCATATACACGTAATAACTTTTCTGCCATAACTTCAGGCGTAAAGTCAGCTAGTCTTATTGCGTAGTTCGACACAAGTTGTTTTGCAAGCGCATCTTCTAAAAGAACTTTTCTAATCAAACCACTAAGTTTTTCAACATTAGAGGTTTCAAACAATCCCGCATAATCCTTGCCGAGCACCTCTGGAATTGATGAATTATTTGTGGCTACTATTGGCTTATTAGCCTGCATGGCTTCAAGCAGTACTAGTCCAAAACCTTCATAAATACTTGGTAGGACAAATAAATCCAACTGCGATATGAATTCATTTACAAAGGGTGTGCGTCCTAGCCAATGAACTCTTTCATTTATTCCAAGCTCCAGTGTAAGTTCAATTAAATTTTCTTTCTCTACCCCCTCGCCCACAATGAATAATTCAGC
>Ga0315903_10002334_pt1 | contig 28029 bp, 16 predicted proteins | sample LakEriMetagenome_7_FD_203524 | JGI IMG/M metagenome (GOLD analysis project Ga0315903, IMG submission 203524) | Freshwater fungal communities from buoy surface, Lake Erie, Ohio, United States - Buoy 2 MA119 | ecosystem: Environmental > Aquatic > Freshwater > Lake | place: USA: Lake Erie, Ohio... | reverse complement strand
CAATGATTTGTAAAACGAATATAATGAAGCGGTTTGTTGATTTATTCTATCACCACTAGCACTATTAGCCAAATTATCTCTAACCATAAATGTTGCCGCTGTGTTTTTTTTGTCTTGCATCCCAACACTTATATTTTTAAATATATTTTGATTTCTTATACCAAAGTCAACATTAAACCCCACCACTTTATTTGATAAAGATTTATTTTGTTTACCGTCTTGTTTTCTGTTTGGGTTTGTTGTTGGATTTCTAAAATCGTAACTATCATCTCCGTATAATACAAAACTGTTATCATTTTGTCTTGGTTTTTCCGATTCTTTACCTGTGTAAACACATAAAAACTTTGCTGTTGAATTTATATAATCTACGTTTGTCCAAGTACCAAATAAACTATTAGCCGGATCAATGTCTACCGCTTGAGGATTTTTTGATGGGTTTTGTATACCGTAAAAATTAATGTAAGCAGGTAAAGAAAAAAAGATCATGTTACTACATAACTCCAACAAGTAACCAACTATTGAATATATATCGGTTCCTCCGTCGCTTTTAAAAAGATCTCTTACGTCTTCTAAATTTATTTGTATCTTATCTCCAATATCATTATTTGCGGTATCATGGAATAAAAAATCTTCAAATAGTGTTTTGGTTTGAAAGTCAGTACCTGAAATCCACTTATCATTTAATGTTTGAAATACATTATACAAAGACAGTTTGGTTGTTTCACCTTCTACTGTTGCATTTGAATTGGTTTTTGTTTTTTTGTTAGGTAAGTTTTTATTTAAATACAATGATACTTCTGAAATTATATTATCGTCAACCAAACTTAGGTCATCTAAAAAAGCTTTAAGTTGTTTTGTAAAAGTTTGACCATTGTATGGTAAATTTTGTTTTAATTTTTGTTGTTTTTGTGTTGCATATATTCTGATAAGTGGATATAGTGTTTTTATATTCTCTTCTGAGAATTTAATATTCATATCTATAAAAAAATCAGTAAACGTGGAACCCGTATTAGTGTAGTTGCAACCACTGATAGTTGAAAAACCAACATATTTTAACATAGTTTTCCATTCATTATTATAGCTTGCCCTACTTTGGGTTAATGATATTGTTTGTCCGGCACCAGGTAATGTGTTTATCTCATATGGTTCAAAAACAAATGGGTCAACAGGATTTCCTGGTTCATTCAATATACTGTTAAATAACCTTCTATCAAAATTTCCAGCATTTCCCATTTTAAAAACACAATCAAACTCCATAAATTTTTTAATACCTAACGACATGTTGGCTAATTGTCTTTTTGCCAATTCATAGGCATCTTGGTTTTCTTGGTTAACTAATTCAACGTCATTATCTCTAACTAAAAAAATGTTTTTAATTTGATCAAATAATCTTCTTTCTTTTATATTTTTTATTTTATTTGTACTTGTATATGTTGGGCTTGTTTGTTCTTTTTCTAAAAAAAGAATATCGTTTGCGGTTGGGTTTGGTTCACAAAAACCTAAAAACACCTTTTCAAAAAAGTCTAAGATTTCAGGTTTAAATATTGAAAACATATCTTCCACTGTTTTGGACATCAGTTCTTTCCCAAAATTTAAATATTCATTATACTCAGGTTTTTTAATTAAATCGTTATCATAATACCCAAATTGTGGTGCTCCCCAAAAAGACCTTACAGAACCATTATACATTGCCGGATTATTAATCACTTCAATTTTTAGTTTGTCGTTAACATCAAAACACTCAAATACTGTTTGGTTGATTTTTATACCTCCATTTGAAGGTATAAGTAAATGTGTTTTGTAACTTTTATCAATCAGTGGGTCTTTATCAAATGTGACGTATTGAAAATATGGTTTAATAATAATGGCTCTTGCGTTGTCGTTTGGGTCTCCACTAAAATTCATAAAATAAGAGGCATTAGTGTTTGATCCAATTTTTAATTTACCTTCATTATATAAATTATCAAATTCAGTTTGGTTATATGTTGTGAATAAATCTTTTTTAGTAAAGAACCAATAAAAATCGTTTATAAGTTTTGGGTAAAATCCTGTGTTTAATATATCCATGTATCCAGTAAATGGTTCTACCTTTAAATCTAATGCTTTAAAGTCTATAGATCCTCCTGTATAATTTTTAATTTTAAACTGTGTTTGTAAATTGTTTAAAAATGGGTCATAATATTTTTGATAATTAAAATTTTCCCATACATCGTCTAGTATATCTTTTTGGGTTTCTACATAATTTTTATACCTATGCCAAACAGAACCAAATTTTAATACTGTTGCATATGGTATTTGATGTATTGATGAAAAATTCTTGAGTGTTCCACCAAAAGAATCTAAATACCTATCAGTATCGTAGTCAATAAGTGGGTCAGATAATTCTGAAAGAGGTAATGAGTTCAAATAAATATATCCAAGTGCAACATATGGGTTTTCGTTTGAATTTTTTTCTAATTCAACACCTTTTAATAATGCATTTATAAAGTATGGTGTATTTAATAATGAACAACTTTGTATGTTTGTTTCAACATTTCCTGAATAAAATGTTGGGTCTAGTTCAAGTTTATCTACTGTAACATATCTATCAACAAAATCATTATTAAGAAAAAATTCTTTAAGTGTTAGTCTATTATTAATAGTTTTTGAACTACTTTTACTGACTAATATTGGTGTTGTAAAATTTTCAAATTGTTTTTTAGCATAGTATTTATAACATTTTATTTTTTTAATGCTTTCAGTCTCGTTCAATCTTGCAATTGTTTTTTTATCATCTAAAAAAATATACGTTTCAACAGTTAGATTATAATTATTAGGCGTAGTATATACCGTAGAACCTGTCACAAAATCTTCGTCAGTATATGGTAAAGTATCCAAAAATGAAATTTCTTCTACTTCTGTACTTCTTAAATAATCTTCAAAATTTTTAATAAATGGTGTGGTGTTATCTAAACTTATAGATCTTGTACTCAAAGTACTTAAATCATATAAACCATAATCTTTTTGAATAACGTTTCTTATTTCTTCTGTTACGTATTTATCTCTTATAAAATCATTCCATGATGTACCAGCACCGTTATAATTTGATATCGCCTGTAGCTCATCTCTTAATGTTCGTAAATTATATTTTTTTGTTTTTAATTTCTCTACTAACTGTGGGTTTTGTAGTGCAGAACTTATTATATTTTTAGCCTCTAATTCTGCTAAAAATTTATTTATCTGTTTAGTGTTAAATGTGCTTTTTTTGAGTTTTGTATAATGACTCAACGCATAAATTCTTTCATACATTTCATACATAAATTGTACTTCAGATGTGTTAAAATATGGTGCGACCTCAAATGGAAAATACAAAGTATTACAAGAACCGTATTTTGCTAATTCTTTTGGGTTGTTATAGACATTTCTCTTAGCTTGAACTGATTTTTCAATTGAAGCGTTTAAGTAACTTTCTAAAAATTTTACTTCAGGCCAAACATTTTCATCAAAACCTTCTGTTTGATCAGCATATTTTGGTTCACCAACATAATGAATATTATACTTATTATTACCTTCTTCATCTTTTTCTTCAACAAAATATGTTGGCCAAGGATAAACAATATTAATATTTTTAATTTCTTCAGATACTCCTTGTGTGGAATTTTTTCCATCAATACTATTATTTTTATCAGGAGGTAAAATTGTAGATACTCTTCTTGGATTATCTCTTAAATTATTAGCGTCTGTATGTGTCTTGTCCATTAGACGATAGAAAGTATCTAAACCAGCAATTAGTATTGCCATTACATTTCTTAAAGTGGGTTCATACCCTAAACCACCATCTTTAGAAAAGAATCTTACCGCTAGACTGTTTGATATTTCTGTTTCTATTTCTACTTCCCTTTCATCTATTCTAGTTTTAAGAACGTTTATTTTATCCAAGAAACTATTTGTGACGTATTTATTACCACCAAAATTTATTTCTCCATATTTTATAAGTGTAGGGAATGTTTCAATATCATTACCATTAATATCTTTTATAATTTCTTTAGCTAAAAAATCTTGATTTATTTGAGCGATAAAAAGATTTACTTGTTCGTCAGTAGGTATTGACCCAATTCTTGCGGCCATTGTTTTTTTATAATCTTCAAAAGTTAACTTATTATAATCAAAATCCTCAAAAATTTCTTCATCAGTTATAGTTACAGGTATTTGATTTTCCCCTTGAGCATCCTCACCAAAAGAGGCATTTCTTCTCATGTTATCTAAGGAATTATTTATTTCAGCTTTAATTGCCGATATTATGTCTTGTCTTTTTTGAAAATCTAAAGTGTTTTTAAATGAATAAAAAATTTGCCCATCATAAATTATATAATTTGATGTGTCTAAATAGTTATTCAAAACTACTTTATATGCCCTATCTTTAATTTCTAAAAGGTCGTTTCTAAATTGGTCAATGTCACTTAAAACCACAAAATCACCTTGTTCTATACTTTGGTTCATGAAGGTTGTAAAGCTATCTGCATCTTCAATAAACTCATCTATTGTTAGATGTGGGAAACTTTCATCAATTAATCCTTTTGATTTATAAATTTTATAAACTTCATCTAATTTTTGTCTACCTAATGATGATTGTTCTGATTTTACTGTAGTATTTACACTATTTGTTGGTGATGGGTCTTTTGTTTCAACTATTTGTGGAAACATTTTTGGTGCGGTCCTTGAATAGTCTAATAAGCTGTCGCTTAGTAATCCTGAATTTTTACCAATCAATTTAAGATCTATTCTAAAATTTCCCAAGCTGTTATCAAAACTCGCATTAAAACTAACTAAATTTAAACTATATCTTATTGCCTTACCGTAATAACCTTTTAATGTTAAATAAAATATGGGGTATGGTAGATTAAAAAATACAGAATAAAGTGAGTTTTCCCCTTGTTCAAACAAAGTTCTTCCTTGTATATCAATAAGTTGTATCTCTACTGTTGGGGTAAACATACCTCCTGCCTTTCCACCGGTTATATCTACTCTAATACTTTCAATACCTAACATTTGTGTATCTTGATAGTTAGAAACCGATCTAGCGTATCTTATGGTACCGTCTTTATTGTTTATTTGCCTCTCATTTGTTTGATTTAATCCTTGACCTTCTCTTGACCCCATACCGGTTACTTGATCTGACCAACTTGTATCATATGAATCTTTACCTTTAGGTCTTAAAAAGTTAATATCATCTCCTTTTTTATTCGGGTCTCCGGTTTTTCTTCCTTCCAAACTTGCAATTTGTGTACTTATAACATCACTATCCAAATCTAACCCAACCGCTAATTTTGTTCTTGGTACAACTTTAGTTTCTAAATTTGCATAAAAGACTAAATCTTCGTGGTCAACTAAACGATCTTTAACTTCTCCATCAACTACAATTTTATTAGGGTCTATTAAAATTATATTATCGTAGTCAGTTTCTACATAAATTGTTTTTTGATTTAAATTATCTGCCATAATAAAAAATATAACTATCTATTGCACTTTTGTAGTCTTGTAATGCACTTATTAATGGAAATGGTATGATCAATATTGTGCCATCTGGTATATTACTTTCAAGACCACCATAAATCGGGTTCGCTATTTGTATTAACCAACCAAAATATGGTGAACCGTATTTTTCATAACTAATTTTATCTAACCTTGATTGTCCCGATCTGTAAATATATTTTTGATCGGAAGGTCTATTACCTATGTTTATGAATGGTACCACTAATGAGGTTCCATTAAGTGTAAATTTGCTGTATCTTCTATAAAAATCCATACTAATTTAATGTTTTTTTAAGGTTAAAGTATTCGCTTGGTATGTCTATTTGTGACCAAACATTTCTTAAATTTTGTTCGTTTTGTTGTTGTGCTGGATTTTGTTTTTCATAATCCATAATTCTTTTCTTTTGTCCAGTAAATGGTTTATAAATATTATTAGGTAATAAACTCGTTAGTACTTCATCTTTAAATTTTTGAAATAATTTTGTACTTTCCGTTTTAGATCTTTCAAAATCTTGATATAGTCCTGTCTGTCTTTTCACTATTTTATTTTCATTTGCAAAATAATTAAATCCTAAGTTGGATAATAAATAAGTTTTCCAAAGGTCTTGATTAGTTGTGTCTTCTATGACTGTTACAATATTGTCTACAAATTTTTCGTATCCATCCAAAATTTGTTTACCAAGAACAATAAAAAACACATTTACGGCTTTAGGTACATTTTCATAACCCTTACTTTCTTCTAAATCAGGCGTTAAGTACATCTCAAAAAGATATTCCGAATTAAAAGTGTAAGGAGATCCTGAAGGAACTATTTTATACTCATCAAGTTTTTGATTGAAATAGTTTAAATCGTTACCCACTTTTAAAAAATCATTTACAAATTCATCATAAGTGTTTGATAATGGGTCGTCTTCACCTGTAGTTCCAGACAAATTATAAATTACAGCACCGCCTCTTCTATTTAAATAACCGTCAGTCTTATCACAAATAAAATTTAACTCATCTGTAATTTGTATTAATTTTAACTCATTATCTATTATATTACCTTGAGCGTTAGAAGTCACTCCAATTAAAAAACCGAATTGTGCGTCAATTATTTCTTTTAACTTTCTTTTAATTTTTCGTTTTTCCTCTTTATTAAAATTAGTATTTTGTAAACCTCCAAGTATTGGTGAGTCTTCGTTATCTACATCCAGTTTTGCTTGGTCTATAACTTGTTTTATTGTTAATGCGGTTGCAACGGGTTTACCAAAAATTTTAACAAGATTATTCGTACTACCACTTAACCAATTAAAATATCCATCAGTATATTTTTTATTATTATTATATAAAATAATACCACCAATTAATGCTTCATTATTAATTTTTTCTATATTATTAAACACCGAATCAAAATAGTCTTTGGTTTTTTGAACCAATTCTGTCATTTTTGTTTCGTACTGAATACTTCCTGTAACTGCACTTGTGGTCACATCTAAGAAATTAGATAAAACACCACCTATTGTGTTTCCAGCACCACTTCCTTGATTGTCTTTAACATCTAATACCCCGTATTCGTTTTCAATATCGTCTAAAATTTCCGCGTTTGTTTCATCAAAAACAGGTTCTGTTACTTCGGCTCTTTCATCGTAAATTTCAGTATTAGCATAATAATTAAATGTAAGTGCGTTTTGTATTTGTGCGATTGGTTTTGCTAAACCGTGACCACCAATAAATTTAAGACTTAGCGTCACATCCGCAATCATTGGTTGAAGTCCTATACCTTCAGGGTTCAGATCAAATTTAGCATCGTCATATTTAAATTGTACAGAATCAATAACTGCCTTAGTGTGATAAAAATCCCCTACTCTGATTATAACTACAGGTGGAGTACCAAAGGCACTATTAAATACGTCATTATAATCTAACCCCGTCCCTGTTGAAGTAGCCGTAGGTATTGTATCTCCAGGTCTTGTACATTGATGTAAAAAGGTTAATCTTGAGTTTAATCCTTCAGGAGTGATTGAATGAAAAACGGGTTGGAAGTTTTTAATCTTACTTTTTATCCCGTCATAGATCATTGGTTGTTGTTGTTTGACCATTTCAAAATAATCACATTCACTTAACAACCTTCTCAATAATTTTTTGGTCAATCCCTTTAAATTTGGGTTTGCTGAATTAACAGTGATTTGTCTTTCAACCGTTTTATATTGTGGTGTTGGGTTTTCTGTAGTTTTGTTGTCAGCAGCTAATAAATTAGGACCACTACCCTCTAAATTTTCTTTTAATTTATCAGGAGTTGATGAGGAGTCTTCAGGTGTTGTTGTAATATTAGGTGGACTCACTTTTAATTCTGTTATGGTTGTTCTTCTACATAACATCGCCTGTATTGATGAGTAACCATCTTCATTAGTGTTTTTAAATGGCTTATCACATCTAATATCTGAGTAATTTTTATTTTTTAATAAAGATGTTTTTCCTTCAAATACCGGTGTTATTGTTAATTTTTTTGAGTCATAATATTTTTTTAAGGTTCCATTTGATGTTGGGAAACTTAAAATTGTTTGTAGTACCGCATCATATCTTCTTTTAGATAATAAATCGTTATATGAAACACTACCATTAGCATTTGCAGATGCAACTATGTTGAAAGAAACTGTAGATTCGGAATCTAATGCTGATGCGATTTTTTTTAATAAATCATCAAAATTATTTTTTTGTTCTTTTATATTAGAAAATAAACTGTTTAATTCATTTTTTCTAAAAATAATATAGTCGGTACCTAAATTAGTATCTGTAACAGTATTGTTACTTGCAATTATTTCTTCTTTTGTTTTAAATTTTTTAAAGTCTGAAAATCTCATATAGTACCCATCAGGGTAACCAAGTATATTTTCTATCTTATTTTTATATGTTTGCTCATTATTAATAAATGTACTATAAAGTGTTTCATAGTTAGCATCACTTAGAGTTTTACTTTTTTCTACATCTGGATCTAAATTTGTTTTTTCCTTTGGTATTGATTGGTCAAATAATAAAATAACCTCTTCAAATTTACCTCCTTTTTCCGATTCTTTATTTAATTCATCAACAATTTTATTTATTTCATTTGATTTTTCTTCTGCTTTAGGTAATTCTGTATTTGTTTCTATTGTTTTTTCTCCTGTTACTTTTTCATTAGGTAATTCATTTTTTACTAATTCAAGTTCTCTTATCGTTCTAAGTGTGGTTGTCGTTTCGTAAATGTCACTCAAACTAAATTGTCTATACTTTTTTAATAAATCAATAGGGTCATATTTTAAACAACCCGCAAAAAATGAATCAATAATCTTAGTAGTTTCACTATTATTTTCTTTTTCTAATTCTTTATTAACTATAATATTCATTATTGATGGGTGATCAACAACTATTTTAAATGATAGTGATCCCCCTCTCTCGGTACTTTTATAAACGTATAGAGGTTCAGGTCTACCTAAAAATCTAATTCCTTCCCATTGTGCGGTTGAGGTATCATTAAAAGTTAAATCATATGGTGGAAACCACATTATTCTACCACCATTGGGTCCGACCTCACATGCCGGTAAATCATCAATTCTGTAACCAGCCCTACTAGAACTTCTCCAAGCTAAGTTTTCTATTGATAACATGTACTTTTTAACTTTTCCGTTAATGTCTATGTTAGTTGATCCAGCATTACCAACGGATTTCATTGGTGCGATGTTCAAGTTATATGTGTTATCTAAAACTGAATATGAATTTTTACCGCCACTTCTTAAAAGTCCGTCAGACTTTTGTAATTCGTTATATGTATAGTAAGGTCTATCTTTTGTAAACAATCTACAATATTCATACCCCTTTATTGTTGGTGTCTTATTTACTGAATTTGGTGTAGTATATCTTATTACTTTTGATCCTTTGGTCATTTCCAAAAGCCCGTCTTTGAAAACTTTTGATACTTGGTTTATTGCGTTACCAACATGTTCAGATCTTCTTGATGAGTTATTAGCTGCTTGTACTAATTTTTGAGTAACATCTAGTAAAGAACCTTCTGTTAAATCAAAATCAGATGATTTTGTTTTGTTATATTCGGGACCAAAAGATGATTGTTCAAAAACCGTGTCAGTACCCGCACTATTAATTTGAAGGTTACCAGGCCCTACAAATTTACCTGGTTGATATATGTTATTATTTGCAACCCAAGTAAAACCTCCTTGTATACCAACGCTATCGTAGAAAGGTTTGGCATAAATACCAAAAGGAATATCAGTAACTTTTTGACCTTCATATTCTTTAGAAATTTCACTATAACTAAAAACAGGTCCTATATTTGCCTTACCATTTTTCCACTTAGCCAAATCCGTTTTTGGACTTACGGCATCTCTTATAAAGTTTTTATTATTACCAATATAATAGTTACCTTGTGGTGCTAAAAGATTGGGGTTTCTTAATGAAGTTAATAGATAGTTTGGTCTATAATAGTTGTAAAATAATTGATCAAACAACAATCCTCTAACCGCATCTGAAGTATTTGCTAAAAATAATTCAGATGAAGTATCAATCAATGGTGCGGCTATCCTGTTTACTAAATTATTAAGTAGATTGTTAGTTGTACCTACAGGATTTTCTTGTATTTGACTAATAAAGTTCCTATTAGGATAATCAAAATATTCTCCAGGAATTATAGAATATGGTGAGTATAAACCTGAAAGTCTACCAGCAAACCCTAAAGTACCTGGATTATCAACAAGTGGTTGTGTAATTTTAAAATCTCTTTGTATTATAGGAAGATTATTTGATAATACACCTAAAGCATCAAAAGGATTTAAATTTGGTTTTACTGAAATACCTCCACTATCAGGCGATATAGATGAATTACTAAGTGTTGATCTACCTAATGTTTGTTGTAATAATTCAAATGCAACTCTCGCCTTAAATTCTTTTTGAAGTTGTTTTGCACCCATTTGAGCCAATGCGGAATCTTGACTTAGTTTTCCATCACTACCATTAATATTTTCAACATTGTCTGTTGTTAAGATTGTTACAGGTAAATAATCTGAAGGTATGAACGCAAATGTACTGTCACTTAATCTATAAGGACTATTAATTGTTTCATTAATATATGTTACTTCTTCAGGTGTTGTAAAAGTACCTTCACCACTATTGTATTTATTTTTTGCATAATAAAATGTTTGAGATTCTTCAGTTGTTTTACCAACAAAAGATCCGTATAAGTATTCACCCTTATTTGGTTTTTGTTCTACATTATCGTTAGGTGTTGCCTCTACAGGATTAAACGGTTGATATGTGTTATTTAATAATATTGTAAGGCTTTGTTCACCAAATATTTCTAAAGGGCTATTATCTCCTGAACTTTCTGTAGGAAGATATTCTCCAAAATTTGTTTGTGTTTGTTGATCTTTATTAATATCAACAGTACTACCATAAGAACGTCCACCTTTAGTTGCCGGACCATACTTATTTTTAATATATTGAAAAATTTCTTGTCTTTGCCCAACGGTCTCTAATTCACTACCTTCAGCATCTTTTTGATTTCTATATTCACCAGTATTAATACCAAATGTTTTTAATTCAAAAACAACACTATCACCATATTGACCTCCTCCTTTTTCCGGACCGTATTTATTTAATACTCTAAGAAACCTTTCTAATTCATTTCCTTTTTTTTCTAAATCACTGTTAATAGAATCGGGATAACCATAATTACCTTCATTTGCTTTTGTTTGAAAATTTACGTTAGGTGTTACTGTGGTTTTACTTTGTTGTCCTTCAGGTCCGTACTGATTTTGTACAACTAACTCTTTTTCTTTTGTTTTACCAAAAACTTCTAAAAACGACTTTTCAGTTTTAGGATATCCGTAAAATCCTAAATTTGTTTGTGTTGTTTTATTTACATTAATATTAACAATATCACCAAAACTACCGGCTTGTGGTGTGTATTTATTTTGTCCTATTAAATTAGGTTCAATTAATTTTGAAGTTATGTCTAATGGTATTGAATCAATAACCGAATAATCGTTTACTGAAAATTCTCTACTTGTTACTTTTTCTGCAGGACTATAAAAACCATCAACTTTATAAGGTTTCAAGTTTTTTAGTAATAATTTTTTTCTAAAGTTTTCCGTAGAATCAAATGATAGTGGACTTTCCATCTAATGTTTTATTTATAAATAGATGATGGGTATTTTTTTTATCTTACTTGACCTTTTTCTACTGAGATTTTTGACTTATCTTTGATAATTGTCATGACTCTATTTTTTAATTCTTGAGTAAATGTCCTATCTTTCATAAGAGCATCGGATAAGGTTCCACTAGTATTGACATTAATGTTTATATTTATGTCTCCAGATGCTTCAATTTTTTGAGTTGACTCAGTTTTAATACTTGAAGGTGCGGATGACATTTGTTTAATATTATCTAAACTTCTATTACCCTCAAAATTATTTTTAATTTTAAATGAATCCTCATATGTTTTTTTGAGGATGTCTAAGTTTTTTAATAAGTTTGGTGCAAATACTGCTTCATCTTCTTTAATAAAATTAAACATTTCACCTTTCCCTAAACTTAAAACTTTATTTCCTGTTGAAAAAGCAACATCATTTTCTGGTGGTTTTTTTCTTGATCCTGATATTGTTTTTTCCTTTGTATTTGCATAGGTTCTTTGGTTAGCTTCATCAGTTGGGTCAAGTTTTCCGTCTCCTGTATTTTCCATTTCTTTACCACTTCCTAATACTTTTTCTTTTACAATGTCAGCGCCTTGTTTAGTTGCCTCTTGTGTATTTTTAGCCATAACATCTAAACCTTTTTCATAACTGTCTATAATACCTTGTCTTTGATCTTTACTTAAACTCATAATTAAAGTATCGCGAATAATTCTTTGATCTCTAGCCGAAGTTTCTTGTAATGTGAGTCCTTTTTCGGCGATTTGTCTATCTGATAAGTCGGCAACTTTTTGGTATTCTTCTAATGCCTTTTTTAATTGTTCTGGACTTTGTGTCATCGCCTTTTCTAAGTCATCCGTTTTAAATCCAGGAATGTCTAAAGTCATTTTACCACCTTTAAACTCGGTTAGTGATGCTAATAAATCTTTGGATTCTTTTGGCATCCCCTCACCAAATCCTGTTTCCGCCGCAGATTGCATTACTTGTTTTGCTTTGAACGCTTCTCTACCTATTTTGGTAAAATCTTCTAAGGTCTTACCAAATAATGTTGCCTGTTCCTTCAGCCTCATTCTTGAAGTGTTACTTATATCTATTTCACCAGTTTTTTCATTAATTTGAAACGCTTTAGCCGCCATATCAACCATTTGATTTTGTAACTCCTCAACGTCATTCATACCCATATTCATTAATTTAAATGGATTACCTAAATCACCTATTGACCCTCCAAGTGTTTGTAGGTTTGCCGCCAATTCTATTGATTTTTCAGGATCCCATAAATCTTGAGCCTTTGTCAATGCACCAATACTATCAATACTTGTTCTTAATATTTGTGCTTGAGCGGCCATTCTTGCTAAACCATCAACTCCACTTTTAAAATTGAATGAGTCAACGGATTTAAGATTTGTTTGTACTTCCTCTAATAATTTTTTACTTTGCAAACCTGACATTCTCGCAGTTTTAGCAAGGTCTTGCATTTTTTCTAAACTTTTGGATTGCGACCCTTCAAGTCTAATGAAATTACTTACCATTCCCCCAACTTCTTTTTCTGCCATATTAGTACTTTTAGCCAAAGATACCATACTTTCAGCGGCGGTATATGTGAGGTCTTTCATTTCGCCGTTAGCCATTTTGATTTTTTCACCTGTTTTTACAATGTCTGTTGTCAAAAAAGTAACTTTTCCCATTCCGTCGGCAATTCCACCAACAGCATCAGTAATTGATTGAAAAGACCCCCCCATTTTCAAAACACCGGCATATGATAGCATAAGTTGTTCTCTAAACTTACCTGATTCTAAGACCATACCTCCGGTCATAGTTTTTTGTAATTTTCTAGCCTGATCTTCTATTTCGGTGATTCCTCTTAAAGTTGTGTTTGGGTCAACTAATTTGTCTAATGCATTAGCAATTGCAGTGATCGCCTCCGTGGCGGTAATACCTTTAGAATCCCATTCATTAGCCGAACCTGTTGAAGCAGGATCAAATAACCACAACATCATAATTTTTTATTATATAAATAGTTATTCATCTTTTTTTTCATATTCTTTATACAGTTTGTCCATAAAGAATTTTCTTTCAAAAACAGGCATTGACATTAAATCGGAATATGAAAAATTACCAAACTTTACTAAATAATATATTTCGTCTAATAAGTAGGTCTTGAAATTAGAAGAAAGGGCGAAAAAATTCCACCCCAAAAGTAATATTCACTATTACTTCTTCTCCAGACGGGGCGATAACTTTTCTTTGTAAATCCATTTTAGGTTCACATTCGTTTATAAATTTTCTTAGTTCTTTAGAATCTGAAATAGGCATATTATTAATGAACGTAGCAATAACTCCTTTATCTCTACTACCATCTAATTCAACAATTTGTGTTTCTAATCTTTTTGTAATGACAGGTACAATCATACCTTTAGGGTAATTCTCAATTATTGTGTCAATTCTTTTTTCTTCACCAACATTCAAAAGTTTAAATTTTACAATCTTTTGTGATTTAGGTAAGGTATATGTGAATAATCCTTCAGTATCTGGCACAATTTTCATAGGTAAATAAGAAACTTCATCTAAAATTAATGTAGCATCAAAATAAGTATCAGTCTTAGGATCTTTAACACTCACATTATATTCAGGACCAAAAGCAGTATTTCTTAAAAATAAAAGTATTGCCTGTACATCTGCAGTTATTAACTGTTCAATATTAAATCCAGGTTCATAAATTTTATTTTTTAATAAACTATTAACAATACCATCTTTAGAACTATTTTGTGACATTAATAAGTTTTCATCATTTGCCGTTAAATATCCTACTTTAACTGATTCTTTTTTTGGTGTATAAAAAATTCCTTTAGAAGGTAATTTTACCACATCGTGTGGTAGATTAAAATTCATTTGACCATATTCTGCCGCGTTATCCATAATATTTTTTTCTTTAAAAATAATTAACTATTACTTTATGTAAATAAAAAAACCCACCTATTAAAGATGGGTTCAATAATATAAAATTAATTTTTTAGTAAACTAATATACATCTGTCAGGTTGTAATGTCATGTCAACCATAGCTAAATCATCACCACCGTAACCTAAATCTCCAAATGATGCTTTAGTTATTAAACATCCTTGTAGAATCCATTTTTCAACAGCAACTCCCGTTGGGTCTAGCATTTCTAAATCAACGTCTTTTTTGTACCCCGCCGCATAACCCATACGACCTGTTACTGATTCTGCATGTAAACGAACCCATTCCATAACTGCTTGTGCGGCTGAAGGTCCAATTGGATCTCTTAATTTTACACTAATCTCACCCCATTTGAATGATCCTGATACGTATGTTTCAGTGTTTAAGAATTTAATCTCCTTTTTTCCAATATCTATTGATGGTCTTGACGTACTTTCAACATACCATGAATTGATACCCAAAGAAGAAGGAAATGTCATAATAAACCTATTTTTTCTTTTAGGTTCATACTGAAAAGGCATTTTCATTAATAAATCAGCCATGTTTTCTCTTTTTTAATTGTTTTATTTATTATATAAATATTATGTTGTTTATTTTTTTTCTATTTACTTTTTCTATTTAAAAAATATTCTTATATAGAATCCGGTTTTAATATTCTTTTTTAATATTTCCTTTAGTTAAATATGTTTTTACTGGATTTTCTTCATATTCACTAGATAAAAATTCTTTCATTTTTTCTACATTTTTTAAATCATCATCTGAAAAACCAATAGAAGGTATTATTTCTTGATTATTCATATCATTTTTAAAAAATGCCTTTTCACCTATTTCTTTTGCCAAATCTTTACAATAACTAATAAAAGTTCTCATAGCTTTGATTTTTCCTTCTTCAGGATTTGCAGCACTACCCTCCCCAAAAGTTACCGGATGAAACCGACACATATCTAAATATTCGTCAATTAAATCTTTATCTGTGAAATTTAATTCAAACCCCTCTTCTAAATTTTCTTCAGTTGTAAAATTTCTATATTTTTTTAAATTTTCTACTAAAGTATTTTTATTGATTCCGTTATGGTTAGAAACAATATAGTTATATGTCGCCTCTTTTAATGTTTCAGGGTTATGTCCCCTTGCTGTGATTATTGCAAATATTGACCCTCCATTAATACATTCCACAAAATCGTTCCATGATGGGCCAGGTGACGCAACCATTGAGTCTATAATAAATCTTTTATCTCCTTCTAATCTGAAGTTTCTAAATGGATTAGGTGCGTAACCAACAACGGTAGTTCCTTTATAATTAAAAGGTTCAACCCCCAATTCGTGTCTGTGTTCAGCAAAATCTTCAGTGGACATCCCAATCTCTTCTTCGTTTTCAGTCATCACCATAATTTGTGTTGGCATAAAAACAATATTGTCGTCCCAATCAAACGCATAGTATTTTGTGTCAGGATTTCCTTCTTCATCAAAACCCTCGTGTATTCTACGTTTGTTTAAATAATTATATACGTGTTTTTTTATATTCATTTTTTATTGATGAACTCTAAAATTTTTTCTAACTGACTTTCAGTTATGATTATGTTTTGTTTTTTTTGTGAGTATGTTGTATGATTTCTACTAATATCACCCACAGTTTCTTTAATTAATTTTTTTTTAATTTTCATAACTTTTTTTTTAATAAATATATAATGGGGAATATTTCTACTCCCCATTAATTTTATTTTTTATTATACATCGTCAAAAGACGCCCCTGTTGGTGTAATTACAAATTCAATATCAATGTATTCTAACGCCCTTGTAGGTTTCAAGAAAATTTTACCAGTTAACGTATTGGAATCTAAATCTTCAGGAGTGTTAGATACTGTAACTCTAAAGTCAATTAAACCTCTATCTCTTCTGATTGAATCTAATATTGGGTTAACTGAATCTAGGAATTGTTGTCTTACTTTATCATCGTTTTGTTCAAACAATAATCTAACGGCCACCGCCGAAATCAATTTACGTGCTTGTAATAACAATCTTCTTACGTTAATTCTATCAAGTGCAGATTCTCTAACTTGTAATGTTTTGTTACCCCAAATTACTGTACCAACGTCTGAGAATGTTGCAATTGGGTTAACTCTACCTTTATAAAGAGTGTCTCTATCTTCTTGAGTTAGTTTTTTACGTGCTCTAATTGCGTTTACTAAACCTCTTGTGTAACCTGCAGATGCAAACCAAGGGAATGCTATGTTGTCTGTTAACGCCAAGTTTTTAGTAACTTCTGCTGTCGGTGGAATATAAATCTGTGTATTATTCACCGTGTCTCTTGTTAATACCCATGGATAGTATGTTGCAGTGTAGTTAGAATCTATACTTGTGTTTTCTAACCTATCAACAATCTCTTGCGGATATACTAATCCTTCTTCAATATCTTGATAAGATGGTAATAATAAGTTAAAGTCAGGTGTTGTACAAATATAAATTGAGTCAGCTCTATCTGTTTCAACCATATCAATTGCGTCTTCAACTAAATTTGAGTTGTAATAATAATCAATTCCTGGCGTTACAAATACGTTAATGTTAACTGATTCAGGATTTGCAAAAGTTGCTTGACCCCATTTGTATGCATAATAGTCAGTATTTGCCCAAGTCTCTTGGTTAGGTCCTGAAATTTGTTTGAATGCTCCCCATCCTGATGCGGTTGGGAAAGTTACTGAAGATGCCGCTCCGTATTTAAATCCTGATTGACCTAATGCGAATGTGTCACCATTTGTTCTATATTCTCTATAAATGTCCCATCCATCAAAACCACCATAAGCCAATACTGTAAATTTACGAGTATTCAATCTAAAATATGGATTATCTGAATCTTCAGGTTCACTATTAAATGAACCAGCACCCACTTCAAATGCTTGTGTGTATGCTGAGGTTGCTGGATTGTATATTGTAACTACCGTCGCTCCACTATCCATATGGAAACCTTTAGTTATATAACCCCAATCAATACCTTCTGTATCAGTTGCTAAGTTAGCAGGGATTTGTTTACCTTTGTATTCAAAGAAATCGTAGTCAATACCTGTGATATTTGAAATACCTAAGTAAGCCTTTCTTGGGTTTTCTCCATTTGAGATAACTGGATTATCACCACCTGATGAAGATCCGAAAGGTGGGTTGTAAATAACTTCACCTGCTTGTAAATATTTTGTTTTATAAATTACAAATGGAGGTGTTGATTGAGCGTATTCTCTAGAAATATAACCTTCAAAACCACAAGCAACTGCGTCTGTTGGTGCCTCATCACTCATCTCTAACATTATGTATTTAGATTTAACTTCATACTCACCGTTAGATGTACCAATTTTATTCGCCACGTAGTTATTTTGACTTGGGTCCATTGAACAATTCGTAAAACTTTCAACAACTCTTACATTTTGATCATTATCATAGAAATCTCTAATGAATACATCAAATGTTCTATTTGAGAAAGAAATGTTTCCAATAGACATTTTAACTAATCTATTTGCGGCATTACCGTCAGAAATTAATTTGAACTTAAATAATTTGTAAACTTTGTTACCTCTAAGTTCAGAAACAACATAAGGAGTTTCAGGTGTTTGGTATTGTTCTAAATAGAACGCTATTGAATCACTATAGTCTTGAATATTAGAATCATCAGTAACACCAGGTAATGCGATTAATGAACCATAGATACCTCTAATTTTTCCGTTTCTATAACCATTTAATAATAGACTTGAATAAACTTCTTCAACAAATAAAGGAACTTCATTTCTATCTTTTCCAAAATTACTTCTACCAAATACTTTAGAAATGTATTGTGAATCTGTTGTTGAAAGTGAGGTTTCAAAGGTAAACGTTTCAGCATCACTAGTAATACCAGAAATTACAAAAGTTTCAAATGGATTAAGAGCAACTCCTGAGTATGCTCCTGTTGTGATAATATTAACTCCTGTTGTTGCACTAACCTCAAAATCAGGACCGTGTTGTGTACTAGAGTAATTTGTAACACCTCTAGATCTTAAAGTTGCAACAACTAAATCATCATATCCACTATATGGTGTTCCTGAATATACGGTTCCATATATTGCCACAGACCCCGAATATCCTGAAGTTACTGTTGAAATTGAATTTAATGAAGCTCCAAAACCATAACCATTATAACTACCGATACTTGATGATTTAGAATAATCAAATAATGCGTAGTACCAAGGATCATTTAAATAAGAACTTAAATTGTTATTTGCAAAAATAACATCATCAACACCGAATGTTTCAGTAACCGCAGTTGTGTTGAAAGGAGCACCTGTAACTGCATTATAAGTAGCATTATCAACAGATCCCCAAAAATAAGAGGTTTTACCGGACAATGGTGATGCGATTGAAAATAAACCAACTTGTGCTGAAATATAATTTTGGAAATCTAAATAAAGACTTGAACTACCTCCATTTGCTGTTGTATATTGATTATAAAAATCGGAAGATATTAATGATGGTAGTGAAGGTAATATTGTAATATTTGTACTAGCTCCTGTTGTTCCTGTAAAATATACATAACCAACAGGTGTTGGTGATGAACCTGATACACCAATAGTTGAACTATCAACATTTCCAATAGTAACAATTGACCAAGACGGTCCAGCGTCATAACCTGAAAGACCTAATATTCTTGTTACAAATAATTGATTTGATTGTTGTAAATATGATTTTGCAATATACGAAGTTTCATATTTAGGGATTTGTGTGTTTACAAATTTCTCAGGGCTTGTGCCACCGAAATAAACTTGATACTCGTCAAAGTTAGTAATAAATATGGGTTCAAATGCTGGACCCTGTAAAGTTTCACCAACTAAACCTAATGTTGTTACACCAACACTCTGTGCAACGAAAGTTAAGTCTCTTTCTGAGGTATAAACACCTGGAGAAACGAATACTTTTGTAGTAGATGCCATTTTTTTAGTTTAATTAAAGATTTATTTTTATATATAAATACATTAATTCTAAGCAAAAAACAGACCTAAAAAATAATAAATAGATAGTAGTATGAAAAAATTCTACCTTTTTTCTACCTATTAAAATATTTATTAATATGAAAAAAATTAAAAATATAAAGATTTCTGAAGAAACACATTTGTTATTAAAAAAGTACTGTGAAGAAAACGGATTGAAGCTTTATAAATTTTTAGAAAATTTAATAGTCAAAACTTGTACTAAAGAAAAAGATATTTACGGAGAATAATTAAACTAAAACTGAATTAGTTTTAATTATTGATTCTTTAGTGTTATCTGTTTTTGTAACAATTACCTTTAATGTGTCTCCATCAGTAATTTGAATCACGGGTAAATCATCACCTAAATAATTATTGTTTATGTAAACTGAATATGAATTTACATTTTCAGTTGTTGTTATAATTAAATCTACAGTATACCTAAAAACTTCACTCAGCTGGGTAATGCCGGTAACAAATAATAAATTTACATCAAAACTATCGGGTCTTGATGGTTCTATTTTGACCTTTCTCCCTCTTTTTTTAGTTTCAAACTCAAATAAAGTTACTTGTCTTGTTATTGCTGGAGATACTTGAAATTCTTCTTCGTCTATCAACATACCCTTCAATGTTATTTTATAACTTTGAATGTAGTATTTTCTTTTTTCAATTTCTTTGGCTGATTCATCTGTTGGGTCTTCTAATGTCATATGCATATAATGACCTTTTATTTGTGTATATGCCTGTTTTGAGGTAAACTTTTGCATCATAATTTTATTGAACTCATTTACCTCTCTCATTCTATTACAAAAAATCTTAATTGTGTAAGTTATATCAACAGGGACAGGTTGGGGTATTTTATATACATCTGCTCCTTTTCTTTGTCCGTCCCAAGTAGGAACTGTATAATAAAAAAATCTTAATCTTTCTGGTATATTAAATGCCCCGTTATTAATCTTACCATATTTAACTTCAGGTTGTCTTACAGTAATAATAAAAGGTAGTGAAACATTTTTGTCTAAATCTTGAAATTTCCAAGTTTCCGTAAATTGAGTCCAACTTTGTGTTGTGATAATTTTATCTACAGTAGGAACAGTTTTACCGTCAACAACTAATTTTAAATCATTTTTAACAAAATCTAAAACTCCTCTATCCATATCGGCATGTAACACCCCCTTTGGAAGATAAGTCCCTCCATCGGTTATGTCATCTAACATTTGTTGCCTTCTTTCCTTTCCTACTTTGTTTGGGACTAAAGGAAGATATTTTTTATTTTGTTTTGGTAATGCCATTTTTATATTCCGTTAAATTCATCATTTGTTACAGGTGCAGCAATAATAGTTCTATAATATTTTTTATAACCACCATAAGTATGTTTCATATCTGAAGTAACTCTACCATCATTTACCACTGAATAATATCTAACCCTATCTTCTGTTTCATAATACGCTAAATAATCTCCCAAAGATATCTCAATTGCCAGTTGATCTAAGTGAGATTGATAAACACTAAATGTCATATTTCCTGGCTCCAACTGTGAAAGCTTAGAAGAACCATAATCTGAGTTAGTTGGTGCATCTATTTTCACTAAACCTTTAACCTCTATTGGTGCTAAAAATTGTATTCCATCGCTTAACGCCTCACCATAAACATCATCATTGTTTGTCCTTTGTCTGTCAACACGATATAAAACAACGGTAAAATTCATATCACCCATCTGCCATTCCATACCCATTTCAATCTCTAAATTAAAATCTTCTTCAGAAAAAAACTTATTTAATCTTGTAATTGGAACTTTATTTTGTGACATATTAATAAATATCATTAAGCACAAAAAACCCCACAATAGTAGGGCTTTATGTTATTTTAAAAATTTTAAATTACTATAATCCAATAGAGTTTGATTCAACTCCGTCTATAAAATCATTTAACGATTCTGAAAGTTCTTCAATTGATGCTACTTTTGTTGGTAATAATTCAAGAATATCATCTGAGTCACAGATATCTTTTAAATCTTCTAATACATTTTCAAGCATTTCAATTAATTCATTACAAGAATCTTTGGCGTTTTCTATTTTTTCATCATTGTCTTTATCATCATCCATATCCTCATCATCCATATCCTCATCATCCATATCCTCATCATCCATATCCTCATCATCCATATCCTCATCATCCATATCTTTTTCTTCTTGTTCACGTATCGCTCTTCTAACAAGTCTAGAAAGTTCTCTTTCGTTAAGTCTTATTATTTTTTTCATAATATATTTTTTTTAATTTATTTTATAAATAAATATTACAATACCAATAAAAGTTGTTTTTTAAATTAAATTTACTATTTTTATTTATAATATAATGGAAGAATTAATTTCAAAAACTCCTGAAACAAGAGCCGTTCAATTATTAGACGATTATGAAGGGTCAAATAACTATATCTTAAATTTAAAACACAAAAAACAAAATAGTAAGTCGTTTACACCAACAAGATCACAAGCAGAATACATAATTAACTTTCACGGACGAACACCAAAGGTTGCCAAAAAATGGGTCAAATTAGATTCTTATTTTGGAAAAAAAATGATGGAAGATAAAATGTACACAAAAGAACCATCAGAAATATATGTTGAAAAGTTACTTGTAGAAAAAGATAAGTCATACCACATTTGGGGTAAAATATTTAGTGGAGACACTTTACATGACTTTTGGGTTCCAAAATCGGCACTTATTAAAGATAATGAGGTAAAGAATGTTGTCATTGGATATTCTAAATATAACCACAGAGCTCCGATGGATCACCAAAAAGAGGCAATTGAAAAGCTAGTTAGAAATAAAAAGTTTATTTTGGCTGACGACATGGGTCTTGGTAAAACAACATCAACAATTATTTCGGCACTCGAAACAGGTGCAAAAAAAATATTAATTGTTTGTCCCGCGTCTTTAAAAATTAATTGGCAACGTGAAATTGAAAATTATTCAGATAGATCCGTATATATTGCAGAAGGTAAAAAATTTTCAACTGAATCTGATTTTGTCATAATTAATTATGACATATTAAAAAATTTCCACGACCCTAAAAAGAAAGATGAGTCAATAATTTTAAATACTAATTTTGATTTAGTTATTATGGACGAAGCTCATATGATTTCTAATCCACAAGCACAAAGAACAAAAATTGTAAATGATCTTTGTGGTAAAGTTGAAAGGGTTTGGTTACTAACAGGAACACCAATGACCTCAAGACCAATGAATTATTATAATCTTTTAAGTTTAGTTGAAAGTCCTGTTGCCGCAAATTGGATGGCATACGCAAAAAGATACTGTAACGGATTTCAATTTAGTGTTGGTAAAAGAAAAGTGTGGAATGTTACAGGAGCATCTAATTTAGATGAATTAAGAGAAAGAACACAAAGTCATATTTTAAGAAGATTGAAAGAAGATGTCTTAGACCTTCCTGATAAAATTATTACTCCTGTATATTTGAGATTAAAGTCAAAGGACTATGAAGAACTTATGGGTGAATATTTTAATTGGTATGATAATAACTCAGAAGAATCTTCATCACTTACTATTCAGTTTGGTAAATTAATGAAAGTTAGAAAAGTAATTGCAGAAGAAAAAGTTAAAAACACAATTGAGTTAGCGGAAAATATTATTGAGCAAGGAAAAAAAGTAATCATATTTACAAACTTCACAGATACTTTAAAAACCATATATGAACATTTTGGAAAACAAGCAGTTTATTTAGATGGGTCATGTTCAAAACCTCATCGTCAAAAGGCTGTTGATGATTTTCAAACAAACGATAAAATAAAAGTATTTGTTGGGAACTTGAAGGCCGCTGGCGTTGGTATAACTTTAACGGCCGCGGAAGCCGTTATTATGAACGACTTATCATTTGTTCCTGCCGAACACGCACAAGCAGAAGATAGATCCCATAGAATTGGCCAAAAAAACTCAACATCCGTTTATTATCCATTATTTGAAAACACAATAGAGGGTGTCATCTATGATATTCTAAATAGGAAGAAAAAAATCATATCAACAGTAATGGGTGATGATATTATGGAAGACGCATCTGCAATTGAAGAAATGTTAAATTTAATTTCTCATAAGAGGTGATATTTATAATACATGAGTAATATAATTAATTATCCAAAAAATACAAATAAAATTAATAAAGAAATAATTGACAGTTTTATAAAAAAACTACAAAAAAAATATCCATTAGATAATCAAATAACTATTGATTTTTTAGAAAAAAGAACGGGAACTATGACCACAGGGAGTAGAACAAATAAAGGTAGATTAAAAATTTTTGTTAAGGATAGAATTATTAGTGATGTGTTGAGAACTTTAGGTCATGAATGGATTCACGAATACCAAAGAAACACACTTAATAGAGATAGAGGTAAGAGTATTGGTGGAAAAAATGAAAATGAGGCTAACGCTAAGTCGGGTGAAATTTTGAAATATTTTGCTAAAAACAAAGAAAATGAAAAAAAAATATATAAACCATTTTTAAAAAAAATTGAAGAGGTAGAATTAAAATTAAATGAGGATTTAGTTTCACAAAAAAATATTATTTCAGAGATAAAAAAAATATCCATAGAAAAATTACAATATGACTTTAACGATTTAGAAACTTTCATTGATTCTGAAACAATGAAAACCCACTATAATAAACATTACAAAGGATATGTTGAAAAATTAAATGTGGAATTAGAAAAAGTTAAAGACCCTGATTTAGATATTGAACAGATAATTAAAAAAATAAGTAAGTATAATACGGTTATAAAAAACAATGGTGGTGGAGCATTTAATCACGCACTTTTTTGGAAAATGTTATCACCAAAAAAACAAGAAATAACAGATCCAATAAAAACAAAAATAGAAAACACTTTTGGATCTTACGAAAAATTTAAAGAAAAATTTGAAGAAGAGGCAAAATCAAGATTTGGGTCTGGTTGGGTGTGGTTAATTTTAACAAAAAATAATATGTTAAAAATAGTAACAACCGCAAATCAAGATAATCCTTTAATGAATACTGAAAAAATACAGGGTTATCCCCTATTAGGTTTAGACGTATGGGAACATGCGTATTATTTGAAATATAAAAATCAAAGAGATAAATACACAAAAAACTTTTGGGGAGTCATTAATTGGGGGTTTGTTAATGACCAATACACCACACAAATTAAAAGAAACAAAGTTAAGTAATAAGATATTTATATAAAAATATATCTTATGAATACTGCAATTATCACCGAACCAGAAAGAAGTAAATTATATAAAAGAATTAGAAATCTTTTAGGTGCACCGTTACGTTCTGTTGAATTGGAAGACGAAATGATGGATTCCCTGTTGGAACTTTCAATACAGGATTACGCTCAACATGTAAACGATTGGTTGATTGAATCACAATGGTCTTCACTTTATGGTTTAAATTTAGATGAGCAATCAGTTACAAGAGCATTTACTACGAGAAGTTTAGATTGGGAAACACAATACACATATTCGTATTCAAAAATTGTTGGATTACAAGCGGGAGGAGATTATGTTTTGAAAAAAGATTATATAGATTTAATTCCAAACCAACAAATATATGAAATACCGGCAGGAAGAGAATTAAATGAATTACTTTGGTTTACAAGATCTGAATTGGATGCTGCATATTTTGATCCGTTTATGGGTGGATTTGGTGGATTTGGTGGTATAGGTTTAGGTGGTGGAGCAGGTTTTTCTCAAATGGGGACAACAGGAAATTATTTTATAACACCAGCGTTTGATATTCTTTTGAGAATGCAAGATATCAGCATGAAAAGAAGAATTATTTCGGGTGAGTTAACGTATAGGGTTACCGCATTACCTGATGGTAAAAAAGCAATTCATTTAATGAACGTACCTGGGGGTAAGTTTGATTTTGGAAATATAAATTACCAAAAATATAAAGTTTGGTATTGGTATTACGAAACAAATGATAGAGAGGATTGTTTGAAAAAAAATCCCGATATTGTTAAGTTACCTTCAGATGTTCCTATTGATGAAATAAGATGGGATGAATTAAATTCACCGGCACAAACATGGGTTAGAAGGTGGTTTACTGCATATTGTAAAGAAACATTAGCAAAAGTAAGGGGTAAATATAGTGGTAATTTAAAAACACCAGACAGTGAAGTAACATTAGAATGGCAAAGTTTAAACACAGAAGCAAAAGATGAAAAAACTATTTTGTGGGAAGAATTAAAAACAAGATTAGAAAGACTTAGACCAGAAAAGCAATGGGAAATCAAAGGGCAAATGGCTGAAAACATGAATAAAGCTCTAAAATATAGACCATTTACAAGTCCATATAATGTAATATAATTTTTTATGGCGGTTTTTAGATCTATTTCATCACAAAGAATTATTAACGGTAACGTTATAGAAACTTCAGATTCTGCGGTTGTATCAAATCAAACATACACAGTAAATGGTGAATATGTTATAGTTACAAAAGGAGTTGAGGATTGTGTAGTTATATTAAATGAAGAATCAAGTGATCATGTCGTAATAAAATCATTAACTAATACTTTAGTTAAATCAGATAAATTAATAGACGATGAATTTAATGAAGTTGAGTTAGGTAAAGGGTCTTGCGTTGAATTTAAATTTGTAAACGGATCTTGGTACATATTATCTTCTGATGGTTTAAAAGGGTCTTAATCAAAAACTAACGACATTAAATCACCATCTTCATCAAATTCATATATTTCGTCATCATCAACTTTAACTTTTTTAATTCTAGTCTTCATCAAGTTGTTATTTTTTTCAACATATTCTTGGTCAACCAATTCTAAAGTATTTTCTAAATACATATAATAAGGATCAATCCCTGTTGATTGCCAAAATTCTAATTCCATGTCCGATAAAGTTAAAACCTCATCTAATTTATCTTGGTCTTTTTCTTTTTTAGGTGTTCCTCTATCTAATTCAGTTTGTGCTTTAGTAAATATTGGTCGGTCTTTTGGATCTTCAATTAATATTTCATCTCTAATTTCAGGTTTAAAAACAACAAGTAATGGCTCAATTCTTTTGTTAAACGCCGCCATATATCTTGCAATATTATATTCACCAAGTAAGTCAGGGTTTTTTTCAATATCTTGTTCGTTAATTAGATAACAATTTAACACAATGTCATCTTCATACTCAATAGGAAATGGTTTACCGTTATTTGTTTCATAAAGAAAAACTTCCTCTTTTGTTGTTTTAATTTTTTTTGTTTTCTTTTGCACATCTCCGTGTGATTTTTTAACACCATTATTTACATAATAAACCGTGTCCCCTAAACCTGGATTAATACCTGCACGTATTAATAATTCCATATGTGCCTGACGGGACATTGAATTGCCGGCCTTTGTTTTTTTAGTGACATGTACTTTATAATCTTCTATTGATTGTTTTACTCTAGCCTTATTTGCAATTTTAGATAAAGGTATTTCTCTGTTAAATAGTTTTTCTACATACTCATAGTAGAAGTCCAAAAATTCACCACCTTTACCATCAAGTAACATTCTTAAACCTTTGTCCAAAAATTCTGCAACATAAGTTTGAAGTTTTTTAGATTTAATGGTATTACCTGTAAGTTTTACTTTACCTTTATCTGTTAAAAGCGCGTAATTTTTTCTTGCCACATTAATTGTTGAAGGCCAAACACCATCAATATCAAGGCCCATTTCGTTTCTTAAAAACAAATCATTGTATTCTGCAACATCAGCCTCTGAACCCCAATACTCTTTATCCTTTTCAACTAAACCATTAAGTCCTTTACCAACATAGTAGTGAGTATCAACATCATCAGGTGTTTCAAAGTTAACACCATCCGTATCCATCACAAGTGGAACATAACCTTTACTCATAAAGTACATAATCATCTGTCGTAGATATTGTCTACCGGTACACGTAATCTGTTCTCCCATGTCCATATCACCCCAAGGGAAGACATGGGGTGCAGATAATGATCCAAAGAAGGCATTGATAAAGATTTTGATTGGTAATTGTTTCCTGTCGTATGAGACTGAAAGTTTCGGATCCGTTTTTTTAAATTCACCTGCTAAGTTTTTATATTTTATACGAGTATCACGAAAGTACTTTAACATACTTTTCATCGCGCCTGTTACGTCACATTTAGGAAACACATCGTGAACCAACTGAATAGAAGGGTATAGTGATGAGTAGTCAAGTTTTAATACATTCTTTGAATAACCAACTTGTAATAATCTTGAAAGTCCTCCTGTAAATTTTCTTTTTGGTAGTTTTCTTGGTATCGCTAAATTATGTTTGTATGACCATGCACACATGATCATTTTCCATAATGTTGCAGTACCCATAGTTGAAAGTCTTTCGTATGTTGTTGGTACAAGTTTAGAAAGTAGGAAGTTT